>Ga0187889_10002171_pt1 | contig 19634 bp, 14 predicted proteins | sample June2016WEW_7_10_2_FD_132992 | JGI IMG/M metagenome (GOLD analysis project Ga0187889, IMG submission 132992) | Peatland microbial communities from SPRUCE experiment site at the Marcell Experimental Forest, Minnesota, USA - June2016WEW_7_100 | ecosystem: Environmental > Terrestrial > Soil >... | reverse complement strand
TTAATGCTATTTTTGATACATTTGAAGATAAACATAAGAAATCTGGTATAATAGGTTCAATTTCAATTCCCCAAAGTAATTTATTTGTTGGAAGATATCTTTTTACTAATTTTAAAGGAAATACATTCTCACATATTTGTTTTATAACATTATTTTTTTCATTTATTTGGAAATCATCATCATCATTTATCTTTTCTTTACAATAACAATCATTTGATAAATTTCTTTGATTACAAAACCATGAAGGATTAAAATTAAATGAATGTTTATCAATAAGAGTTGTTCTATATATATCAAATGTATCAATTTCCAAAATATAATCTCCAATACAATCTTTTATTTTCAATTCATAAAAATTTGGCAAGTCGTCTTCTTTTTTAATTAAAGCCAAAGTATCTATCATTTCATTATTTAAAAAAATACTTGCTTGAACATTTATTAATGAAGATTCAATTGTTGGATAATATTTAGGATAGCTTATTTCAAGCATTGAATTTTCATTCATATTCATATATAATCTCAATTTAAAATATAATCCATTATTATTTTCTAAACAATTTGTAAATCTTAATAAACTAACCATTAATAAACTAATAATAATAATTAACTTTAACATCCTCTCTCTTTTCTTTTTAAAAGGTTTTTTTTTATTAATTAATCTTTTTTTTTCTCATTAATAATATATGTGTTTAATTTTTTATAAAATAGATTTTTTTTGATTGATTGGCTTTCTTAATTATTTAGACCAATATTGACCTCTTCCAAAATCAAAGAAAGGAAATTCTGCTTCAATTGATTTACGTTCATGTAAATCTTTTAATTCCTTTTTAATAACATCATCTAAATTGGAATTATTTTCAAAGATTTCACCAATAACTTCCAAATTAAGTAATCTTTTACGATTATTATCAGCAAGATGTTTTGCAACTTCATATGATAATTTTGAACAAAGATCAAATTTAATATCTGCTGCACTACGAGGCTTTTCAACTACTTTTTCTTTTTCTTTTTCTTTTTCTTCTTCTTGTTTCTTTTTCTTTTTTTCAATATGTTTTCTTTTTCTTCCAATATTTGAATCTTTATCTTTTTCCTTTTCCTCATCATCATCATCACCAACATCTTCATTATTATTATTATTATTATTGGTAGTAGTAGTAGTAATTGATTTAGGGGGAGTTGCATAAACATGTTCAAGCATTGCATCAAACATTTGTTTATCATCTCTGTATTCTTTAATCCAAGTAGCACCACGAACAATATAAAACCTATATAAAGAAGAAGGAAATAAATCTGTATTTTCCATATCGGAAACTAATTCATAAAAGGCACTTGTTAATACTAAATCTCCAGTGAAAAAAATTCCTAATGCACATATTTTCTTCATATAATTTTTGTTTAACAATAATTTACACATATCAGACAATCTGGTTTCATCAAAAGATGCTTCCAATGTTAATGTTTTCAAAAATTCACCTCCTTCTTTGACAATTGTTTCGATTTCCTTTAAACGACATTCAGATACTAATTCTGGTTTTACTCCTCCCAAATTGACACCCCAATTAAAACTTTCCAATGTATCCTTTTTAGCATTCAATACATTCTTTAAAAAGTTATTTCTCCTAACTTCATCACTTTCAATGGCACAACTAACAATATTCATAGCATCATTTCCACTTGGTTCATCTGCAACAAGTTGAGTTGCAATAGACAAACTCTTTAATTGAGGACAATTACAGACGAAATTCAATAAAAGATGAAATGCCATAAAGGAATTAAGACGCAAATCCAAAATAACAAGATTTTGACTACCTCCTTCTCCTTGACCAAATAATTCAACAAGATATAATCCCAAATTTCCATGCAAGTTGTTAATGAAATTAGGATAACTGACCACATCATTTTCACTATCTAGATCAGACTTTTGGTTATAAGCACAAACATCAATTCTTAAAGATTGAACAAAAGGTAAAGTTTGTTTTAAGATTACCAAAGAAAGTAAAGGATTTTTGTAAAATGATGGATTTGCTACTATATCCAAATTGACCTCACGAGAAATGACAGTTCTAGAAATTGCAGATGCCAATCTATCAACTACATGAGTAATAACATTTCTGTCAGGGAAAATGCAAGATTCACCAAACATAAGCTGTCCATTTAACATAATAGGTTTAAATTCATTACCATTCAACTTTTCAAAATCCATAAAAGAACGATTCAAATCCAAATTATTAATGGTTACTCTTTTACAAACATTGTTTAACTTGCTTATAATTCTAAAAATCATATCAAATTCTTCACATCCACATTTCCATGCATTTCCAGATTCGGATAATACAATAATTTCACGAACATTTGGAAAAGAAACAAAGATTTCACTTATATTGTTTGCTGACCTTAAAAGATCAATAACTCCACCATTACTACTACCATTTTCACTTTCTTTAACATACAATTTTAAAGTCACGGCTTTATTTTTAAATTCACGTTTTCCTACTTCGTCATTTACACCTCTGACTTGTTCATAACTCGAAAAGAATGATCCATCACCTGATAATGCAATACCAACTTCAAAAAATTCATTTTCATTTTCATTTGTATTATTATTATTGTTTTCATTTTTGTTTTCATTTTCATTTTCATTTTCATTTTCATTTTCATTTTTTTTGTTAACATTTTCTTTAGTTGCAATACATTTTGTTAAAATTATAGTCATTTTCACAAAGTTAATTATAAAATTTGCGTTTTGTTTGTTTTTTTACTTGTTTTTTTGTTTTGTGAAAAAAAATAAAAAATGAAATTAACAACAAAAAACAAAACGGAAAAACAAAAAACAAAAAACAAAAAAAGGTTTATTTAAAAAACGACATTATCTCATAAAAATAAAAGTTAAACCAAACATTACTGAGATAAAAAGAATGATTGAAAATATTACCCAAAACATTGTTGAAGATAATTTTACTTCTTCTGCTATTGGTGGTGGAATACATACTTGAAATTTTTTATCTGGTGCTGGTAAACTTAATAATCCAACTGGTGAAAATCCAGCATTAAAATCAGGATCAGTGCTTATATATATATTTGAACATCCAGAAGGTGGTGTTTGTGCCATTATATAATATTCAACACTTCTACATACTCCTTCTACTACTCCATATTGTGTTCCATTAATTATTGCAATTGAACTAATATTACTTTGTGGTGTCGTATTCTCAAATAAACTCAATATAAATGGTGGTCCATACTCTCCTCCACTAACTTGAAAATATATAAAATCTACACATGCACCTCCCAATTGTCCATTCGTGGTTCTTGTCACTGGATTAATAACAATTTGCGGCTGTGCACTCATATTGAATCCCTTTTGACTTGTACATCCAATCAAATTAGTCACCGTAACCACCAAATATGCACCCGCAACAATATTCGTCAATGTGCATGCCTGTATATTGGGTATCACGACTCCAGATGATTGCCAACTACAACTAATAGATTCCGTCGACGTCACCACAATCACTCCATTGTTCAAATTGGGACAACTAGGCGTTACACTCGAAATAATGGGCACGGGTCCAGGGTCTGGTAATCTAAATGTGATATTTTCGGGATTTATGCATCCTGTTCCATCCATCACATTGAATATTATCGTTTGGTTATAAGTCGCCACAATTTGTGCATTAATGATTTGTCCCGTTTGAATCGAATTCGCCGCCTGCAACACATAATAATTTCCATCTCCTCCACTCACATTGAATTGCGCCGTCACATTATCTTGACTTTGACACACTCCATTTGTTGTAATAGAATGCACCACAATCGGCGGCAACGTCTCCACTGTAATATTCGCTCCCAAACAACAACTATTCCTGTCACATGCATACAACTCGTAATAACCAGGCAATTGGTCTCCTGGCACCAAAAACACTTCAGTGAAATTCTCGGGGTTTGTCGGTGTTTTCCAATACGTCGTATACTGTTGCACATACGTGATATTACTTCCTGGTGGTGTGATCAATTGATAACACGAATCTCCTTGTTGACATTTGATTCCGCCATCAATTTGTGCAATTAAAGTCGATAGTCGATATGCACAATTAGTTCCAGCAGTCGAAAGTTGTATAAATAACGGTGTCACATACTGAATATAAGTTGGGAAAGTCTGCACACATCCAGCAGTACATGATCTCACAATCAACGTATAATTTCCATCTGGTCCTAATCCTCTATTTGCTGTCGGTAAAACAATTGAAAAAGTAGCCACAATCACTTGAAATGGTCCATAAGGCGTTGGCGGTGGTAAAGGTGTTGTTGTATTTGTGATGATGCATCCTCCAGCACTGAAAAGAATATATCCTGTTTCGGGTTCTTGTAACACAATCGAATAAGGTCCATATCCCATTCCATTGGGTCCCGCATCATCAAAAATAGTGAAATTCCAATAATATTCATCTCCGTAACAATCTGCGGGCACATACTCGTTCAGTTCAATGATCAATCCTCCTTGCGTATCCAGAAATGTAGACGTGTTGAATTCTTGATATGCAAAACTCAATCCTGCTTCCAACAATTGAAAATTCATCGGTAAGGGGTTTTTACATGTGCACATCCCAGCATTCACTCCCAATCTACATCTATCATAAATCATCACCTGTTGCACTCCACCCACAATGCCCGTAAACTGATTATCAATTCCAAACGCCGACAAGTATGGCAAAAGAGTAGGTTGCGGCACATTCACTGGTAAAAAAAACTGGATTGGAACTTCATCGTCTGCTGCAAATTGGGGGCCTCTTCTTCCTGGCCAATAAAAACAAACAGGTGCTAATGTTCCTGCCAATGCGGGGTTTGTTGACGGATTATTATACAATGCATACATCGTGACTGCGCCAGTCCCCACTTTCGGATTACAATAAGCCTCTTTCGTTCGAATTGTCGTGATAATGGGTCCCAAAGAAGTCGGCATATAATTGAGATCAACTGTGCACAATATATTAGGAACCAACAATGTGATATTATAAACTTGTCCCAATGTAACCAAATATTGATTCGGTAATGCATTCCCCAAATAAGGAACCAATGTTGGATTCGAATAGAATTGAACACTTGCAGCATACAAGGCCGAATAAAATCCATCCACCAAAATATTGATTGTCGTGTAAAAGCATCCATTATTGGAAAGACAATTTGCAGATGTTCGTGCGACTTGTCCAAATGTGGCAGTAATCGGAACTGGTATATCAGATTTGATGGTGCTGGATGTCAAGCAATAAAGACTTCGATTGGTTAAACTGTTAAATGTGTCGGGAACTGGCGTCCAAACATTCACCTGCCACCATTCATTGTTCACCGCCGTAATCAATGTTCTACCATTTGCCTTTTCGTATTGAACTGGTAAATGCACACATCCGTTACACATCGGCATGGGAGGCAAGGCAACAGCACCGCACATTTCATACACTTGGTAAGCGGAAAAGTTTTGTAAAAGTAAGCATTGAGATGGGATATTACTGGAAATTTGGTTTGGATCGTAATCGTCTGGAGTCGAAATACTTACGGGTGACCAATATTCAATTCTTCCCTCTACTATATTGTTCAATGAATACGCCAGTTCAACTTGCTGTAAATTATATGTGAAATTTGATACGTTTCCATATATGCAAATGGGAACCTGTGGGAAAAACGATATGATTGTTGCATTAGGGGATACTGTCGAATAAGCCTCCGCAAACGCCACAGAACATCTACCTTGCACATCACATGACACCAATTTGATGATAGTATTTTGCGGCGCGGGAAACAGATACTGGTTATTTCCCCACAGCAACGGGTCTCCGATATTAGTCGTGTCATTGAAAACATTAAACCAAGTGTTGTCGTAAGCAAATTTTTGAGAATTCGGCAAGTAAAGCGGATTGGCAAGATCAATTGTCGCAAAGGGGATACCGCCATCAGTATAAGCATACATTGCAACGTCAACTCCAGGACATGTTGCACTTCCGACGATAATTTGCGTTTGTGGTTGGAGGGATTCTTGCATTGGGAAAGAAACAATGTTTGTGCAGTTATAAAGAGCAGACAAGTTCGCCTGACCACCTCCAATGATGATTGCAAGAGTGATGTTGTATTGGGGAGCCCAAGGATAAGGAATGTCAGTTGGTTGAAAAGCATACACAAGGTCCAATTCGCCCTGTTCGAATATTTGCATTGAAACGGACATCAATTCGCTCAATACTGTTTGACCACCAAGCAGATAAAAATAGACATAATTATCGGGAGCATTCACATCAACATTCAAAGTCATCAAATAATAATCAATGTAGGACGAATTCGGATAAGGAACCACTTGATACATGTTATATATGCCAGCAGATTCCGCCGTAAATGAAAATACTTCCGTGTATGCAATCCCAGTTTGTTTGTTTGCGCCGCCTTGATTCATCAAGAGATATTCCTGTGTCGTATCATTGGCCCAACGATTGAAAAGCACTTGAAAGACTTGACCTGGTTTCAGTAATATGTTCATGGGGAAATTCGCGATAAACGAGTAATTGACTGGCGTATATATACCACCGAATACCGTGCTTGCATTTGAGGCATAACCATTGTTGATATATACACTATTTACGGGAGTGAGAGTCGCCTGTGCATTTGGGACCTGAAAACATGTTTGGAAAAAAGAACGATAACCATAAGGATCAAATAGATTCGCTTGAAGCACCGCACAATAAAACCCTGGAATGTAAACCTTCACCTCATAAATCCCATTTAATATCAATCGTTGTTGTGGAGGGTCCATTTGAGCAAGATAAAGTCGATTTGTCAATGGTTCTGTCCCGTTGAAATACCCCTCATAAAGCACTTGATACAATACCAAGTCGGGAGAATTGATTATAAAGGGGAATTTTCTGTAATCCAAATACACGGATGCATATTCTAATTGTGTAAAGGCATTAGAGGCAGAAAAACACATTCCGTTAAACCCACCCGTATTTCCTGTTATGGTTGAAGAGTAAACAATTGAGACGTCTGGATGCATTTGTAAGGCAACAATTTCTGCGAGATCAAAATTAACTCCCTCAAACAAGAATACAGTGTTTGAATAAACACCATCCACTATATAAAACATAGGAGTTTCGGTGTATGGAGGTATTTGTTGCATTCCAGGGCCCAAAGAATTACAATCAAGAACATACGGTTTAGTGAAAATGCCCTCAAAGGTTCCCAGTGTGCTTTTCACGAAAATGGGGAAACATATGGTGAGATTGGCACAGGGGACATACGCAAATCCGATACCAAATTGAAAAGTGACAAACCCCGAAACAAAAGTGGCTTCCAAGACAGAACTAAACAATGATTCTGGTGCTCTTAAGGGGAAAGTAGCGCCACCTGCATATGTGTAATTTGTGGTTTCTGTTGTGTTAAAAAATAAATCATTTCCTATTACGGTGTCCAATAAGCCTCCAGCAGTGTCGTATATTTGGACAAATGGCATACGAGTTCCAATACCAGGACCGATATAATTGTAATCGTCTATTGATTTATTCCATGGCTTTTTCAAATACATACGAGCACCTCTATGTGTCGGGTCTAAATAAACCTCAATACCATTTGCATCAAAAAAGCCAGTTGTGGCATTGTAGGATGTGGGGCGAACAAGAGAACTGATTGTGATTACGGGATTAGGGATTGCGGAAAGTTGACAACCACTTGATCCAAAAAAGACGACTTTGTATGTTCCAGAAACCAAATTACGAAAATAGACGGTGGAAGTTGGATAATTAACATATCGTTGTTGATGGTAGGGAGTGTTGACATTTACGGAACCAACGTTATCAAGATAAATACGCAAAGCTCCACCACTAAAACCATAGGGAACAGGAGAAATAGTGACAACAAGCATGCCATCCTCACGTGTATATGGAGATAAAAAATTTGGAGCAAATGATGGATACGAAATGGTGGAAATGGTTAAATAATCACAAGCGGCAGAATATGCAGGAGTTAAAATAGTTCCAGATATAGTGGTGCAACGAGTTGTGGCTGGATCACAAAAAATTTGACTTGCATTTAACATTGGATTAATACTTAAATAAATTGAACAATCTGAATCTTGAATACATTGTCCAAATCCATAATTATTATCTTGAATTACATATGCAAATTGACCTTTACTTGAATTTATATATAAAATTGTAAATAATAATAATAAAATGATCATCTTCTTCTTCTTCTTCTTCTCTCTTCAACTATGTAAAATTTTTTTTTAAAAAAGATTATATATATATATAAGTATATTGGATATTTTAAAATTAGGGGTTTTTTTAAAGAGAAATGAAGAGATTATTATTATGTATTTCGTTTATTTTTATAATCATAAGTGTAAATGCAATAGAAGATGGTTCATTTGGATCAGCAGCTGGAAATAGTGGTGGTGGGAATAGTGGTAGTGGATTTGCACCTTATGATCCATATTATGATTATTTTGAATGTCCAGAAAGAGTTGTTAATTATGAAGCATTTGGAATGGAAGATGAAGATGAAAAAGAAAAAAGAAAAAATTTCGTAGCATCAATAGGAGATCATCCAAATTCAACTACATATTCAGACCTTGATTATAATTCCACTTTGGTAAATAGAGCCCTAATTCATATTTTAAAGGCTTTTTTATGTGCACCTCCCACAACAAATGATTTCTTTGATCCATCATACGGCACCAATCATTCATCCGCAGGGTTTTCAGAAAGCGGCAGACAATTAGTTCTTAATACCCTGAGAACATGGCCGTATGGAGATGTGGTTTGTGCTATTGCTACTCAGGCCTATTTTTTCGGAAACAGTTTTGTCTTTACTTCTGTTCTTAGGGTTACTGTTGCTGGTGAAGGGGAAACAGTGGATGATGTAATTCAAATATATGTAACTGATCCAACTGTTTTGAATGATGTCAGGTATTGGTCAAACACAAGTTTTACTGATGGATTTGGTGATGATGATGGTGGAATGTATACTGCTTACAATGAAAAGTTATCTGAAGTTGCCGTGTCTGGTCTTTGCGCTGGTCTCACTATCTATATCAATCAATCTAGTGGACTCATTGACGAATTAACACCCACTTACGGATTGGCGGATTTGATTGTTCCAGGTTCAACACGTGATGTTCAACACAAAGACGGAGATATTGTTAGTTATATGCAAACAGTGAGACCAGGATCAATCTTTAGAAATTATCCAAGATCGCCCCATTTCATTGGTTTAAATATGCAGTATTTTGTTCATTCAGATGTGGACATTCCTAGTTTGTATGCTGATGGATTTCTCACTTTCGCCAATTCCGTCTTTATCAATTTCGGCCCTTTACAACCAAATGGATTGGGACAGTTTGTGAGATACAGAATGGGAGACGGGATTGATGACGATGGAATATTGGGAACACTTCCAGTTGTTTATTCGACATATGCTTTGTTTGAAGAAGTGTTATATCCAAATAAATATCGAGTCGTAAATGAGGCAGGGCAAGTTGTGGAATCGATTGTGGAAAAGCCTACATTGGGAAGATTCAGATTTACTGTTTCTGGTTGCAATACAACATGTTTTAACAACGCAACTCATTATTTGGCAGAAAGTGATACATTTGATATCAATGATGTAATTCCAAAACAACAACAACTATTCAATCATTCGTTGTATTGGGATGGAATGTCTCCCTTTCTACGAAATTTACCATTGGAGTATTTTTACAATGTGACTAGTGGATTGTATCAATTATTGGGCGGGTTGGGAGTGTTTATTCGACAAGCCGATATTTTTTTTGGTGGACCATACCCAGATGTCGTAATTGTGATCAACCCATCCAAGAACACAACAGACAGCATATTTGCTCAAATGGGAGAAGCAGCAAGAAATAATTTATTTGACGAATTTGGATTATCTTATGAATTTACGGGACTTTATCTTAATTTAAGAAATACGCCTCGTTACACAACAACGTTTGGAACAAGCGCAGGATTGACTTTGGTGCAAGATGTTTTTAATTACACTCACAATCCTAATGCATATTTACCAATAGAAGTTCCATTGTTCTTTGGAGATTCGGAAGAAGAATATATAGCCCCTGGTATGCGTGTTGAAACAAGTAGCACTATTTTGTTTAAAGACCAATACAGATTAGTTTTTGATCTTACCAATTTAGATAACAATACATTTCCAAATCGAGCAAATGAAGTGAGATTACATAATCCAGGATATGAAATGATGCAATTGAGCGCAAATAATGTGGGACATCCATCAAATGAAGTTTTGTTACTTGGAAATTTAACAGTAGAGAAATTACCTATAAATAATCATGGGACAAATGTGACTTTAAATTGTGTTGTAAAGAGTTGTTGGAATGTTTTTTCTGATGAAAATGTTCCAAATACAAATTCAGGTTTTCCAGCAGTTGGAATTGGATCAATTATTGCAGTTAGTTTAGCGGGATTTGTATTTTTAATTGCATTATTTTCATTTGGTAGATAAAAGGAGGGGAGAGAATAAAAAAAATAAAAAAAATGATTAAAATATTATTATTATTTTATATTGCAATTTTATTAATTAACTTTTGTAATTTTCCAATTGAATGTGCAAACTTTTGTATAATTTTTAAATCTAACGTGACAAATCAAATTATAACAACAACGTCTAATTCTTTAAAATGGATAAATCAAATTGAGAAATATGAAGATTCATTTGGTATTATATCTATTGATGTTAATTGCACTGAAACCACTGAAACCTTGAATATAAATCAAATAGAATGGTTATTAAATGTGACAACCAATCATTATATAAAAGTAATAAAAGAAACCGAATCATTTATGTTTATAGGGACTACGTTATCTTCAATTGTTTTTTGTCTTTTTTTGATATATAGTATGGCATTTAAATTCAAATTTTATTAAGAAATGGAGCATGGTGATTTAAGGGAATATAGGTTAAAAAAATTAGAAAAGAATAAATTATTTCAAAGCACAAAAAATTTCTTATTTATATGTATTAAAACTTGGGGAAATCTCACAGCCATAATGTTACTTATCAATTTAGCCTTTTTGTTAAATCCAAATTTTTATATCGGTGCTGTTGTAATTTCTATTATGTATGTGGTTATCGGATTATGTATGTTTTTTGCCACGATGATAAATGTTTATATTTACTACGAGGCCAGTATAGATTTATTGCAATTTTGTTACGAGTTGGTTTATTATGCAACAGATTCAACAAATCCAATAACCATAAATTACAACAATGATGTTACGATAAACAACAAGACGACAAAAGTGATGAAAAAGATATATTTGCGCAAAAATAGTGAGATCGAAAAATACATAAGGGAAAATATTAGATGTTGGGAAAAAGAAGAAATTTATGAAAGTTTGAAGAGGGGATACACGGTTGGAATATTACCTCAAGAAGTGCCTATAGAAGCAATGTTTATTCTTTATTTTGGAAATGATGGATGGCATCCGTTTAAATTTTTCGGTCCAAAAAAATATATTCAAATTTGGTATGCATTGACATTTATTATTGGTATACTTGAATATTTGGTCTATATAAGATTTCATTGGATAGCGTATGTAAAGTTTAATGGACTTAATACTAATTTTCTTTTTGTCGTAAGATTGATTATTTTGCTTGAGATTGGTTATCATTTAAAAAAATTAAGAAACCATATTTGGGGTTGGTTGGAATTATATAAAGAATTACTTTCATTTGGTTTAAAAAGAATTTGTTAAAAAAAATAAAAAAAATAAATAAATAAACAAAGTTGTAAGGGGAGGTTAAAAGAAAAAAATGAAAACCATTATTACATTACAAGATTATTTTGGTAAATTTCCAGATGAAATCAAATACAGATTACCTAAATTTGTTCAAGTTGGACATATGTTAACCAGTCCAATTAAAAAAATAATTAGAACTGGTTATTGTTCATTTCTCAGTGCTTTTGTTGCTTATTATTTCTTCAATTATACAAATGCTGATATTATGATGTGGCCAACTTTATTTGTGATTTTTTTTCTTGCATTAATCACAGATTTACCAACATTATTGGAATATGAATATTCATTTCGATACTTTGGAAATAGTCTTGTGAAACTCAATACATTGATGGATTTTTACGTTAAATTGGGCGAGAACAAAAGTTATAGTGAAATTAAAATGAAAAAGGATCATCCTCTTTGTAAAATTGTCACTGATATTTTAAGTCAACAAATGTATTCTGAATCGATTAAAATTGAAAATGATGATTATTATTCAGTTACGTTTAGATTTATTGATAAAGATGTCAGTTTACAAGATTTGTTTGTTATTCTTGGAGGTAATGATTGGCATCCCTTTTCTTGGATTTGTAATGATCAATTTCAAAAATTTAATCGTTATGATTATATTTTTTATGGTTTAACATTTTTAACTTTAATTTCTTTAATTTGGGTTAGACCAGTGGTTTTTACTTTATTATTTTTTATGTTAATCATATTTGAACTTCCTATCCTTTTGTATCGTAATGAAAGACAAGATTATTATAAGAAATATTCAAATTTAAAATTATATTTACCAATCGTAACAACCCCAAAAAAGGATCAATAAAAGATAATCGATTTTTTAAATTTGTAATTTTATTTTTTTACGATTAAATTTAGAATTTTCTTTGTTAAAATGAATAGAATCAGTAGTAAAAAATACAATCATTTTATAATCAAGATCTGCATCATCAGGACAATCATAAACTAAAGCGAAAGAAAAAGAAAAACTACGAACTAGAATTTCAATAGATACATATTTGGTCAATTTTAAAGAAAATCTAAATAAATCCATATCCACAAATTTTATCCATGTTGAATCTGATGAGATTAAAATTGATCTAACTTTACAGAAAAGATCATTATTTTTAAAAGTGCATCCCCAAATTTTTATTGTTTCATCTTGTTTTTCATTAAAAAAAGAAATAATTTTATCCATCAATTGTTTTTTAAATATTACATTTGTTACAATCATATTTTTATTATATTTATTTTCTCGGAATAAGTATAAAACTTTATTTTCATATATAAAATTATTTGTATTTTCCATCTTTATCATTTTTTTGTATTATAATTATATATATATATCTATCTTTGGGTATTTTGTATTGTTTAATTTATTTTATTTTATTTTAAAACAAAGCAGCAGTAGCACAATATTTTTCTTCAAAAACAATTGAACTTTTTTCAAATGAATTATTAATTGGATTAAAAATTTCTGATGTTTTTCTACTTTCAAGTGAATGACCACCTCCAATTAAAACTTTACCATCAGGAAGAAGAATAGCAAAATGACCATATCTTGGAACATTTAATTGAGGACCAATATAGAAAGAATTTGTTTTTGGATCATAAAACTCTGTTGATTTTAACGATGTAGTATTTCCACTTCCAACAAAAAGAATTCTTCCATCTAATAATGTGGTGGCTGTATGCATAAAACGTAATCCAATCATGGAAGGACCATCATAGAAAGTTTCGGTTATTGGATTAAAAATTTCAGTTGTTCTTAATGCATTCCCCTCACTATATCCACCACAAACTATAACTTCACCATTTCCTAATAAAGAGGCACTGTGTCCAGTTCTTCCTACTCTTAATTTTGCAGATGATTGAAAAAAAACATTGCCATATGGATTAAAGTATTCACAAGATTTAGAATACGAATAACAATCAAGTCCACCAATAATAAAAACAATACCATTGTTCAATAAAACGGCGGCAGATTTTTCTCTTCTTTCAATCATTTTTCCGATTTCAGTAAATGTTAATTTTTTGGAATCAAATACTTCACATGAAGATAAATATCTACCGTCAATATTTTTATTATATCCACCAAAAACAATAATATTATCGTTTGGAAGAGTCACTGAACAATGATCACCTCTTGCAATGATCATTTCTGGTCCTTTTGTAATAGAATCATTTTCATAATCATATATTAATGTTGAAGTGCAACCATTTGAATCAATTAAATTTCCTATAATTAATGCTTTTGTTTTCATTTTTCTCTTTTCTACTTCTTCCATTTCCATTCTTTCTCACTTCTTTCTTTCTCACTCTTTTATTTTTTTTAAAATTGCAAATTTACTATTTAACTTTTGTTTTTTAATTTGTTTTTTGGGGATTCGAGTTAAAATAATCATCAATAAAAATTTCATGTTCACTTGTAATTTCATTGATAATTCTAACTTTAAAAAAATCTTTACTGATAAATATTCTAATTATATGATTTTCTTTCTCTTTGTATTCACATTGAACATATGGCCCATAACAATATAACCACGTTGTATCACTTAACATCAAAATTGATTTAATTTTATTCAAAATACATATAGACTTTACACTATTTTTACCCATTACAACCCATTCGTCATTTATTGAATTAAAATAATAATCAAATCTTTCTAATATATGTTTTTTAAATCTAACATTGGTAACGTAAAATATAAAATCTAAATCATTATATTTACTAACATATATAACATCACCTAAATTATCTATCATTTTTTTGTTTTTTATTATTTTGTTATTAAATCAGAAAATAAAACTTCCATAAATGAATATCTATCTGGTAATGGATTGGAAGAATCTCTTAAACTGGAATAATATATTTTTAAAAGACCACAACATTCAACTCTAATATTATCAATATATAACAAATCTTGAGGAGTAAGTGACCTAAATAAATAAAAAGCAGAAAGTAAAATCTCCAAAAGATAAAACATATACATTTGTGGAGAAATCTTTTCACATAAAGTTTTGTAAAATATTAGAAAATCATATGCTCGTTTGTTATGTCCAATTGTATTATCTATACAACAAGAATAAAAAACACTTGAAATAAGTATGTTTCTTAGAAAATAAATATCTCTCTCAATATTATCCTTTTCGCTTCCTTTTACACTAACAATCATATGATATTGTCTATGTTGTTGTTTCAGTGAATATATTTTATCCGTTAAAGACTTGTTTAAATTCATAAAATCATTATAGCACGTGTCAATTTCAGAAATATCAATAGTTTTATTTATTTGTGTGGCCAATTCGTAAAAAATTTCAAATATTCTAAGAAATTCCGTTTTTAATACATGATTATCAAATAAAATAGTTGCTGAAGATGATGAATGAGATGTTAATAGGGATAAATTACGAGAATTAGTTTTATATCTTATTGTTTTAATGACTGTAGTTTCGGGATACATACTTGGAGATGTTAAAGTTTTTTTCATATCTTCTATTCTAACAAAATTTTCTACAATTTTATCATTTTCGGATTCTTCCTCTTCTTCCTCTTCCTCATAAGAAGAAGAAGAATTTTGATTTGTTAATAAAAGAGATTGTTGACGATTATTATTATTATTATTATTGTTATTATTATGCGCAGAATTTAAATCAAAAGGAATAAAGAAAAAATAATTCCAACAATTAAAATATATAGGTTTTGAAATTGATGAGGAAGAAGAAGAAGAGGAAGAGGAGGAAGAGGGAACAAATTTAAATAATACAGTATATGTAGCACCATTTGGATGAATTAGTAATTTATGATAATAATTTGACATTAATAAACCTTTTGAAAAAAATATTTCAATTTCTTCTTCATATTCAAATACATTAATCATTCTATTACGATCATTTACTTTAATACCTTGAAAGTTTTTTTTTCTCGGACAATATACAGTATTATATTTATCATTTATATCCTTTTTCTTTTTAATTAAATATATATATCTATTTGCTAATTTATGACACATTGTTTCATATGATATATAATTTGTATTTTTTGCTTGTAATCCTATTTTTCTCATATCTTCAATAATTAATTCATGTAATAATAATCCATTTTTATAATTATTTTCTTCGTTATCTTTATCTGTTTTATTTTTTTTATTATGTATTCTTTGTTGTAAAAATTTTATTAATCCTGTTGGTTTTTTATAATAATCAATAAATAAATCCATCATATAAATCTTTTCATTTTTTCTTTCTTTATCATTTTCATTTTTATTATCATTATCATTATCATCATCAATATCTTCAATATCTTTAATATTTTGTTTGTTATCTTCTTTATTTGACATTGTTTTTTTTTAAAAATAATAATGAAATCAAACTTTTTTTTTTACTTAATTCATTTTTTTGTATAAAAACATTAGTAAAAAAACATATATAATATTATAAATTTAAAAAAAAAATAAATATAGATTTTTTTTTATTTAAAAAAAGTAAAGGAAGAAAACGAAATGGATATAATACTTGAAAGATTAAAAGATTATAGTACAATTCATAAACCAAGAGATAGTGGAGAATTTGCAGTTATGTTTAAAATTATTATGCCACAATTTTCAAAACTTAGTGAATATGTAGTTAATAAAGCAACAGAAGAAGAAAAAAAAGAAATACATAATGTTTTAAAATATTTTGTAGAAATTTTATTAACAAAACTTATAATTCCAAATACTGATAAATTTTTACAAAGATATGATATGTCTTTAACTTCTCCAGAAACCTACATAACATACATGATAACAACTCTATCTTATTTTTATGGTCTAGTATGTTATATAAAAAAAGAAAAAGAAGAAAAAAACAAAATCGTCTTTAAATTCATTATAGAAAATGGATGTTTTGGTGGTTCACATGATATAAATAAATCAATTGATACTTATAGTTTAAGTGAAATAGTTCAAGCAATTATGTGTATGTCTGCTAAATGGCAAAATGTTGTTTTAAGAGATTGGTGGTTATCAACAGAAGAAGGAAATGAAAGAACAAATCAATTGACAAACTATCTTATGAAATTATTATATAGAAGTATGGAAATATTAGTTTTATCAGATTCGACTGGTAAAATAATTGATTATGAACCTTATAGAAATTATGTTAATGGAAATTACGAATGTAATGTTCATATGAGACGTTATGTGTTATGTTGTTTATGTAGAATGTTATTTATTTGTAATTTTTTTTCAAAACAATTCCAATTTTCATTATATACTCCATCCATCCCACAAACAGAAAAGGAAAAAACCGAAACAATCAATAGAATAAGAAATTTGTTAATCGATGAAGCAGTTGGATTATTGGATATGAACGGATATGTTGATAAAATGAGAATAGAAATAACAAATGCAAGTTTAAGAATAGGAAATGCAGAAGATTTTACGGCCACAAGAAATATGCAAGAATTGATACCAGCCTCAATAGTGAATATAAGTTTCTTACCAGAAGCCCAAACTCATATGGTCAATGTTGATGATGAAGCATTGAGAGAATATCTTGTAGAAAATAGAAATATGTATGATGAACGTAATGTTAATTTTTTATGGTATGCAGTTCCTCGACTTCATCAATTGTATATGGATAATATATATTTACAAGCATTGGAATCGTTGTTTACTAAAAATAACCAATCTTTCCCGTTTAGAGGCGAATGTCATTTATACGAGGACAATTTTTTCAGGCATTATCAAATCTTATCATCTCCAGATAATGATAGACCGATAGTATTCAATATGTTTGATAGGATGTATGTTTTATTTAAAGGTTATATCTATTTCACTCAATCTGTTTTTGATGCAATATTTATTTGGGCGAATATAGTTGAAAGATATTGCAGTTCAGTCGTATTAAGTATATCGGTTAGAGAAACACTTTCAATTATACAAAGAGGAGTTATTTCAAGACAAGAATTATCTTTTGATATAAATTATACAAACAACAATAAAAGACAAAAACAAATGGATGAGGAAAAAGAAGAGGAAGAGGAAGAGGAGGAAGATAAAGATAAATTATATAATGATCAAATTGATTTTTTAAAAAAATGTATATGGGGTAAATATTATAATGAATTAAAAAAAATAAATTGAAAATAAAAGATGAGTATAAAAAATAAAAAAAATGAATGTCAAAGATTATATTTAAGTTTAGTGGAGGGTGATATCGATTACAATGAAACACCAACTATGTACCTTGAGGAGTTGAAAAGGACAAAAGAATGTGATAAATTCTTTGGTTCATTAAAAAAGGTCAGAGATTTACACAGGAATGAGATGACCAATGAAATATACGAAAGTGTTTTAAGTCTAAATAACTGTTCGGCAGAGAGATTTGCAGCAGCAACTCAAGTAATATGTAGGTTAAGAACTGTTACAAGAGATGAAGTTTTTCCACTTTTGACATTTAAAAACAAGTTGACTTATTATTATAACAAATTCTTCAATTTTTGGGGTAGAATTTTTTAGGTCGTGATTATAAATAAAGATAAAGTTTTTTAAAATGCAAATTTATTAATTAACTTTTTTTATTTTCTTTTATTTTAAACATTTTTTTCTTTTTTTTCCATTTCTCTCATTTCTCCTTTTCCTCTTTTCTTCTTCTTCTTTCTTTTTCATCCGCGGCTATTTTGGATTTCATATAAATTTCTTTTATTAAATATACAACCCACGCAATAAACCAAAGACAAATGATAATTCCATCAATAACAAGTAAATAAAAAAACATATCCATTGAACCAAAAAACAAGTTCTCGTATGTTAAAGTTGGCCAAAAGAATTGTTTAATTGGGTCTGCTGGCAAAAAGTATTGTATAATTGAATTTGTTTCTGTTGACAAAAAGTATTGAATAATTGAACTTATTTCAAATGTTTCAAAATATAAAAACAATAAACCCAATAAAATAACTGCATATATCCAATCTCTCATCTTACTCTTTTTTTTCTTTTTTTTATTTAAAATTAACAACCTTTTATTGACTTTGATTTAAATAATTCAAAAGGTGGTCTTTCTTCATTAAAATAAATTTGTGTTTGTATTTGTGGCGGTTGTTGACGATAATAAATTTTAAATCCATTATTAATTTCAAAAATAAAAATAATTATCATTAATTCATGCCAATATCTTTCAAATATAAAAAGATAACAAACAAATCCAAACATGATATGAAATATCACCCCTAGTATAAACTCGATAACAAATAACACAATATCTTTTAACTTATTATCTGGCATTCCAACCCTATATAATATAATCCCCACACACCAAAATATGCCCAAAAGATTGCAAAAAAATGAAACAACTGACATTATAATTAAAATTACAAACATTGCCAACCCAACAAACCCAATTGTAATTGTTATAAAAGTTATCCAATCCATATACATACACAATATTATTAAAGTTATACTACCCCCACATATCAAATTTATTACCCCCTTTCCCATCTTATCTTTTTTTATCTTTTTTATCTTTTTTTATATCAAAATGCAAATTTATTAATTAACTTTCTTTTTTTTCTTTATATATTTTCATTTTTCATTTTTTCTTACGACACGTGTAAATTCTTGGAAATCGTAGGAAAAAATAATAAAAAATTACATCATTACTTGGAAAAATTTGAAAAAAAATTTGAAAATTTGAAAAAATTTGAAAAAATTTGAAAAAAATTTGAAAAATTTTTTTTTATTTTTTTTGAGGTTTACCGTTTTTAGATGACACACCAAAAAAAATTAGGGGGGTACATTGAAAAAAAGAAAAGTTTACCGTTTTTGACACGTCATTTTGCTTCAAATTTTGAAAAAAAAGGGG
>Ga0187889_10002169_pt1 | contig 19661 bp, 12 predicted proteins | sample June2016WEW_7_10_2_FD_132992 | JGI IMG/M metagenome (GOLD analysis project Ga0187889, IMG submission 132992) | Peatland microbial communities from SPRUCE experiment site at the Marcell Experimental Forest, Minnesota, USA - June2016WEW_7_100 | ecosystem: Environmental > Terrestrial > Soil >... | reverse complement strand
TACAACCAGACTAGACTTCATTCCCATAACGGGTACAGATCACCGAACGAGGCAGAAGCCGACCGGTGCAATGGTGCACTGGCAGCTTAAACCGAGTGTCCACAAGATCGGGGCAAGCTCACTTGCGTCTGCTTGACCACCAGCTCGTCGATGTGCTCGCACACATAGGCGCGCTCGTCGGCCTTCGAACAACAGTAGGTGGGGACATTGGCGAGGAGGGGCTCCTCGCCGAGATAGAAGCGAATAAGCTGCGGGACGAAGGGATACGTCGACTTGTCGTCGGCCACCCCCGTGCCGACCGCATTGGCCAGCGCCACGCCGCCATGGCGGTAGATGCTGAGAAGGCCAGGAACACCGAGCACACTCGAAGGCTTGAATGCCAGCGGATCGAGGCTGTCGTCGTCGATGCGTCTGTAGATCACGTCGACCTGGCGCGGGCCGTGTGTCGTGCGCATCCACACCCGGCTATCGCGCACGAAAAGGTCCTGGCCTTCGACAAGGTCCACACCCATTTGCTCGGCAAGAAAGGCATGCTCGAAATAGGCGCTATTGTGAGGTCCGGGGGTCAATACCACCACCGTCGGGTCGCCATCCGCGGAGGGCGGCGCGAGCGAGCGAAGACTACGCAGAAGCTCGTGGCAGTAGTGATCCACGGGTGCGACACGCACTTCACGAAAGAGATTTGGGAACAGACGTAGCATGGCTGCGCGGTTCTGCAACATGTAGGAAACGCCCGAGGGCGTGCGCAGGTTGTCCTCGAGAACATAGAATTGGTCGTCGCTGACCCGCACGAGGTCGATGCCCGCAATGTGGATGTACACGTCGCCAGGCACGTCCACGTCGCGCATTTCGGGACGGAAGAGGGAGTTTCGCAGAAGGTGGGACTCCGGCACCACGCCAGCGCGGACAATGTCCCGACGGTGGTAGATGTCGCGCAGGAACATGTTGAGGGCCTTGACCCGCTGTTTCACTCCCACAGCGATCTTTTCCCATTCCACCGCGGACATGACGCGCGGGATGACATCGAACGGGATCAGGCGTTCCGTTCCAGCGTTGTCACCGTACACGTTGAAGGTGATGCCGATACGCTTGAACAGCAGATCCGCATCTTTGCGCTTTTGGGCAAAGATGTGGGGTGCAGTGGATTTAAGCCAGGTCGAAATGGCGCGGTAGGGGACCCGGACCTCGGACTCGCTGCGCGCCTGCCAATCTGCCGCGGAGCTTTCCGGCGAGCACGAATCGCACATTTCGTCGAAGGCCGTCCCAACCAGGCTCTCTCTGACGGACGGATTTACGCCCACCGGAGAGATGGCGCCGGCGCGCGGCACGCGCCGCAGTGTGAGGGTTGTGTTGCAGCTTCTGCTTTCGACCGCGGCTGTTGTCATGTTTTCTCTGGTGATGGCAAGTTGTGGCCAGGTTCGTGCCTTCTCACTGTTAACTACCGACGGGTGCGCCGCTCGGGGAGTTTGCGCAGCCTGGCTGCCGCGCGAAACCGCGGGCCCGGTGAGACCGAGCTGGTGCTGAAACCACGGCATCGCGATGCAAGCCGGGGACCAATGGCGGCGGGAGACGGGTGACGATTGCGTTTCAGGCATTCAGGTGCGTTAATACGGTTGGCACGCCGCTGGCAGGGCGACACTGCGATCCAAAGGAGATTAGATGCGCCTGTCCATCATTCACGAAACCAAATACCGCTATGCTACGCCGGCCGACTACACCATCCAGTGCCTCCGGCTATCGCCCCAAACGTCGCTTCGGCAGAAAGTGCTGAGTTGGAGCTTGGACATCCCAAGGCCGGCATCACCCTTCTCCGACGGATTTGGCAACATCTCGCACCTGCTGGTCATCGATGGGCCCCATCATGAAATCCGTCTTCGCGCCTATGGGGAAGTCGAGGTCGAGGATTCGTCGTTAGACCTGCCCGACATCGGACCGCTCGGCCCTGATGTCTACACGCGTTTCACCGCTCTCACCGCCCAAGACAGGGCTCTCAACCATTTTTCTGAAACCTTTCGCCGCCAAACCATGAACGACCGAACGGCCGGGGTCGAGGCGCTGATGTTGGCCGTACGCGAGGAAATGGACTATCGGCCTGGCGTCACCCAAGCGGGCACTACCGCCGCGCAGGCATTTTCCCTAGGTGCTGGTGTGTGCCAGGATCACGCGCACGTATTTATATCCTGTTGCCGGAAATTGAACATTCCCGCCCGCTACGTAAGCGGCTACCTGGCGCCGAAGAACAGGGCAGCGGCGAACCTCGGCCAACGGACCGCACTGGCCAGCCACGCCTGGGCCGAGGCCTGGATTGAAGGCTTGGGTTGGCAGGGGTTCGACGTGGCCAACCGCACACGTGCTCACGGTCGCCACGTGCGAGTGGCGGTCGGACTCGACTATCTTGACGCCTGTCCCGTGCGTGGATTCCACCGCGGCGGCAAGGGCGAATCGCTGGACGTGGACGTCCAAGTGAGCGAAGCCGCGTACCGGGCAGAGATTCTGTCATGAAGACCTACCCGCGCACCGGAACGACAGGAGCACCATCAAAGGCGGCAGCAACTTCCGCAGCAATTGTGAATGCGGCAGCCTGATGCTCCACCAGAGCGCGGGGAAAGTTTCTGTAACGTAAATTCCTAGAGCGGACCTGGAAAAAGAAGCGCACTATTTTCTTGGTATCGACGAGGGCCTCGGTGTTACGGAAGGGGATTCGCGCTCTTCAAAACAGCACCAGACGGTAACGCCCAGGGAAAGCAATGACCATTTCTCGGCACGAGACGCGGTCTGCCGATGAGCAGAGCGGTGCGGGAGCCATCCTGCGCATGCTGAGCTCTACGCTACAGCGCCCGTCTCCCGGCCATCCGCGAGAGCGATAAGAAATCCAATTCAAGCATTCCGACACGGCTACTCCGCAGCAGTGTCGCCACCGCCCGCGGACAAATCCGGGGTCGGTGGGACCTTTCTGGGATCCGCGTTGGCCCAGTCCGCGTGCGCGCATGGCACGACCGGACTTTGCACGCGCGTCCCTCGCTTGGTGAATGAGCTGGCCATCGCCCACGCTAATGCAGTTTCGCCTCTCTGCTGGATCGGCTATCCAAGCTCGATCTCTTGGTCCTGAATGATTTTCTCATTGGGACACTGAAGGATCATCTGCGCCCGGGTGACCCATAACGCACACGTCGTCGGCCTGCGCGGTCCATCGATCCGTGAAAAGAGCGTATGCTACCCGCCAGGAGACGCCCTCTCTCTAACCCCAACATCCCCCGTCGCTTCGCTCGGCACCCGAAATGGACCCGTCGCTTCGCTCCGATTCCCTGCCCACGTGCTCCCGAGTCACTGCCCAGATCGTCCGGAAGGCGCAGCCAGACGATCTAATGACCAATGGAGAGGCCGCTCGCCTGCTCGGTCTCTCGCCTGACATGGTGCGGATTCGGGAGCGCGACGGCCGCTCGCCGGCCCAGCGAACAACGAACGACGTGCGCTTCTTACGGCGCGGCGATGTTGAGCACCTCGTGGCCGAGCGGTCTCGCGCGGCGAGCAAAGAAGACCCGAGTCCTGCTCGCCCCGGCCAGCGAACGCGCGGCAGAACCGAGGGCGACAAATGAGCAGGAAGCAGCCAACGAAACGAAGGGCGCATGTCCCTTCTTCTGGCAAGAAGCCAGAACCTCGGGGCGGGCAGCATACGGAGCAGCAGGCTCCACGGGCAAGTGAGGCGGACAGCACACCGCGCGCGCACCCACCACGGTTCGGTGAGAGCGGCGGTCAGAGCAGCAGCCTGGTTGTCGTCGGGATCGGGGCTTCTGCTGGAGGGCTCGAGCCTCTGCAGGAGCTTCTCCAGCAGGTCCCCGCCAAGAGCGGGCTCGTCTTCGTGGTTGTGCAGCACCTCAAGCCCCACCACACCAGCATGCTCGCGGAGCTGCTGAGCCGGCACACGGCCATGCCGGTGGTCCAGGCAGCGGACGGAATCCGTGCAGAGCCCGACCACGTCTACGTCATTTCCCCGGGTACGCTTCTGACCCTCACCAAGGCTGTCCTCCAGGTGGCGGCGACTGACACTACCCCGGTCTCGCCGATCGACGCCTTCTTCCACTCGCTCGCCGAGGACCAAGGCGACCACGCGGTGGGCGTCCTCCTCTCCGGCGCTGGTCACGACGGCACCGTAGGTCTCCGCATGATCAAGGAGCACGGGGGGCTCACCCTGGCGCAGCCTCCTGACACCGCCAAGCATGACAGCATGCTCCAGAGCGCGATCGGCGCGGGGCTGGTTGATCACGTCGTCCCGGTAGAGCAAATGTCCGCCAAGCTGACCGAGCACGCAGAGCACCTCGCCAAGCTCGCTGGTGCCCATGCTGCCGTGAAACTTGACGAGCAGCTCGCCACGCACCTCGGCAAGATCTGTTCGCTGATCCATCAACGCACCGGCCACGATTTCAGTCGCTACAAAGATGGGACGCTGTTGCGCCGCATTGGGCGCCGTCTCCAGGTCCGGCACCTGGACTCGGTCGAGGACTACCTGCAGCTCCTTGAGAAAGATGCCGCAGAGGCGGAAGGTCTGCTCAAAGATCTCCTGATCGGCGTGACCCAGTTCTTCCGCGACCCCGACGCATTTCAGGCTCTGGCTCAGGAGATCATTCCCCGCATCGTGCAAGGCAAGGCCGCCGCAACGCCGATCCGTATCTGGGTTCCCGGCTGTGCCTCGGGAGAAGAGGCGTACTCCATCGCCATCTTGCTCCGCGAGCACCTCGATCGACTCGAGACGCGGCGCTTCGTACAGATCTTCGCGACCGACCTCGAGGCCGAGATGCTCGCCGACGCGCGCCATGGCCGCTATCCCGCGGGCATCGCCGAGCACGTTTTGCCCGAGCGTTTGGCCCGTTTCTTCGTGCGCGAGGGACAGACGTATCAGGCGGTCGAAGAGCTGCGCGAGATGTGCATCTTCTCCCAGCACAGCCTGATTCGGGATCCCCCTTTCTCGCAGCTCGACCTTATCTCCTGTCGGAATGTCCTCATCTACCTGAGCGCCGCGCTGCAAAACAGGCTCGTCCCGCTGTTCCACTATGCGCTTCGACCCGGCGGTTTCCTGTTCCTGGGGCCATCCGAAGGGATCGCCGGAAGCCCAGAGCTGTTCGAGGCCGCGGACAAGAGGAATCGCATCTTCCGCCGCAAGGAGACGATCACCCGCCCGATGGTGGAGTTTCCTCTCTCCGGCCGCAGCGCGATGCGGGCGCCCCCCGGATCGGCAACGGCACCCACGGCGCGCGAGCCCGCGGCGTCCAGCGCGCGGGAGAAGATTAGCGCCGCGTTCGAGCGAGCGCTTCGAGACGACTACACGTGCCCATCGGCGGTCATCAACGAGCGTGGCGACGTCTTGTTCATCGCCGGGCCGATAAGCCGCTACCTGCAGCTTTCGGCGGGCGCGATGACCATGCCGAACCTGCTCGAGTCGTTCCGCGGAAGCCTCAGACATGAGCTGCGTCTGGCCCTGCGCATCGCCAAGTCGGGGCGGCCCAAGGTCGTGCGCACCGACATCTCTGTCGAAGTCGAGGACGCGACGCGCAAGGTGCGCCTGGTCGTGCGACCGATGCCCGCAAGCGCCCCGGAGGTAGGCCTCTTCCTCGTTGTCGTTCAGGAGGCCCTCCATGACGAAGCGACCGGCGATGTGGAGGTCGTCGCCGGTCAACCGGCCGTCGAGCAGCTCGAGGACGAGCTACGGACGACGCGCGCGGAGCTCAAGACCACAGTCGAGGAGCTGGAGTCGGCGAACGAGGAATTGAAGTCCTCGAACGAGGAGCTCATCTCAACCAACGAGGAGCTGCAGTCCGCCAACGAGGAGATGCAGACCTCCAAGGAGGAGCTACAGTCGCTTAACGAGGAGTTGGAGACGGTCAACACAGAGCTGCGGCAGAAGGTGGACGAGCTCGGCGCAGCGAACAGCGATCTGCAGAACCTGTTCGCGGCCACGGAGATCGCAACCATCTTCCTCGACCGCTCGCTGCGGGTGGCGAAGTTCACGCCCGCCGCTACCATGCTGTTCCACCTCATCGAGGTTGACGTCGGGCGGCCGCTCGCCGATTTCGCCCAGCGTTTTGCAGGCCAAAACCTGGTCTCCGATGCACAGGATGTCCTACGCCTCCTGACGCCGATCGAGCGCCAGGTTCGCACTGCCGAGGGCGCCTGGTTCGTCCTGCGTGTCGTGCCTTACCGAACGGTGGATAACCTCATCGCTGGCGTGGTGGTCACCTTCGTCGACGTCACCGAGCTCAAGCATGCGGAAGAGGAGGTCAGGCGCCAGGGTCAGCTCGTGCATCTCTCGCACGACGCCATTCTCATTTGGCGGCTGGACGGCGGCATCGAGTCGTGGAACCGGGGGGCGCAGGAGCTCTACGGTTTCAGCCGAGAAGAGGCGCTCGGCCAGGTCTCGCAGCAGCTCCTTCAGAGCAGATTCCCGCGCCCGTGGTCGGAGATCGAAGCCGAGCTGCTCGCGGGCGGCTGCTGGGCCGGCGACATCCAACAGCGGACCAAGGAAGGCCGCACCATCATCGTCTCGTGCAACCTCCAGCTGGTTCGCGGGGACGACGGGGTCGCTCGCGTCCTCGAGGCGAACCGCGACATCACCGAACGCAAACGCGCCGAGGAGGCGCTGCGCCAGACGAGCGAGCGGGAGCGCTTCCTCGCGGAGGTAATCGAGAACGCCACAACCCCCTTCGGCGTCGGTGCGCCCGACGGGAGCCTGGTGCTCTTCAACCGCGCGTTCGCCGATCTGACCGGCTACTCGCGAGAGGAGCTCGAGCAGCGGCGCCTTACCTGGGCCACCGACCTCACGCCGCCGGAGTGGCGCGAGCGGGAAGCACAGCTCCTGGCGCAAGCAAGTCGCACCGGAGAAACCGTCCGCTACGAGAAGGAGTACCTCCGCAAGGACGGCTCGCGGGTGCCGATCGAGCTCTCCGTCCAGCCAGTGCTCGACCGCAATGGCGGCGTCACTCACTACCGTTCCTTCCTCGCGGACATAACCGAGCGCAGGCAAGCGGAGGCAAAGCAAGCCTGGCTGTCTTCGTTCCCCGAGCGCAACCCCACTCCCATCACCGAGATCGACGCTGCCGGGCAGATCACCTACGCGAACCGGTCGGCTCGAGAGCTCTTCCCTGATCTATTCGAGCGAGGGCTCGCGCATCCCTGGCTCGCGGGGTTGGGAGACTTGACGCGTTCGACAGCGACGCCGGGGGCGCCGGTGCAGGCTCGCCTGGTTCGGGTCGGCGAAACGACCTACCAGCAGGCGGTCTTCTACCTCGCCGAGAGTGGGCGCTATCGCGCCTACGGCATGGACGTCACCGAACGCGAGCGGGCGGTCGATGAGCTGAATCGCCTCACTCAGCAGCGTCAGCTCGCGCTCGATGCCGCTCGCATGGGTTGGTGGCACTACGACCCAATGACGAAGATCGCCGCGTACGACGACCGATACCAGGAGATCTTCGGAGTCTCGGGCCACGAACGCGCGAACGAAGAGATCCTGAAGCTCCTCCACCCGGAGGATTTACCCCGCGTGCTGGCGGCTGTCGAAGCGGCGCTCGACCCAGCCAACCCCAAGCCGTATGCGGCCGAGTACCGGGTGAAGCGACCAGACGGAACGGAATGCTGGGTCGTGGCGCATGGACTGGCGACCTGCGAAGGCGAAGGAGCCGCCCGCCGCACGACAAGCCTCGTCGGCACCGTGGCGGACATCACCACGCGCAAGCGTGCCGAAGCGGCGCTGGTCGAGGCGCACGGCAGGACCACCGCGATCCTGGAGAGCATCGCGGACGCATTCTATTCGCTCGACGCGGAGTGGCGCTTCACCGCCGTGAACCCAGCGGCCGAACGCGCGCCCCTGGGGCGACCCGCGAGCGAGCTGCTCGGCAAGGTCATCTGGGACGTGTTCCCCGCGATACGGGACGCGCAGATTCACCAGCACTACCTCGACGCGGTCGAAAAGCGCAGCCGCGAGCACTACGAGGTGCAGTCCCCACTAAACGGCCGCTGGTACGAAGTCTTCATGTTCCCGCGGACGGGAGGCCTCGACGTCTATCTGCGTGACATCGACGACCGCAAGAAGGCGGAGGAGGCAGTCAAAGCGAGCGAGGAGCGCTTCCGTACCCTTGCCGGCAACGCGCAGGACAGCATCGCGCGCTTCGACCGGCGCGGGCGGTATGTCTATGCAAACCCATTTGCGGCTCGCCTCCTGGGCATTCCAGAGGAGGCGATCCTCGGGAAGACGGTCGAGGAGCTCGGCCGCAACATCGGGACCGAAAACTTCGAAGAGCGTCTGAGAGAGGTCTTCGACTCGGGCAAATCGCTCCGCTTCGACCGCAGGAGCACGGAAGGTCGATGGTTCGACGTCCAGCTCATCCCGGAATTTCGCGACAGCACCGTCGAGACGGTGCTCTCCTGCGCCCGAGATATCACCGAACGAAAGGCCGCCGAGGCCGCGCTGCGAGCGAGCGACGAGCGCCTGAAGCTGGCGCAGCAGATCGCCCATCTCGGCAGTTGGGAGCTCGATCTCGTCGAGCGTCGCCTGTCCTGGTCGGACGAGGTGTACCGGATTTTCGGTCTCGAGCCGCGGGCGTTCAGCGCCACCTACGAGGCCTTCCTGGACGCCGTACACCCGGAGGATCGCGCCGCGGTCGACGCAGCCTATTCCGGCTCTCTACACGATGGCAGAGACAGCTACGAGATAGAGCACCGCGTCGTCCGCAAGGGGAGCGGTGAGGTCCGCATCGTTCATGAGAAGTGTGAGCATGTTCGCGATGCCAGCGGCCGCATCATCCGTTCGGTGGGGATGGTGCAGGACATCAGCGAGCGTCGGCGCGCCGAAGAGCAGTTGCGAGAGAGAGAGCAGCGCCTCCGGCTGGCCACCACGGCAGCGAACCTGGGCGTGTTCGAGTGGGATGTGCCATCGGACATCGCGCGATGGGACGACCGGATGTTCGAGATCTTCGGGCGAACGCGAGCCGAAGGCCCGATTGGTCGACATGCATTCTACGCGGAGGCCCTCGAACCCGAGGACCGGCTCATGTTCGACCGTGCGCTTGCCGAGGCGGCGCGGCCCGATGCGCTCCTCAGAGTGGCCTGCCGCATCCGCCGCCGCTGCGACCACCAGCAACGATGGATCCAGTACGCTGCGCGCTTAGACCTTGCGCCGGATGGGTCGCCCGAGCGGATGATAGGCGTGCTCGAGGACATCACCGAGCGCAAGAATGCCGACATTGCGCTGCAAGCCACGACGCAACGCTTCTGCGCGGTTCTCTCGACCATGTATTCAGCCGTCTTGCTCGTGACGAGCGAGGGTCGGGTAGAATTCGCCAATCAGGCGTTCTGCGACTGCTTCGGTCTCGACGATGCGCCCGCCGGCTTGGCTGGGCTCAGCGCCGGCGACATGATTGCAAGAATCAGGGATAGCTACGCGCATCCTGACGAGGCTATCGCCCGGATCCACGAGATTGTCGATCGAGGAATACCGGTGAAAGGCGAAGAAGTCGCCATGCGGGGAGGGGCGACGATGCTGAGAAACTTCGTTCCCTTGGAATTGGGCGGGGCACCGCACGGGCGACTCTGGGTGCATATCGACATCAGCGAGCGCAAGCGTGCCGAAGAGACGCTGCGCGAGAGTGAATCGCGCTTCCGGCACCTCGCCGACGCGATGCCCCAGCTGGTGTGGACGGCCGAGCCTGACGGAACGGTTGACTACCTTAACCGCCGACACGAAACCCTGAGCGGTGCGTCCAGAGGGGATGATGGGACCTGGACGTGGAGTCCTGTCATTCACCCGGACGACGTGCAAGCGACGCTTGCCGACTGGGACCATGCCGTCCGTACCGGCCAGAATTACGAAGTTGAGCAACGCCTTATGCTCGCGGACGGCGCCTTCCGCTGGCATCTCGCCCGCGCTACGCCCATTCGAGACGAAAGCGGCCGTATCCTGAAGTGGTATGGCACGACGACCGACATCCACCAAATGAAGGAGGCGCAGCGGGCGCTTCAGGACGCCGACCGAAGCAAGAACGAATTCCTGGCGGTGCTCTCGCACGAGCTTCGCAATCCGCTCACCCCCATTCGTAACAGCCTCTACGTGCTCGAGCGCGCGGTCCCAGGCGGCGAGCAGGCGAAGCGCGCCCAGGAAGTGATCGGCCGACAGAGCGACCAGCTAGCGCGCCTCGTTGATGACTTGCTCGACGTCACGCGTATCTCGCGCAACAAGATCCAACTCCAGAAGGGTCCGCTGGAGCTGAACGACCTCGTTCGTCGAACTGTTGAGGACTATCGTTCATTGTTCGAAGGCAAGAGCATCGCTGTCGAGGCGACTTTCGCCGCAGAGCGGCTGCCGATCAACGGCGACGCGGCGCGCCTCGCGCAGATGGTCGGTAATCTCCTCCAGAACGCGGCGAAGTTCACGCCAGCCGGTGGTCGGCTCATGGTCAGCACGGCTGCCGCTACGGCGAGAGGACGCGCCACGCTCCGGGTCGTCGATACCGGGGTGGGCATCGAGCCGGCGATGCTCCGACGATTGTTCCAGCCGTTCATCCAGGCCGAGGCGACGCTCGACCGTAGCAAGGGCGGCTTGGGGCTCGGGCTGGCGCTCGTGAAGGGTCTGGTGGAGATGCATGGTGGAGAGATCTGCGCGCACAGCGACGGACCCGGCAAGGGTGCGGAATTCGTGGTCGAGTTGCCGCTCGACGTGGCAGCGGCCCACGAGTCCAGCCCCACGGCAGCCAGGACCGCAGGGAGGCGCCGACGTGTGCTGATAATCGAAGACAACATCGACGCGGCCGACAGCCTGCGTGAGGTGCTCAAGTTCGGCGAGCACGTCATCGAGGTCGCCTACGACGGTCCCGGGGGGCTGGTCAAGGCCCGTGAGTTCAAGCCGGAGGTCGTGCTCTGCGACATTGGCCTGCCCGGGATGAACGGGTTCGAGGTGGCGCGAGCGTTCCGGGCCGACGACTCCTTCAAGGGGATCGTCCTCGTGGCGCTGAGCGGCTACGCGCTCTCCGACGATTTGCAGCGCGCCCAGGACGCTGGCTTCGACCACCATCTCGCGAAACCGCCGAGCTTGGAGAGACTTGAGGGGCTGCTCGCGGGAGCGCTCCCTTCGAAGGCTGCCGGCTTTCCTTGATCCGCTCAGCGGAGAGGCGACATAGTGAGCTCGGCGCAGACAGAGGCGCGCGGTGCTCGCAGTCCGGAGGCAGATTTGCCCGGCGAGGTCACCACTGCTCGTCTCCTCGTTTCCGGTGTCGGGCTTCGGGTTTTCGCGGAGTACGGGCCTGCTCGCTGCTCGGAGACAGGTTGGCCAATCGATCGAGGTGCATGCGGATGTGGGCTGCCTCTGCCGGCGTGTGCGCGAGCGCGATGGCGCGGTCGAAGGCGACGCGCGCCTCCTCCTTGTGCCCGAGTTGTTCCAGCAGCGAGCCCTGGACCCCGAAGAAGTAGAAGTAGTTGGAGAGCTCGTTCGCGAGCGGTTCGATCATCGCCAGCGCGGCGTCGGGGCCTTGCACCTTGGACACGGCGACCGCGCGATTCAGCCGGACCACCGGGGAAGGCTCGATGTCTTCGAGAGCGGCGTAAAGAAGGTCGATCTGGTGCCAGTCGGTGTCGCCGTATCGCTTGGCGCCCGAGTGTAGCGCCGCGATGGCGGCTTGAATCTGATACGGCCCTCGGGACCGGTGACGAATGGCCTTGTCGAGCAGTGCTCGTCCCTCGTCGATGAGGCTGCGGTTCCATAGTCCGCGGTCTTGGTCTTCGAGCAGAACGACGGCTCCGTCGCCATCGAGGCGTGCAGCTGCGCGTGCGTGCTGGAGTAGCATAAGAGCCACGAGACCCATGAGCTCGGGTTGGTCGGGGAAGAGGCGCAAGAGCAGTCGGCCGAGGCGGATGGCCTCGTCGCACAGGTGTGCGCGAATGAGGGCGTCGCCACCCGCGGACGAATAGCCCTCGTTGAACATCAGGTAGATCACGGCCGCGACGCCGGTCAAGCGACGCGCGCGCTCGGGCTGGTCCGGCGTCTCGAAGGGCACGTTGGCGTCAGACACACGGGCTTTGGCGCGCGTGATCCTCTGCTCCATGGCCGCCTCGCCGACCAGAAAGGCCCGCGCGATTTCCTTGACCGTCAGGCCCGAGACGATACGCAGGGCGAGCGCGATCTGCTGCGTCGCAGGCAGGTCGGGATGGCAGCAGATGAAGAGCAGTCGCAAAATGTCGTCGCGATAGTGAGCATCGTCGAGGCGCTGGGCCAGTGAGCTTTCGGTGTCCTCGGGCGTGTCCAGGTCATCCTCAGGCGGCAAGGGCTCTTGCTTGCTTCGCCTCCTCACCGTATCGATGGCGGCGTTGCGGCCGACCAAGATCAACCAGGCGGGCGGGTCGTGGGGCGGGCTCTGCCCGGGCCACTTTCTCAGCGCCGCGAGGCACGCCTCTTGGAAGGCTTCCTCGGCGAGGTCGAGGTCGCCAAAGTAGCGGTTGAGCGCTCCCATAACGCGCGGTCGCGCCGAGCGGAAGGCCAGATCGATCCATCCAAGGTCGTTCACGCGACCTTGCTACCTGGGAGGAACAGCGACACGGGGCGGATCTCGTACGCTCCGCCAGGATTGGCGTGGCCGAGCTCGCGCGCGACGTCAAGAGCTTCCTCCAGGTCCGAGCATTGGATGACGTAAAAGCCCAGAAGTTGCTCTTTGGTCTCGGCAAATGGCCCGTCCGTGACCACGGGTGGCTCGGGGCCCGGCTCAAGGCGTTTGCCGTAGCCACCCTTGCGAAGCGTCGTGGCCGCGGTGGTCGGCATCAGACGCGCGACTGGCCCGAGCTTGCCCGCCTTGTCGAGCCTGTCGGTCACAGTCGCCAGACGAGCCATGACCATGTCGTCCTCCTCCTTGGTCCACGAAGCCGTGATGTCCTCATTATTGTAGCAAAGCACGGCATACAGCATCGGTTACGCTCCTCTTTAAGACACGACGATCAACTATGACCGGTGCCGACAAGGCGGTCGCAAAAAATCGTGTGGGGATGTCGGACTCGGGCGGTCCCATTCGTCGTATCGACGAAAGGAAGGAAGATCCGTCATGCAAACCACATCGGAAGTGCGAACGGCCCGTACGAGCGGCCTCGTCGCCATGAATCAGCTCGAGCAGTCAGACAAGCAGACGCGCGCTGCGGCGGTCGAGCGTCCGCATTCGAAGCCCATCCACAACGACAGAGGAAAAACCTGGACCGGACGCGTCATCAGCGGCCTGGCGGTGGCATTTCTACTCTTCGACGCCATTCCGAAAATCCTTCAACTATCGTGGGTCGTGAAGGTCAGTACCCAGCTGGGCTTTCCGGCAGCGGCCATCCAGCCCATCTGGTTGGTACTGCTCGCGTGCACCGTGGTCTACTGCGTTCCGCGCACGGCGATTTTGGGCGCGATTCTACTGACCGGGTATCTCGGCGGAGCGGTGGAGGTCAATGTTCACGCCGGCAATCCACTGCCGAGCCATACCCTGTTTCCGATCTATTTTGCTGTGCTCATCTGGGGTGGGCTGGCGCTGCGGGACCACAGAGTGTGGAGCATGTTTGCCCGCCGATCGCCGTAGTCGGCATCTAACCCACAAGGAGACGACCCATGAAATACCTGAGCTTCATCCGCCATTCCGAGAAATATCGCGAAATACCACCACCGCCCGCGCTCATGGAGGCGATGGGTGAGCTGGTCGAGAGATCCAGGAAAGAGGGGACCTTGGTCGACACGGGCGGCCTATTGCCGAGCAAGGACGGCATGCGCGTGCGGCTGGCCAACGGCAGGATCACTGCCACCGACGGCCCATTCACCGAGAGCAAAGAGGTCATCGGCGGCTGGGCCATCTTGAAGGCAGAGACCAAGGCCGATGCCCTCCGTGTGGCAAGCGAATTCCTGGAGCTGCATCGGAAGCACTGGCCTGGCTTCGAAGGCGAGTGCGAAGTGCGACCGATGTTCGAGCCGGGCATGGGGTCCTAGCGCGAGAACAGTCACGAAAAGGCACACGCGACCCACTGCTTGGCGGCCTGAACCATGTCCTGATCCAGCGTCTGATTACCTTTCAGACGACGAGCCGTCCAGGCGGTTGAAACCGGCCTGGTCCAGCTCGCCATCGAGCTGGTTGACGTTGCCTATATCGAAGGCTGGCGCGTCTATCGATGCCCGTGCGTCGAAAATGCCTGTCACGCCCCCAGAACCCGGCGCACCGCCACTTCCTACGGAGCCACCAGACGCGGTGACACGAACACCGCTGCTTCCACCGAGCGGGAATTGTGCTCCGTAGTCGGACGAGGTAGCTCCTATACAGCCGAAGTCCCCTACGGCCAAGCCTATCCCAACTGCTGCGGGCAGCATCGTGGTCTTGAGAAGTCGCCAGACCAGACTCCTCATCTCGTGCTCGCGCATCGCGCTACCTCCGTTGTTGGGTCTCTATGATAGGAGCAATCCCCCGATGGGTAAACAGGCATTAGAGCTGATTTGGCGTTGTGCGCAAGCCACATAGCCGCCTCCAACCACTTCCTGGCCTCATCGATCCGAAGCTGCGGCTTGCCGTGCCGCCGCACGAGCAGCACTTGGTAGGCGCGCCTGCTGGGCGGACAAGTCCTAGGAACGTGCCGAACCAGAGCACGACTGGTGCCATCGGCACCGCACTGCCCGGCGAGGCCACCACTGCTCGTCTGCCCGCTTCCGGCGGCGCATCGGGTTTTCGCGGAGTACGACCACCAGCAATACAACGCGGTCCCTAACGGGAGAATTGGGTATCGTGAGCATGGTAGGTGGACCGTCGTGGGCGCACGAGTGTCCGCACGGTGTCGAAGGCGAAGCCCAGCAGAGAACCCCAAGCGAGTATGCCGAACAGTGCCGCGACGGCGGGAAAAGGGTAATACTGCACGGGTGCTACCAAGGGATAAGACAGCCGCATGTTGGGGGTATAGATCACCAATAGCAACAGACCGGCCCACAGGGAGTAAACTATGGCCCGGCGAATATCCACCACGAAGAGCAGGGGCAAGACGCACACGGCGTATTGAACCGCGTAGCCCGGCGTCAGGATGAGGAACACTGCCCAGGCAAGGGCACCCATCTCATAACCGAACGGACGCCGCCGGAAGGCAGCGATCCCGCTCAGCAATGTAATGACCGCCATGATCACGTAGCGGCTAGACCAGAGGAAGGGGGCCCTCAGCCTGGCGGTGATGATGCTGAATGGCTTCAAATCGCCCATGCTGTTGAGGAAGGCATTGATCCCCCAATCCAGGGGCGCGCTGTTGTATGTGACCATTTTGTGGTACATGTCGGGCGCGCTGTTGATCAGAAAAGGCGCAAAAGGCACGATAGCCAGCCCTACGCCAGCTCCAAAGTGGAGGACATCCCGACGCGAGCGACATTGCGAAAGCAAAGCTGGTATGAGGACGAGTGGCATCAACTTGACATTGAGCGCCACCGCCAGTGCAAGACCTGCCCAGAATGGGCGCCTGGCGGTCTGCAGCAAGTAAACCGACAGCAGGGTAAGTCCGGCCACGGCACAATCGGTGTTGCAATGATAGCCACTCACCAGGATGAGCGGCATGCTCAGGCCGTAAGCGGCAAAGGCGAGCGCTGCCAAGCGGGGCCTCCGGCGCCGGGACCAAATCCGGTATACGAGGGCGGCGGAAAGAACTTCCGCCAGCAATCCTAGCACCTTCATGCGTAGGCTGAATGCGCGGAGGCTTCCCGCGCTCGTCTTGAATGCCATGGCCGCCAAGTACCCCATGAGCGGAGGGTGGTTGTATCTCAGGCCCCGGGGATGAGGTTCTTCGTAGGCGAATCGAATCCCATGCACGGCGATGGTTTGGCCGTGTATCCCCCAAAACCACGCATCGTCGCAGCCGATGGAGCCCAGGGCGAGCACGAGGCGCAAAACCAGGCCCAGGCATCCCAGGCCGATGGCGAACTTCGTGATCACGCTTCGCATGGCTCGGATGCTGCGCAACCCGCCGAGGTGATGGCGGTGATTCCCATCGGACCTCATGAGGGCGCCTGCCTCGCTCAACTGCGAAAGGTCTGCGGACACGGCAGGGAAGATTATCCGCGACGGCCGCCACCCCCACCGCCCGTCGTCGTCGCGGCGCCGGTGGTGAAGGTCCAGTCGAACTGGACGTTGCCCGAGGAGGTGGTTCCGGTGATGGTCACATGGTAGGTGGTGTTCGCGGTCAACGGAGCGTCGGTATACATCACCTTCGCGGTCGAGCCCAGCGTGGCGTCGCCGTCGAGCCAGGTGTGCGAAAGCGGCGTGGTGGTTCCGTCGACAACGATCTGGTGGCTTGTCGCGGTGATGCCCTGGCTATAGAGAGTGATCGGGTAGCCGCTCGGCCAGCCGGTGGTGGGTGCTGGCGGTGTCGGGCCTTCGTTGGCGCCGTTGAACGACAGCGGAACGCCGGTCTGGCCGGCGTAGGGATAGACCGTGGTCACGGTCTTCGCGGCTGCCGCGGTTCCCGGTCCAAAATCGATGGTGTCGCAGCCCGTGTCGTCGCCATAGCCCATGTCGGTCCACCACGGCGAAAGCACCGCCGTGCGGTGGTAGACCGAATCGATGAAGGTCTTGACCGCGTCTGCGGGATTGCCCAGGAAGGCCATGCACTCGCTCCAGCCATTGCCTTCGTAGCCAGCCGCAGCGATGCGGGCTCCGGGATCCGCGCCGGTGAAATCCGGACAGCCGGAGACTTCATCGTGCGCGCTTGAGGCCGTGCAGGTCGCGTTGCCCTGATTGGTCGTGTAGTAGTTGCAGTGGTTCTGCGCCGATGTGCAGAGGGTGAGAACCAGATTGGCGCACGGGATGCCCATAGCCACGCGCACGGCGTTTTCCGTGTTGAGCGCGCTGACGGCGTCGGTCGGGGCGCCGGTGGGAGGGGCAGGGCATTGGGCCGGCGCGGCTACCTCGGACGACGTGAAGCCTGCGTCCCGGATCCCGCCGCCGGTACCTCCCGCCGCTGCACCGGGACCGCTCACCATTGAGGACGCGCCTCCCGGGCCTCCGGACGCACTTGCGCCGCCGGTCTGTACGCCACCTGCCGCTGGCATTTCGCCCGTCGAGGTGGCTCCTCCGGTCTGGACGCCGCCGCTTGCGGAGGTGTTTCCGGCGCTTGCTCCTCCGCCTCCTCCGGTCACCGAATTCGAGCAGGCGGTTGCACTAACTGCGAGCACGAGTGCAAGGAGGCAGGTGCGACACGACGATCCAGACAGAATTCGCGGCATAATGCGTAAGTGGCGCGAGAGATGCCGAATCGAGCAAACCGCCAGCGTTTGGACGGGATATGCGCCAACGAACCCTGGCGGGTCCCGCGCAGCACACTTGTCCGTGATGGTGCGCTTCATCCCACCTACTTTCGCCAGCCCTCTTCGTGATGGCCGGCGGACTCACTTGCGCTGCAGGACAACGAGCACCGCTTCCGCGTGCAGGTTGTCCTCGGGCCACAGCGGGCGCACCAAGCCGTCGGCATGGCTGTGTCCCGACACCAGCTGCACGCCTGAGCTGTCGGCCCAGTCGAGCAGGTCCTGCAAGGTGAACGGGTGAATGTTCTCCGACGCGTACCAAGGGAAAGGCAAGCCGGAGGTGACTGGCATCCGGCCGTGCGCGACAAAATCGACGATCACCCGCCAGTTTGCGAAGTTCGGAAACGACACGATGCCTCGGCGCCCGACACGCAGCAACTCGGACAGGACGACCCTGGGGCTTTGGACGGTTTGCAGGGTTTCCTCCAGCACCACATAGTCGAAGCTCTGGTCCGGAAACCAGCGCAAGCCCTCGTTCAAATCCGCATGCAACACCGACACCCCACGCCGGACCGCCTTCAGGAGCGCGCCTAGGTCGATCTCAACCCCGTGCCCGTGAGCGCCGCACTCGCTTTCCAAGCGCTCGAGCAATTGGCCGTCGCCGCAGCCCAGGTCCAGCACGCTTGCCCCGCGCTGGATCTCATTCACGATGATGTCGTCTTGCCAGCGTGCCAGCGCGCGAGCCTGTGCTTCCCCCCGAGCCGCACGACGGCTGGCCAGGTTCACCACCTCGGCCACCCGCCACTCGAATAGTCCGGGTGGCAACCTGTCCAGGTCGCGTTGCTCGAGCAGCTCGGGATCGATGCGTGGATCGTCGAGGCGCGCCATCGGGTCAACCATCGAGAAAGGCGCGAACGAAGTTGTTCATGGCACTCGAGCCAAGCAAGAACGAATCGTGTCCGTGGGGAGACGGGATATTCGCATGCTGAATCTTCTTGCCCGCCCGGACCAATGCGATCGCCAGCTCCCGGCAGTCCTTCGGCGGATAGAGCCAATCGCTGTCGAAGGATAGCAGCAAAACGCGGGCACCGACGCGGTGGCATGCCTCGACGAGATCGCCGTCGCCCCAAGCGGCGGCGTCGTAGTAGTCCATCGCCCGAGTGATCGCCAGGTAGCTGTTGGCGTCGAACTCCAACGCGAAGCGACGCCCCTGGTCGGCAATGTAGTCTTCGACGGCGAACTCGGCTCCAAATGCATCCCCAGCGCCGCCCTGCTGCTCGCGAGGCCGCCGACCGAAGGTGCCGCGCATGCCCTCGTCGGACAAATAGGTGATGTGGGCCATCATCCGCGCGGCGCTGAGCCCTCCCGTGGGTGGCGCATGACCGTAATAGTCGCCACCCCTGAAATCCCGGTCGCCGACGATGCTGGCCCGGCCGCAGGCGTTGAAGGCCAGGCCTTGCGCAGAAAGTCGCGCAGCGGCGGCCAACACCACGATCCGAGCAACCCGCTCGGGAAAACGAAGGGCCAGCTCCAGTGCCTGCTGGCCGCCGATCGATCCGCCTGCCGCCGCGTACAGTCTGTCGATCCCGAGGGCATCCAGCAGCGCGGCGTGCACGGTCGCCCAATCACCCACGGTGATACGGGGAAAACGCGGCCCGTAGGGTACGCCCGTGCCGGGGTCAATCGACGATGGGCCTGTGGTTCCGTGACAGCTGCCAAGGATGTTCGGGCAGATCACGAAGAAGCGTTGCGTGTCGATAGGCTTGCCCGACCCCACGACATCGTTCCACCAGCCCGGTCGCTCCCCGGGGTCCGCGTCTCCTGTCACATGGGCATCGGCAGCCAGCGCGTGCGTGATGAGCACGGCGTTGTCCCGGTTGCTAGACAAGGTGCCATAGGTCTGGAAGGCCACGTCGAGGCAGGCGAGCTGACCGCCGAGCTCGAGCTGGAACGGTCCGCCTCCCTGGTCAAGCCGGATCGTCTGGACGCGGCGCCTGCTGGCGCCGCCGGGCGCCGTTGCCCACGGATCCCCTACCACAGCGGATGGCCTTTCCACGCGTCCAGCTTGTCAGCGGCACGGGAACGGGTCAAGGGGAATTCTATTATCCTAGACATCCGTCTGCTCCACGCGGTCGACTTCAGCGCTCCGCCGTCAAACTGGCGCGATGGACGCCTACGCCCGAGGACTCACGGCCGGCCTCGGTTGACGGGCTCCTCCAGATCGACCGTCTTGATCGGCAGGTCCCAGTGGGCATCCAGGATCTCGAATCGACGCTGCTCCTCCCTTTGATAGGGCGCTTGGTCGGGGAAAAGCTTCTTCTTGAGCGCGTCCTCGTCGAACGGCTCAGTCGCCACGGTTGCGTTCTTGAATACGATGGTGACGCGGTAGTCCCAGCGTCCATCCTCGGTG
>Ga0187889_10002161_pt1 | contig 19706 bp, 17 predicted proteins | sample June2016WEW_7_10_2_FD_132992 | JGI IMG/M metagenome (GOLD analysis project Ga0187889, IMG submission 132992) | Peatland microbial communities from SPRUCE experiment site at the Marcell Experimental Forest, Minnesota, USA - June2016WEW_7_100 | ecosystem: Environmental > Terrestrial > Soil >... | reverse complement strand
GATACCGGCGCCTCCGGCGGCACGGTCACCAACGCCAACTATGTCAGTCTGGGCACACCCACCAACCTGAACTTCGGCGCCAGTGGTTCCAGCTTCTCCGTCGCATTCTGGATCCGTTTGCCGGCGAACTATCTCGCCGGCGACCTGCCGTTCTTCGGCAGCGCCGTTGGTTCGGATAACAGCTTTGGGTTCACATTCAGCCCGTCGTATAATTTGGGCGGCTGGCAATGGTGCCTCGATGACGGCACCAACGACATTGACGTCAATGGCGCCAACAACTCCATCAACGACGGCGCCTGGCATCACTTGGCCTTCACCTTCGACCGCGTGGCAAACAGGGGCCTGACCTACCTTGATGAAGTCCTGGTTCAATCCACGGCCATGGCCGGCCTGGGCAACTTCGATTCCGGCACCAACGTCTGCATCGGCCAGGATCCGACCGGGGCTTATAAAGAACCCGGCTCGGCCGACATCGATGACCTCGGTGTTTGGGCTCGAGTCCTCTCGCCGGCGGAAATCTGCGACATCTGGAGCGCCGCCTCGTCCGCCGGGCGCAGCTTCGACACCGTCGCTCCGTCGTCGGGGGTCACCGTCACCGTCACGCGCGCGGCCCGCGCCGTGCAGCTCTCGTGGCCGAACGGGACGCTGCTCGAGTCCAGCTCTCTGGCCGGCCCCTGGAAGGCTGTGCCAGGGGCCGCGGCTCCGAGCTATACCGTGTCTCCCCCCACCGGGGCCGCCATGTTCTACCGTGTCCAGGTGCAATAACCTCCGTTGGTCTCGATCTGCCTTCACCCTGGTCGAGTTGCTGGTGGTCATCGCGATCATCGCCATCCTTGCCGCCCTGCTGCTGCCATCCTTGGCCCGGGCCAAGGCCAAGGCCAAACAGACCCAATGTTTGAGCAACACGCACCAGATCGGCGTCGCGCTGGCGTGCTATATGATGGACTTTGCGGACACGATGCCTCGGTGCCTGGACTGGAATGCATTGGGCGGGCAGGACGGCCGCTACGATGAGTGGACCATGGCGACTAACCGGCCGCTCTGGCGCTATGAAGGCAACCCCCGGATCTTCGACTGCCCGGCCGACCGGGGTGACGTGGGCGGCCCGGAGTTCGTCGGTTTCATCTGCACCAACTGCTGGGCCCAGTACGGGACCAGCTACTTGATGGAATGGGCGATCGACTTCGCGCGCACCAAGCGAGTGTTCGGCGATGCCGGCGATGCGGTTACGGCTTACAATGGCGCCTCGATAAAGGGCTCGGAAATTGCCCTGGGCCCAGCCAACAAGATCATCCTCGGAGACTGGATCTGGCACTACAATCGGGGTTGGTCCTCCCCAGACAGCGCCTGGCACAACTACCGGGGCAAGAGTCTGGTCAACATGCTGTTCGGCGACGGCCACTCGGTCGGGTACAAGTTCCCGACCCTGCCCGAAGCCAATCCGTTTTGGCAAGCCGCGCCCAGTCCGACCAATGCCTGGTGGTGAGTTGCGACAATATCGAGGTGGGCCGGCACGCGACCCTTCCACTCTCCAAGCAACGCCCCATTTTCTTTTTGGTCAACCTGGCCACCGGCGGCGGCTGGCCCGTTGATTTGTCCCGGTATAACGGCCTGGCCGACATGTATGTCGATTACGTGCGGGTGTATCAGGGCCAGTGACGAAGTTCTCCACGAGCCGTTGCAGGAGAGGACGTAAGGAGTCTCTGATTGGTTCTTGGGCACAGCGAAGGCCTACTGCCTGCAGAGGCCATTGATTAGAGACTTGCGTCGTCTCCTACGGTCAGGGAATGGAGCCCATTGCGGAGACTTTGTCACCGGCCCTGAAGGGCCTGGGCAGCCTTCATGAAGGCGGGGAGAATCCTGGGGCCATCGGGGCCGCCATAACCGGCCTGTTGCACCATGAACACGGTGACGAGTTGGCGTTGGGGGTCAATGGTCAGGTTGGTGGAGTAGGCGCCGCCATGGCCAAAAGAGCCGGCACCCACGGACCAGCCCAAACCGTAGCTGTCTTTGATGGCGTCGGGGGTTTGTTTGCGCGTCATCTCCCGGATGGCCTGCGCGGAAACGTAGCGCCTGCCGTCGAGCAGGCCCCCGTTGAGAAGCATTTGGCCAAAGCGGGCCATGTCCCGCGCCGTCGAGAAATATCCCCCGGCCGGAGAAGGGCCGCGCCTGCGGTCGTCCAGCGGGCAGGTAAGCTGGCCGATGTCAGTCTCTTGGAGTTCTGTCTTGGATGCGTCGGGTTTGTAGGACTTGGCCAGGCGCTTAAGCTGAGATTTGCTCGGCCAGAGGGTCGTGTCCTTCATGCCCAGCGGCCTGAAAAGCCGTTGCTCCATGAAGACTTCATAGGGAATGCCACTCACCACTTCGATAATGCGGCCGGCGGTGTTGATGCCGGCGTTGCTGTACTGGTATCGGGTCCCCGGCTGAGAGTTCAAAGGGCCCAGGGCATAACTGAGGACGGCTTCGCTCAGTGGGCGCCGATCAATCCTGGGCTCGACTGGCGAGGTGAAAGGAAGCCCGCTGGTGTGCGAAAGGATGTCCCTTACAGTAATAGGCCGGGTCGCATTCCTGAGCAAAACGTGCTCCGAGTCCCGTTCCACGGCCACCATCTGGCCCCTGAATTCGGGCAGGTACTTCTCAACCGGGTCGGCAAGGCCCACCTTCCCCTGGTCCACCAACATCATCAGGGCCGTCGCGGTCATGGGTTTGGACTCGGAAGCAATCCAGAACAGGGCATCGGTCCGCATCGGCTTGTTGGCGGCCAGGTCCGCGTAGCCCACGGCTTGGAGGCTCAGGACCTTGTCCTTGGAGGCGACCAAGGTGACTGCGCCCGCCAGGGTTCGGCTATCCACAAAGGGCTGCAAGACGGCGGCGACACGCGGCGGTTCGCCCGCCACCGAACGAAGGCCGGCGCCGGGCAGCGTTCCCAGCAGGGAAGCGGCAAGGGCAAGTTGGAGGAGAGTCTGCCGGATGGTTCGCGCAATTCTCATACGAATCAATGATTTCATGGGGATAATGTCCTGTGATGGCGCGCTTGACAAGCTCCGGGGAGAACTGCCGGAAGTCTCGGCTTGCCTTCTGGTGGCGATTCATCTATGCCACTGAGGCCAGGGCTGATGGGGACGAGCCGGAACTGAACCTTGTTTGGCGGACTAATGAAATGAACTTTGTGCCGATGGACGAATTGTTGCAGCCTGCATGGCGTGGGAAGTACGCCGTGCCGGCCTTTTGCGCCTGGAATGCCGAGGTGGCCGAGGTCATCCTCCGGGTCGCGACGGATTTGCAGGCGCCCGTGATTCTCATGAGCGGGCCGGGCGAGTTCCCGCTCAATGCTCCGGAGACGCTGGCGCGAATTTGCCAGGCGGTCGCCCAAAAGTACCCTGGCCCCGCCGCGCTGCACCTGGACCATGGCGACTCCCTGGAATTGGTGCAGCAGTGCCTGGAGGCGGGCTACACCTCGGTCATGCTCGATTACTCGACGCGCCCGTTTGCCGAGAATGTCGCCGCCCTCAAGGCGGTGGTCGCCAAAGCCCATCCCAAGGGAGTTACCGTCGAAGGGGAGATCGGTTCGGTTGGCCGCGTGGACAGCGAGTCCGTCGAAGGCGGCAAGGCCTCCACGCTCACGGATCCGGCCGAAGCCGCCCGCTATGCCGAGATGACCGGCGTAGATGCGCTGGCCGTTTCCATCGGCAACGCCCACGGCATTTACACCCGCCTGCCGGTCTTCGATTTCGAGCGGCTGGAAACCATCCGCCGGGCCGTCCGAGTGCCGCTGGTGCTGCACGGGGGTTCCGGCACGCAACCCCAGTATATCCAGAAGGCCGTCTCGCTGGGCATGGCCAAGGTGAACATCGCCAGCGAACTCTGCAAGGCCTTCCGCGACGGCTATGCCCAAGAGCACGCCAACGGGAAGAACGGCTGGCTCCCCACCTGCCTGGGCGCTATCAAACCCGCCATCGCCAAAGTTGTGGGACGGTGGATCACACTTTGCGGCGCCCAAGGCAAGGCGGCGGCCAAGGCGTAGAGCGTGTCGAGCGTGGAGCGTGGAGCGTGGCAAGGCCGCAAGCAAGGACCTCGACCCTGATTTTTGAGCCACAGATTGCACAGATTGCACAGATGGGGATTCTTTTCTGTGGAATCTGTGCAATCGGTGGCTCAATTACTCGAAAGGTTATTTCTTGACGGGTCCCAGCCTTGCCCCGAAACATATCCTGGCTATGCACATTGACGAAATTCGCGCCCGGCTCCAGGAATTGGCCCTGGCTACGCCGGCCATTGACGCCCATACCCACGTTCAGGATGATCTTACCGGTTTCACCGAGGAACTGGCTGCAGGCAACCTGGCCGGCACCCAGGCGGCGGTCAATCAACCGCCGCGCGGCGTGGTCCAGGAGGGCCTCCGCCACCGGCGCCTGGTCCGCCGCACGATGACCGATGCCACTCACGGGCTCTTCTATTCGTGGTTCGCCCAAATCGTCGAAGGGGCCGGAAACCGGCTCGATGACGCGCTCCGGTTGGTCGGGGCGAACACGGAGAAGGAGCGGCGCGCTGCCGGCCGTTTCCTTCTCGAGCAACTCCGCGACAGCCGGTATTGCGAATATGCGGAGTGGCTGCGCTACATGTTCCGTCTCTATCGGGGCGTCCCCAAGGAGATCGATCCCCTGGACCCCGCTCACTTCGACACGGTCGCCGACGCGATTGCGGCGGAGCGGAACGACCCGGAATTTGCCACCAAGGTGCTCGAGCAGCATCACATCCGCGCCTACGTGACCAGCATCGAGAACCGGGACCAAGTGCCGCTGGCGCCGCCCGCGCGGCCCAAAGACATCGATCTGGGCTACTCGACCCATCCCGAGGCCTGGAACATGTTCGACTTCAACGGTCTGTTCTGGCCCGAGCGCGCGACCGATTTTGGCCTTTTCACCCAGGGCCACAAATTCCAGGCCGAGAAATACCTCGTTCACCTCGAGGAATACTTCGACTGCGAAATCAGGGACGCCAGGACCCTTCAGGAGGCCACGAGGCGCTTTTTCTGGGGCATCTTGCGCAGCCCAAAAACCAATCCCCGCAGCCGGATACTTTACGTGGACGGGTTCCAGGCGCAGGACTGGCGCTTCAGCCGTCCGTATTCGAAGGCGACGGTGGATTGGGCAATCGCCCATCATCGCGCGCAACTGGAGGGCGAGAACCGCAAGCAAGTGCTGGCCTGCGTGGCGGAGGCCATGCTCGAGACGCTCAACAACATCGGCGACGAGCGGAAGGAGGCCGGGGCGCCCTTCGGGGTCTGCCTCCAGCTCTGCGGCGGGGCGCGCCACTTCATGGATTGGGCGCGCGAAATCCAGTCCTTCCCCGAGTACATTGCCAACCTGCCCCAGGATGAATACCCGGTGTGGCGCCGCTATCCACACGTCCATTTCGAATACATCTCGGCCCACGAAACGCTTTACAACGACCTGGCCAATGCCGCAAAGCAGGTCGGCAATGTCTCTGCGGGGCCCTGGTGGCACTACTTCCGCCGCCACAAGATTGCCCGGATGGTCCGCGACCAGCTCAGCATGGGCCCCTTGAAATCGATCGCCTGCGGGTTTACCGACGCGCGGTTCGTCGAAATGGTGGCCGCGAAATACCTCTCGCTGCGCCTGGGCGTGGCCGATGCCCTGACTGAACTGGTCGCCGACCGCTACTCGACTCTCTACCATGACTTCGATGCCGCCGGGCAGGTCATGAAGGAACTACTGTTCACCAATCCGGGGCGGGTGCATGGCATGCCTGCCGAGGGTTGAGCGGGAACGGTGATTCTGGTTCCTCATCTTAATCTTAATCTTGATCTTAATCGCAATCCGAATGAATCGGCTGTTCGACCATGAAAAACTGGAGGGTTATCAAGCCAATTCTGATTACCCGATGCACGAGGGAGATTAGGAGCAGGATTAGGATTACGATTAGGAGCCGCTACCCAAAAAAGTGAAATAGCCCCCATGCCCACCTTCTTTCGGAATCTCAGCATCTGCCTTGGCCTGGCCTGCTCCGGCCTTGCCGCCGAGCCGCCCAGACCGGCCGTGGAGCGGCTGGTTGAACCTTTCGATTACCAGGGCGTAACCCTCGAAGCGGGACCTTTGAAAACCCAAGTCGAGGAGGTGCGCCGATTCTATCTGGCCATCCCCGACGACGACCTGTTGAAAGGGTTTCGCGCGCGCGCCGGGCGGCCGGCTCCGGGCAACGACCTGGGCGGGTGGTATAGCGGGGACGTTTTCCTGGTGTTCGGCCAGATTGTCTCGGGGTTGGCGCGGCTGCACGCCGGCACGGGGGACGCCGCCTGCGGTGAGAAAGCCAATCGCCTCATCGCTGAATGGGCCAAGTGCATCGAACCGGACGGCTATTTCTACGCCTCCCGAAAACCCAACGCCCCGCATTATATCTACGACAAGATGGTCTGGGGACTGGTGGATAGCTATATCTATTGCGGGAACCGGGAGGCCCTGGTTCCGCTAAGCCGCATCACCGACTGGGCAGTGAGGAACCTCGACCGCTCGCGCCGGGTCAACGACACCGCCACCGAATGGTACACCCTGAGCGAGAACCTCTACCGCGCCTACTTGGCCACCGGAGAGGCCAAGTATCGCCAGTTCGCCGAGGTCTGGGAGTACCACGATTACTGGGACACATACGCCCGGGGCGGTGACATCTTCGCGCCGCGCCCGGACGGCACTTCCACTGCGGCCTACCATGCCTACAGCCACGTCAATACCCTGGGCGGCGCTGCGGCGGCGTACCTGGTTAAAGGCCAATCCACTTATCTGGATACGGTGAAGAATGCCTGCCGTTACCTCCAGACTCACCAGTGCTTTGCCACCGGCGGCTACGGTCCGGACGAAGAGTTGCTGCCCCGAGACAAGCTGCTGCAAAAGCTCCAGGACACCCATAACAGCTTCGAGACCCAATGCGGCTGCTGGGCCGCCTTCAAGCTGGCCAAGTATCTTCTCTGCTTTACGGGTGACGCCGCGTATGGCGACTGGATCGAGCGCCTCGTCTATAACGGCCTGAGCGCCAGCATCCCCATGACCGCCGACGGCCGGGTGTTCTATTACTCGGATTATTGCCTGCACGGGGGCGCCAAGCGAAATACCGACTTTGGGTGGTCTTGCTGCACCGGCACCCGCCCCCAAGCCGTTGCCGATTACCACGACCTCATCTACTTCCGCGACTCCCGGAATCTCTGCGTCAATCTCTTTGTTCCTTCCGTGGTGCAATGGGCGCGCCCCGGCGGGACTGTCAGCGTAACCCAGGCAACCCGTTTCCCGGAGAGCGAGGAGGTCCGTCTGACGCTCAGGCTGGGGCAGCCTGACGAGTTTGGCCTCCGGTTCCGCGTGCCCGCCTGGCTGGCGGGACCCATGCGCGCCGCCGTGAACGGACGGGACGCCACACTGGCCTCCGAGAGCGGCCACTGGGCCGCCCTCCGCCGCCCATGGAAAAATGGGGACGAAATCACATTGCGGTTGCCCATGAAGTTGTGGGCTTCTTCCCTCGCCCCCGGACAACCCTCTCCTGCAGCCGCTTTATACGGCCCTGTGGTGCTGGCGTTTCAGGCGCCCCAGGCGCAGATGCTTCGCCGCCTCGACGTGACGGCCCTCGAGCGCATCCTCTCGCCCGCGCCGGAACAGCCGCTCCGTTTCACGCTGGCTTCCAACAGCGCCGTGCAGGTCCGCCCTTTTTACTCCCTCCCGGCCGGGGAACGCTACTTCGTCTATCTGGACCCGCGAATGGGGACCCGAATCGACCATCGGGAGGTGAGATTCACCGGACATTGGAACGACGCCGGGGCGCACCGTTTTTCCAACGAAGTTGGGGCCACCGCCGAGTGCCGGTTCGAGGGGAGCGGCATTCGCTGGCTGGGCTGGCGCTACAACGACGCCGGGCGCGCCGAAATCAGCATCGATGGCCAGGTGATCGGCATCGTGGACCAGTACGGACCCGGGCGCGACCTGCCCTTCGATTGGTCCCGGCGCGGCCTGGCGCCAGGGCCGCACACGATTCGCCTGCGGCTGCTCCCGGACAAACCGGAGTCTTCGAGCGACCGCTACCTCAACGTGCGAGGCTTCGAGGTGCTCGAGCCCTAGAGGATTCCGTGTTCGAGGCGGGCGATGCGCCGTTCCAGCGGAGGATGGGTTGAGAAGAGGGCGAAGAGGCGGTTTGCAGGGCCGGAGATTTTTAAGGCTTGAAACCCCTGGGATTGCCGGGCCTCGGCCTGGGCGGCTTCCGGGTCATGGAGGCGCTGGAGCGCTCGGAGGGCATCGATCATGCGGCCGCGTCCGGCCAATCGAGCACCGCCGGCATCGGCCCTGAATTCCCGCCAGCGGGAGAACCAGCAGACGACGATATAGCCGAGGATGCCGAAGATGACTTGGAAGAGCTGGATGAGCAGGAACTGCATGAACCAGGAGCCACCGCCCCCGCGGTCGTCGTCGCGCGAGCGCATGGCCTGGCTCAAGGCGAAGGCCAAGACCCGCGACAGGAACATCACGAAGGCATTGACGACCCCCTGGATGAGCGTCATCGTGACCATGTCCCCGTTGGCGATATGGGTCACTTCGTGGCCCAGGACACCCAGGACTTCCCCCGGGCGCATCCGCTCCAGCAGGCCGGTCGAGACCGCCACCAGGGTCCGGGCCCGGGTCGGTCCGGTGGCGAAGGCATTGACGTCACCCGACTGGTAGATTCCGACCTCCGGGAGCGCCGGCAAGCCGGCCGCACGGGCCAGGCCGTGGACGGTCTGGACCAGTTCGCGCAGGGCCGGGTCCGAAGTGTGCGGCGGCACCACCTGGACCCCCATGAACCATTTTGCCATCAGCCGCGACAGCGCCAGAGAAATAAACGCCCCGCCGAAACCCCACACCAGGCAGAACACCGCCAGCTCCGCCAATCCGCCTGCAGGCAGGTAGCGTCCCACGTGAAACACGGCCAGGATCGCCGTGATGGTCACGGTCACCAGGATGTTCACCAGAACGAAGAGAAATATCCGCTTGCTCATCTGTGCAATCATATCAACCTCATAAAGTTAGATTCAATGGTCTCGTTTCCATAGAAAGGATAGCCGCCCGGCGGCCTTTTGCCAAGTCAGGTCCCAGCGCGCGACCGCAGGGCTGCTCTGTGAGGTCACGCCGGGGAGGGAAAGGGCAAAACGCCCACGCCTGAAACCCGAAATCCGAAGGAAATCCGAAATCCGAAGTCCGAACAGGCCCTGGTCCTGCGGGGGCCAAGGTCCGTTCTTAGGAGCGGCACATCAGGGCAGCACGGTCTATTCGGTTTACCAAACGATTACGTTGCCGGAGACGTTGCACCTTCCGCCGCCGTTTCCGCCGATCACGTTCAGATCGGACGCAAAGAGAGAGATTCGTCTTCATCCTTTGCGCCCGTTGGGGCCTTCGCGTGAGGCATTCCACGGTCTGAGGCCCCGCCTTGCTGTTCAAAAACGCGGTTGCGCAGCGTTGGGCTGCGAGCCATGCTCGGTCCATGAACGACGCGGTTCTGCCTGGCACAATCCAGCCCAACTATGCAAATTGAATTTCCCGGATTGTTCGATCTTCAGGTCAACGGCTTTGGGGGCGTGGACTTCAACAACCCTTTGGCCACGCCGGAAGACGTGTATGGCGCGATTGAGAAAATGCGCGGGACGGGTGTGACGCGCTTTCTGCCGACGCTCGTGACGTCCTCGTTTGAACGCTTTGCCAAGTGTGCAAAGACACTGGCCCGGACACAGCATCCGGCGATTGTGGGCCTGCACATGGAGGGGCCGTATATCTCTCCCGAGGATGGCGCGCGCGGGGCGCATCCGCGCGAGCACGTTGTGGCCGCTTCGATGGATGACTTTTTGCGGCGACAGGAAGCTGCCGCAGGGCAGATCAAACTGGTGACACTGGCGCCTGAGGCACGCGGAGCGATGGAGTTAATCGAGCACCTGGTGGGTGTGGGCATTCGGGCGGCCGTCGGACACACCGCCGGTTCGCCCGAAGAGATTCGCGATGCGGTAAAGGCAGGGGCAACGCTTTCGACCCACTTGGGCAACGGTTGTGCGAATCAGTTGCCAAGACACCCGAATTTTATCTGGGAACAACTGGCGGCCGATGAATTATTTGCCAGTTTTATTGTGGATGGGCATCACCTGCCGCCGGCGACCGTCAAAGCGATGGTTCGGGCAAAAACGCCTCGACGCACTTTTTTGGTGACCGATGCGGTGGCGGCAGCCGGAGGTGTTCCCGGCACTTATGAACTCAATGGCGAGCAGGTGGTGTCGAGTGAAGACGGACGGGTTTCCCGGCCAGGCGCGCCGTGGCTGTCAGGCTCATCGATAACTTTGGACCGGGCTGTGGCGAACGCGGTAAGATTCACCGGTTTGCCGCTCGAGCAAATCCTGCCGACGGCGTCCAGCCAGCCGGCGCAGTATCTCGGGGTTCAAGGGTCGGGCCGGGTAACCGCGGATTGGAATGCCGCTGAGTGCAGGCTGAGCAACCTCAAGGTTTTTGACGCGTGACCGCTATCCCGAAACCACCGATCCGGCATTTGCGCTGGCACATCGTTATCCTGCTTTGCCTGGCTTTCTTGGCGGAGCATCCGGCGGCGTTGCGCAGTTGATCATTGGTGGGGTGATTATGAAGTATGGTTACGGGCCGATTTTTGCCGTCTGCTCGGTTATGTATCTGGCCGCTCTTGCGGCAGTCCATATTTTGATCGGCGAACTGGGCGTCATCCGCAAAATGCCGTTGCCATCCACGTGAAGCGGTGTGGGTGGCGAATTGTCAGGTCATAGCCGACGATGGAAGCGCGTCCGAGGTAGTGCGAAGCAATCTCGCGCCACATCTTGGCGTAGGCGTCCTGAGCCGAAACGTCCCGCCAGATTTCATGACTTCGTTCAAAGTCGGGGCGGCCCGGCCCCTCGCGGCAGGTCAACACGACGTAGAGGCTCGCTTGCTCCGCCGCCTTGACGGCCTGATCCAGCTTGGCCAGGTTCTCCGGCCTGAACCCGTAGGGCGGGGTGGGAGCATAGACGTTGGAGACGGGAATCTCGGCGAGGTTCGCGCCCCAAGCGCGGAGCACGCGCAGGTCTTCCACGGTGCATTGCCGCTGCATGACGTGTGGCAGTTTCATCATATCTTGCAGGCACAGACCCTGCGACGAATCTGAACTTCTGTCAATTCTGCCAATGGGTTTTCCCGTGAAACGTGACAATCGAAGTCTTGCGCAATTGTTGCGACTGTCATAGGATCGTCACAAATCACAACTGCAGGCCGGATCAAGAGTTTTCCGGATTCATCGACTGGCGGGACAACTTATGAAGACCAGCAAAGTGGAGAAAGCGGATGGAAAGGCAACCCTGAATCTGCGGTCCTTGGCCACGAGAGCTGCCGCGGCGGAAGAGGCGGCTGAAGCCGCTCGGAGAAAAGCGCGGCTGGCCAAAGCCAGGTTCAAAGCGGCCCGCAAGGACTTCAAGAGAGCGAGAAAGGCAGCCAGACAGGCTCGCAAGGAAGTCAAGGCGGCGGCCAGGGCCCTGCGGATGACCCCCAGAAGCCGGACTGTTCCGCCCAGGAAAACCGCAAGAGCCTCCCAGCCTGCCAAGGCGGCGGTCAATTGAACGCACTGGAATCGAGGACTCAGCCCAGGACCATGAGCGCCAGCCTGAACACCAGCCAGTAACCGAACACCCAGAAGGCGGATTCCTTGAAGGAGACGCCGCTCAACTTCGAGAGCCCAATCGCCAGGAGGGCGGTGGACCAGAGGTGGAAGACGTTCAACCCGCCGAGCACCGCGCGGAGGGGATTCTCGGCCGGCAGGCGGGTGGCGAACAACGAGAGGGCCGGGCGGGCGGCGGCATCACCCGAAGCGGCGACCAGCAGCGCCGTGACCACGGCGCCCAGGACGACGATGCTGCCCGTCAACCCTACGACTTCAACCGCTTTCCAATAAGAAAAACGGGCGTTGAGAAACACGCGCCCGATGAACCAGAGCACCAGGGCCGACCAACCGGTGGCCGCAAAGGCCGCCAGCGTGACGGTCATTGCCGAGAACATCTGCCACTGGGCCGGGAGTATCTCCGCTTTCCCCGCCTCGACGGCTTGCCCAAAGGCGGCGGCGGCTTGGCCTTTGGGGGTGAGTGTGGTAGCCAGGACGACACTGGTCAGAGCGACCAGCAGCGTCGGGACGAGCCAGTTGCGCATCCGCGGCGGAGCGGCAGCCAGCTCCTCGAAGACCTCGCCCGGGCAGGCGAGCAGGTTGGCCAACTTGGCGAGCAGCGGCGTCGCCGCCGGGGGTGGAGCGGCGGGGTCGAGAATGACGTCGGGCATAGGTTTTGGTTCCAATTCGCTTGTTATCCGTGGCCGCCCCCGGGCGCCTCGCGCGAGATTTCGAAGCGCTGGAAAAGTTCGGCCAGAGCCAGGATCAAGAGGAAGTCGACCGCGAACTGGATCGCCAGAGCGGTGCCGACGGTGATGGACAGGCCGTACGGCCCGGTGAGGCAGTGGCGGAGACGATCCGCCGTCCAGGCGGCCGGGAAGAACACCAGAAAGGAAAGCACCACCACCATCAATGTCCCGACGGGGCTGGCCGATTGCGCCCGGCCGGCGGCCTGGCGGGTGGCTGCGAGCAAGTAATGGAGATTCCAGACGGAGTTCAACGCCAGCGCGATGGCCGGGTAGCCCAGGAGCAGAAGCACCAGCAGCGGCCACGGGAAGCGGGCGAAAATCAACAGCGCCACCAGCCCAACCGCCTGGCTGGCCAGGACCAGGAGGGTCGGCACCGCGACTTCCGCCAGCGCCAGCGCCAGAGGCGGCATCGGCAGTGTGCGGAACCCCAGCAGGTGCCGGCCATCGCGGCGAAAATCAAAAGGAAACATTCGCTGCAGGAAGAACGCCAGAGTGGCAATGAAGAGCGCCACGCCCAGGTGGAAGGTCAGTTTCACGTACAGCGCGTCCGCTCCCGAGACCGGCCCGGTTTGCGCGCTGAGTTGGTGGAACTTCCACAGCAAGGCCGTTAGAAACGTCGAGTAAACGGCCACGAACGCAAAGGCCACCAGCAGTTCGCGGCGGGAGCGCCGGGCAACCACCAGGTTCTTCCAGACCAGGGCGCCGACGCCCTGGAAAAGCGGCAGCCCAGGCAGCCTTGCCGAACGCGCCCGCATCTTTCCCGCGGACCCGGCCCGGCCCTGCCTCACCCGCAGCCGTTCCTCGGCCAGACGCGTGGTGGTGCCCAGCGATGGCTCAAACAGGCTGGTCTTGAACTGGAGCAACCCCCACAGGCTGAGCATCACGCCCAGGCCAAAACCGGCCAGGTACAGGGCCGGCCGCAAGAGAGCGGGCGGCGACATGCCCCCTGCCCCGGCCAACCCCAGAATCCAGCGGTGCAGGACCGGGGAGGCGGTGGCGTCGGGCAGGGTCGCCGCCGGGTAGAAGAATAGTTGCGCCAGCGGCGATCGGACGAAAGCGGGAACGAGTTCGATCTCCCACGCCGCGCGGAGGTAAAGCGCGCCCAACAGGAAAAACCCGCCCAGCATCATCCAGCGCAAGCGATAGTGGAGGCGCTCGGAAATGGCCCCGCCAAAAACCGCCGCCGCGGTCGCCAGGTGGAAGCAGGCGGCCTGGAAAAGGGTCATGCAGGCCGCCGCGAGCCAAGGCTGCCGGAAGTGCGGCGCAAAGAGGGCGCCGAAAACCAGTCCCTGGATGACCGCATAGACGTACTGGGGCAACAGGCGATAAAGGAGGATCTGCCGTTGGGTAAAAGGGCTGGTGAACACGAACTCGATGTCGGGCGGCTCGAAGACCAGGCCCCGCTGCAGGAACCCTTTGAACACCGAACCGCAGAGCATGATCAAAGCGCCACCGAGCAAAACCTCCCGCCGCACGAGTTGCGCAAAGATCTCGTGGCCCCGGAAATAAAACAAGAAGCCCACCAGGCCGGCCACGTAAGCAAAGCCGATGAGTGTCGTGGGACGCCGCAAAGCCCGGCAACAATGCCAGGCCCGGCGCCGCAACAAGGCCCACCAGAGATAGAGCAGGGCGCGATTCATCAGGCGGACAGTTCGACGCCGTTTTCGCTTTTTTCGGTTACGGCGAAGAAAACTTCCTCGAGCGAGGCCTCGGCGTGAACCGTCGCCAGGCGGCGGATGGCCTCGAGCGACCCGAAGGCCATCTTCCGGCCCCGGTGCAGGATAAGAACCTCGTCGCACAGGGCCTCGACCAGCACGAGCAGGTGGGAGGAAAGCAGGAAGGCGGTGCCGGCCGCCGCGCGGCGCCGAATCGACTCCTTGATGTTGCGGATGCCGCGCGGGTCCAGGCCGGTCAACGGTTCATCGAGAATCACGACACGCGGCTCGCGCAGGAACGCGCAGGCCAGCGACAACTTCTGCAGCATCCCGCGCGACAGGTTCGAGGCCAATTCGTCTCTCTTGTCCACCAGCTCGACCTCCTCGAGGAGGGCGGCGTACTTGCCTTCCGCGTGGGGGACGCGATAGGCCAGCGCGACAAAATGCAGATGCTCGGTGACCGTCAGCAGGTCGTAGGCATGAATCGTGTCCGGGACGTAGGCGAACTGCTCTTTGGCGGCGACCGGTTCGTGCTCGATGTCGCACCCGCCGATGCGCAGGGTCCCGGCCGAAGGCCGCAAAATGCCCGTAATGGCCCGCAGGGTGGTCGTCTTGCCCGCGCCGTTGGCGCCGACGATCCCGACGATTTTTCCCGGTTGGACGGCAAAACTGAGTTCGCGCACGGCGGCGAAATCCCCGTAATTCTTCGTGAAGTTGAGAACTTCGACCGCGGGCGCGTCGATCGGCTTCATGGCCTGCATACGGACATTCAAGATTCTTCTGCTGAACTACGAGCGTATCACCCAACGGGCCGCCGGCAAGTCCAGCGATCCTTTTGGACCACGCTGGGAGGCGTACCTCACGCCGGCAACCTCGGGGGCAGGTCACTGGTCCTGGCAGCTTGCCGCATTGAACCGTTTGGCGATCTTGCGCACCAGGGCGCGAGGCCCGAGGCGAGTCCCGAAGCTCAGGAGCCGATTGCGGAACCCGGGCACGACGACGTACCGCCCCTGGCGGAAACCCTGATGCCCAATCCAGGCGACCTCTTGGGCCGACATGGCTGCGCGCAGGAAGAGCTTCGAGGTCCGCTCCCCGGCAACGGCTGTGAAGTTGGTTTTCGTCGGGCCCGGGCAAAGGGTACTGACGGTCACGCCCGCGCCGATGAGTTCTGCGCCTCAAGATCGATGTAGCCCCTGTCCACATCAACGGCGACCAGGCGCACGCGCACTTTGTCGCCCACATCAATCCCGTTTGAGCCGCGAACTACCCGGCCCTCGGCCGGAAAGTTCAGCAGGCGGGCATAAGTGCCCTTGGGGGCGGCGCCGGTAACCAAGGCGTCGAACACCTCGCCAATTCGCCCGCGGAGCAGACTGGCGGCCACGACCTTGCGCATGAGGCGCTCGACCTTCCGGGCGGCATCTTCGCGTTCGGTGCAATGGGCGGCGACTGAGCTGAGTTGGGCTTCCGAATAAGGGGCGGCCGCCCCGGCGACGGCGGCCTTGAGCAGTCGTTGGGTAGCCAGGTCGGCATACCGGCGGTTGGGCGCCGTGGAATGGGTATAGTCCGTCACGGCCAATCCGAAATGGCCTTCCTTCTCACGGCCCGGAGACTCGACGATGTACTCGCCCGGGCCAAGGAGCTTAACGATTGAGAGGGAAAGGTCGGGGAAATGCACCGGGTCGGCCGCTTTGCGTTTGTCCAGGAACTCGGAGAGGGCCCGGGGATTGGGCGCAGGCGGGAGGTTGACCCCGAAGCGGGAGGCGATGGCCTGGATGCGGTCCCAGCGCCGCGGGGTCCGGACCACGCGCCGGAGCGAGAGGGTGTTCTTGTTCTTGAGGCACTGGGCAATGGCGACATTGGCGGTGACCATGAAATTCTCGATGAGGTCCTCGGCCACATTGCGCTCTCGGACCGCCAGGCCCTTGACTTGGCCATTTTCCAGGATCGGCGCAGGTTCCATGGAATCGAAGGCCAGTGCGCCGGCTTGCTTGCGGAAGGCGCGCAGTTTGTCGGAGGTCTGTTGTTGCAGGCGGAGTTGGGCTTCCATGGCCGGCACCCTGGCGATGGCCGGTGGGATGGGGCCTCGTCCTTCCAACCAGGCGCCGGTCGAGCTGTAAGCCAGCTTGGCTTGGTTCCGAACCCAGGCCCGATAGACGTCCAGGGCCAGTGACTCGCCAGAATCCCGCAGGCGCACCTCGATGACGATCGCAAGGCGGTCCTGGTCCTGTAGTAATGACGTCAGATTTGTCGACAGTTCCACTGGCAGCATTGGAAAGGTGGCCACGCCGGTATAGACCGAGGTGGCTTGGCCGCCGGCCTGCCGGTCGGTGGCTGAGTCCATGGGAGCGGAGGCATCAACCTCGGCGACGCCCACCAGCAGCCGCGTGGCCCCGTCCGCCAGCGGCTCGACGTACTCGACCTGGTCCAAATCCCGAGACGTATCGTTGTCAATGGAGGACCAGAGCACAGGACGCAAATCACGAACACCCGGCCCAGGGTCCCGCGGCGTTTCTCGCCCGAGCACTTGCACTTCCTGAATCACTTCCGGAGGAAAGTCCGGATGGAATCCGGCCTCGAAAACGGCCCGGCGCGCCCGGGCCTGCAGGTCGTAGAACATGGCTGTCAATGTATCTCAGTTCAAGAAAGCTGGCAATATCCGCCAAAGAAGGCCTGCAGGCCTGCATTGTCGAAATACTCACCACACAAAGATCTTCCCGACGTTGTTGGTAACCAAGGGTTGGGTGACGCCGGAGACGTGGGCAAACCTGAAGGCATCGAGATTGAGCCATTGCACGTTGTCGGCCATGACCACGGGGCGGAGGTCGTCGCTGGCGAGGCTGAGGCGGACATCTTCGAGGGTCAGTTGCTTGACGTTGCGGGCATAAACGCCCCAGGCAGGCAGCGGGCGGCAATCGACGCCGGGGCCTTTGACCGGCGCTTTGGCCTGCTCGGCCTTGCCGCCGCCGCTGAATTCGATGCTGGCGCCCCGGAGGACAACGTTCGTGATGGGCGCGTCCGACCAACTCTCGACCGACAAGGCGGAACGATAGACTCCCGTGGCCGCCAGCCCGGTCACAGTGACTCGATTGACCGGGTTGCCCGGTTTGGTCCAGAGGGTCACCGGCGAAGCGACGTTATGCATGGTGTTGTTGGCCAGGAGGACCTCATCCAGCAAACCCTGTGTGCGGTCCCAGGCCCCAGGCTGGAGGATGATGCCGCTGAGCATATTGGTGCGGTTGGAGCTGCGATGCGGCTGCAAGCCGGGGCCGTAAAAGAGACAGTGGTCCACGATTAGGCGGGTCGCCGGGCCGATCAGCCGAATCCCGTTGCAGGAGGAGTTCAGGATGCACCCGGCAATGACGACGTTGTCCCAGTAACGGCCTGCAATCGAGTCGTCCCCGGTATAGAACCGGCAGCCGGTGATATTGACATGGTGACACCACCGGGCCGGGGCGCCCCGAAAATGCACCCCGTCCCAACCGCCGGTGATCGTCACGTCCCGGATGTCCACGTCATCGCTGGCCTGGAAAAAGACGGCGTAGTTGGCCGAGTCGGCAATCGAAACATCGCGCAAGGTAAAGCGGTGGCAATTGACGAAGATGATGGTGTGGGGTCCGCGAATATGTTCTTCGCCCGCAGGATCAAAGACCTTGTTGCCGTCGATCACCCCCTGGCCAGCGATGGTGATGTCCTGGGCGTTCTCGCCCACGAGCAGCCCCCGGTGCCAATTGCCCCATCGGGCCTCCGGCATGAATGATGGAACCTCCGGCGCCTGGTAGAGCGCCAGGTTGGTTGTCCCGACCAAGGTCGCTCCCGCTGCCAGGCAGAGCGTCAGATGGCTGCGCAGATGGATTGTCCCGGAGACGTAGCGTCCCGGCGGGAACAGCACCTGCCCGCCCCCGGCGTCCGTGCACGCGGCAATGGCCCGGTTGACGGCCTCGGTGTCCAGCGTCGCGCCATCGCCCCGAGCGCCGTAGTCCCGGACATCGAACGTGTGTTTGCCGACACCGCCGCCGGCTAAGGGAACATCCTCGGCCGCCCGTGTCAAGCCAGCCGCAGCCAAAACAGCACTCAGCCAGGCTATTGGTTTTGCCGCCCGTTCACAGATCCGGCGCGATTTCCGCGGCATCGAGCGCCGCATTGCTCGCGGGCGAGTTCCAACGCACATTGGTTCGCACATCTCCATCGTACTTGGCATAGAACTGACCCCAATAAATCCGGCTCGGGCGTTGCAGGGCCGAATGCCCATCCACATAGACAATGTTCACGCGCAAATTGTGCTTCTTCATCTGCGACTGCCACCGGAAGTTTTGGTTGTGGATGGGAAACGTTTGCTCCGGGAAACATCCGCTGGCCCAATACCCGTCCAACCACGCTGCATCGGCCTTTTCATTGCCAATGCCGCCGCCGATTTCGGCCGGGTTCGCTGTGCCATTGACCTCGGTCATGGCGACGGTCTCGGACGACCTCGGGATGGTGGAATGCTTGATCAGCGTGGTCCCGTCCCCGAACACGCCCAGGTAATTGAACCCATAGGACAGGAAGCCGGTGTAGGACGGATCGAATTCACCGGGCTGGGTGGTGTAGGTAAGCCCACGCTTCTTGGTCGGACAGATCCAGACTTTGGGATTCTTGAGATAGGGATCCAGTTGAGTGGCGGGCGTGGCCTTCCACTCCCCGCCGCAGTTCAAGCCGGCGCTGTTCTTGTAAGGTCCAACGAACCACCACTGGTTAGGGAGAGTGTCCTTGTTGTCACCCGCATACATCACCATGGCAACCCCGATTTGGCGGGTATTGCTCAGGCAGCCCGTGGCCTGAGCCTTCGCTCTTGCCCGGCTCAAAGCCGGCAGCAGCATCGCCGCCAGGATGGCGATGATTGCGATGACGACCAGCAGTTCGATGAGGGTGAAACCGGCCTGGCTTTTTTCAGGGGATCGGCCTGTGGAAAACCGTTCGTCGAGCGGCACCTCGGACGCGGCGAGCACAGGCATGGCCTTCGGCTTCATGGGCTTGAGGTTAAACCCATCAGCCCTCGGCGTCGAGCAGAAACCAGCGGCAGAAGCGACATCTTGAGAACTCGGATTTCGGACGCAGGGGGCGGAGCGTGGCGAAGCCGCAACCGGAGCGTAGAGCGTGGAGCGTGTGGAGTGTGGAACGTGGGGGAAGGGACGCTGGCGACTGGATGGGGACCGGCAGGCGGGTTCGGAGAGGCAATGAGAAACGCAGAGACGCGAAGATCGCGGAGAAGAAGTTCTTCGCGGCTCGCAAGCAAATTGGGTTATTGCAGCGCAGATCCGTTGTTGAGCACTTGCAGCGTTTCGAGCGCCCCGTTTCCCCTCACCCCGGCCCTCTCCCTCGGGGAGAGGGAGAACCGTCGTCAGTCGGTCGACGAATCCAGCGCTGTGGGAATGCACGAGAACCGGCCCTGGCTGCACCCTCTCCCCATCCGATGGGGAGAGGGCCGGGGTGAGGGGAAACTGACTGCCCAACAAAACCGGTTCCCGAAAGCAGATCTGGGCGCAATCGCGAGATGACGGTGAGTTTTTAGGTCGCCGGAAGATTTTTTCATTTTTTGCGGGACTTCCTTTCGCCTGTTTGGTAACACCCTGGCATGCAAACGAAAGTGGCTTGTCAGGGT
>Ga0187889_10002157_pt1 | contig 19728 bp, 18 predicted proteins | sample June2016WEW_7_10_2_FD_132992 | JGI IMG/M metagenome (GOLD analysis project Ga0187889, IMG submission 132992) | Peatland microbial communities from SPRUCE experiment site at the Marcell Experimental Forest, Minnesota, USA - June2016WEW_7_100 | ecosystem: Environmental > Terrestrial > Soil >... | reverse complement strand
TGGCCATCAGAAAAGCCAGGGGATTTCGCGCCTACCCCACACTCAGGATCGCCCTGTTTCATCAGCTCGGAGCCCTTCCCGAGCCTAACTTTTCAACCCACAGATTCTGGTGAGGGGGCATTTATGCCGGCAATAGGTCGCAAAACCAGAACCCACGCGTGGGGCGCGGGCCAGCCGGACAGACATGGGACGAATTGGCATCGCCCGGATGGGTGACTTCGATCGGGCGGTAGACCCTATCACCGACCTTGAACTTCACCGACTCCTTGAATACTGGCCCAGCAAAAGCGAAAGAATGGAACTCCCCGTTTTCGCCACAGACATCGATCCAGGCAGGCAGGGAGGCGATGAAGTCCGCTGTCAATGTGCGGCCAACAGCATCTTCCCCGAGATAGGCATCGTTGGCGCAACAGATGACGGCGCCGAAGCCAAATTCCAGAAACTCGCGCATGAGCTCACGCGTATCGATTTTCCAAAGGGGAAAGATTCCGTGCAGGCCAATGCGCGCCAGATTGGCCTCCCGCCATTGCCGCAGGTCTTCGAGAAAGATGTCGCCGAACGCGCACGCGGACACACCGTGCGCCTGGTGCGCGAGCAGGCACGCGGACATCTTCGCTTCATACTCCTCGTTCGAGCTGCGCTCGCTGACGAAGATCTTCTCCAGAGGCAAGCCGATGGCGTCGGCCTGCGCGTCGAGCAGCTCCATGCGCACGCCGTGCATGGACACGCGCTGGAAGTGCTCATTGCACGTTGTGAGCAGCGATACGATTTCGTAATGTTCGTCACGCCGGAGACGATGCAACGCGAGTGCAGAGTCCTTCCCACCGCTCCAGCAAAAGACTACCTTTTCCTTCATGGTCAGGCCGCGGTCGGGACGGTATCGGCCAGTGCAGGCCAACGCTTTTGCGCGAGCGCCAGGATGCCGAAGAGCAGGGCCGAGTAGATTAGGTCGCTGGTTAGCGTGTTGCGGAAGAAGGGGACTGCCGCCGCAAAACAAGCGGCGAGACCAGCCCAGGTTCTGGGATACCAGCCGCCCAAGGCCCAGACACCGAAATTGGTGAGCACGAAAAACAATACCGCGCTGGCCAGGGCAGCTGACCCGATGAGTGCGACGCTTTGTCGATGACGCAGCCAGAGGCCGAGGCAAGCGATGAGCGCGAAGCTGCCGTACACCACAGGCGCGAGCGGATAGAAACCAAGCACCAGGTCGCTCAAAACCAGTGCCATGAGCGGCACAAGCAGCGCGGCTCGCTTGCTTGCAAAGCTCGCACCGGCGAATAGGGCCTGGGCAGCGATGGGACTGAAATTAGGCGAATGCGGAATCAGGCGAGCGGCCACGGCGGCCAGCGTGATTCCGGTCAGGACAAGGAAGCGCTTGTTCATGGGCATCTCCTTCAGGCTTCGCAAACGAGAAATTGGAGGCGATGCGCCGGGTCGCCCGGGATGCGAGCTACCCCACCTCACCCTTCTCTTTGCGGAGAAGTTGCTCCGAGGGACTCGGAGCCGACGAGTACAATCAGACCGGTATCCTGACTCCGGCTTCAAGCCCTATTCCCGCCTTCCCAAGCCTCAGCTCAGTGGCGTTGGGAGCGGGTAGCCGTTACAGTGGCGCAACCGTCCCGGATTCACACCGGGTTCCCAGATGTCTGACTGCGATGTGGCGGAAACTCTCCCGCCGATTTCAAAGAGCGGCTTCTTTTACGCTCTCTGTCTTTCTTTTCAAGTAAAACCTTCACCGCCCATGCAAAGTCTGACCATGCACGATTCCCTCGTGTCCCTGGCCGAGCTAGGTCGCGTCCCTCAGCGCATCGTTTGCATCGCGCCTTCCAATACCGAGATCCTGTATGCGCTCGGCGCGCACGATCGCATCGTTGGGGTCTCACGCTACTGCGATTGGCCGCCGGAAGCCGCGTCCATGCCCCGTGTCGGTGGTTTTCAAGATCCCACGATTGACAGGATCCTGGATCTCAAACCCGATCTCGTCCTGGCCCAGTCCTTCTTGCAGCAGAACGCCGTCAAGGCGTTGGCAGACAACGAAGTCAGGGTGCTCTGCTTTTCCTGCACCTCTATCGCCGAACTCCTCGCGGACATCCTGCTGCTGGGACGCCTCGTCGAGAAGGAGAGCGCCGCTGAGCCGCTGGTGGCTACGATGCAGGCAGATCTTGATGCGCTGGCCAGCCGAGGCCGGGCCTTGGCGGAGAAGGTCGGCCGCCGCCCGCGCGTACATCTGGAGGAATGGGGACCAAGCGAGCCGTATTACGTGGCCGGCGATTGGGCTGCCGAGATGCTGACCCTGGCTGGAGCTGACAATGCCTTCGATGATCGCAAGCTACGGTGCCGCTCGCGAGACCGCGTGGTCACCGAGGCCGAGATCGCGGCACACGATCCCGACATCATCATCACCGCTTGGTGTGGCTGCAACGAGAAGGTCGACCTCGAACGGGTCGCTCGGCGTCCGGCCTTGGGCGACACCAGGGTGGTGCGTGACCAGTGGCTGCGAATGGTTGATGACCGCTTTGTCATGCGCCCTGGTCCGCGCGTGGTCGAGGGCGTCCGGCGGCTTCAAACCATCGTTGAGGAGTGGGGACGGTCTCATTGCGTATGAGTTTGCACTTGCGGCCTTCTGAGGACCTTCTGAGGACGCCGTGCGAACCATCCGACGCTACGCCAATCGCAAGCTGTACGACACCCAAGAAAGCCAACGCGTCACGCTCGCGCAGGTGAATTGCACCCGGGCAGGGCATGACCGGCGGCGCCATCGCCTATCTGTGCCAGCGTGCTCATGTGTTGCGTCAATGACGCTGCGGCCATAAATTGAAGGATTGCGGCCGGTGCGTTAGCGCCGGATCGATGGATCGATGGCATGTCCGGTACCTGGACCGCTCCCGGAATCCCGGAGCGAGCGGCGGTTTTGGCCGAGGACGTCGGTCTAGTGCATCGGTGGAATGGATCTCTGCGCGGCCTTGCCCAGCTGGCCGCACTTTTAACGCCCTCTTAATGGAGGTGACGAATCTTACGAATGACCTCAAGAAGAGGCCGAAGCTAGGAGAATTCGTCATGACCACTAGAGTAAGGACATTGCTTTCGGTAGTTGCTAGCGGCGGCGTTTCTATCATTGGAACCGCGGCTCTAGCCGCGGAAGCGAGTGGAACACCGACACCTGCGCAATACGCAGCCATCGCGGACGATACTTGCGCCGGGGTGCCGGGCAAGGAGCGCAAGATGGGGCTGATGGCCTACCGCGAGGCAATCGTGAGTGTCGCGCCACTCAAGGCGGAGCATTTCGTCGGGAAGATCAAGACCAACCGCACGGAGGGGGCCGTCATCGGACTGCGTGCGACGCCCGGGATGACCGTGCCGTGGCTCGAACGGGTCAATAGCTGTCATATTGCCCTGGTAGGATCGGGCCGTATAGTCGGGAACGCTGCAGCGTCGGATCCATTCATCGTCGCGGGCACCTCGATTGTCGCGGCTGAGACGTACGCAGGGTACGTGCTGTTTGTCAAAGGAACGAACACCAACACGGTCCAGGAGATCATGAAGCGGTCGGTCGGACTGCTGTCAACAACAGCCACTCCCACGACAGCGTCGCTTGAGTCGCGATAACGTTTGGACGTCGCTGTGTTCGAGACACCTAATCCAACCAAGGAGCGCGTGGAGGCCGCGCTCCCGTCACCTTGTCATCCCGCGGTGCGCCTCGGGACCTGGCGCGGAGTCCGGACTGGAAGGATGCCGGGGCGAGTCCGCTTGCCGTTCCACGGACGACCGTGGCCGATATCGAAACGGTAAGAAGACAGGATGCAATGGCACGGCGGAGACGAGGATGCAGACTGCAAGCCCAAGCTCCATTTCAGCACCAAGTCCGGGCGGAAACGGCGGAGGTTCGACGGCACGCGGTATGCAATCTTGGAGAGCTGAAGCCATCGTCCGGTCATCGTCGACGTGACACGGCATCCATTTGGAGGAGACCCATGTTTAAGAATATTCTGGTCTGTATCGACGGTTCAGCAAGTAGCGAAGATACAACTCTCACTGCGATCAAAATAGCACGCGAACGGAATGCGACCCTCGTCGGGATGGCCATCGTCCGTGAGCCCGACTCCCATGCTTCCGTCAACGGTGCTAGCTTCGCACACAGCTCGCACACGTCACGGCCTGTCAATGTCGGCGCCCGCGCAGCCATGCTATTGGCAACATTTGAGAGACGCTGCGAAGCGGCAGGGGTGCCCGCACGAGTCCTCCAAGTCGCGGAACGATCACCTGACGATGTTATCGCCGAGATCGATCGCCACGACCTCACACTGATCGGTCACGATGCAAACTTCGCATCCGCAGCCAATGCCGACCATCGAGCAATGCGCGAGAAGATCCTTCGGCACGTCAGTCGCCCGGTCCTCCTAATTCCCGATGACGCGGCTGCGACGTCCGATCCGCTCGGCCCGACCGTGCTGGTAGCCTACGATGGCGGCCCGGCCGCGGCGCGCGCCCTGGCCAGCTTCGCGGAAAGCGGTCTTGGAAAATCGAGAGACGTCCATGTCGCCACGATCGGCGACGATGGCGAGGAGGCCATGGAGACCGCGATGAAAGCGGCGGAAAATTTGCGAGCCTCGGGAATCAAAGCGACCGCCCACAGCATCGTATCGGCACTGCCTGACGGTGATGCATTGGTCGAACTCGCAACCAAGCTTGGTGCTGGCTTGGTGGTGATGGGGGCCTTCGCGCGTTCTCGGATCAAGGAGATGTTCTCAGGCTCTCTTACCCGGGCACTGGTAGCAGACAGCCCGCGTCCGCTTTATCTTCAACACTAAGCAGAACTTACAGGCCAGCCAGCCCACGCTCGCTATGCCGGTCCCCGAGGCTTTGACCAAGCTCAAAGCAGCTGAAGCAAACATCGAGCTGGCGAAGTTGTTGATGCCCCAAGCGACGACTCCGGGAGAAGCGGTTCTTGCGGAGCAGCTCCTCTACCGGGGAGGAAAGGCAAAGTTGTCGCCGCCATCGACAAACCAGAGCTGGGCCACGCCATGTCGCGCCTGTCCGAGCTCATCTCCCCTACGTGCGGTCCCGCCGCAATCACCCTCCCTGTAAGTTATCCTATGCCCACCGTGCCGCAGGCCAGGTTGCCGTCGTCTTGCATGAGGTCCAGGATGGAATCCATGGTGGCTTGGTCCGCTGGAGGGAATGGGTAGCTCTCCAAGTCTTGCGCGGCCACCCAACGAAGGTCTGCTACACGCAAAGGGCGCCACTTTTGGTCGGAAAGGATCTGGGCATCGTAGAGAACGCGTTCCAGCGAATACCCCACATAGAAGTGGGTTCTTCGCGCTCTCAGCCGGCCAACTGAGATCTCCACGCCAATGCGCTCGCGGATCTCCCGCTGCAGGGCCGCTTTGTCGCTTCCTCCGGGCGCAACCTGAACGGTTGGAAACTCCCACAGCCCGGCCAGAATGCCAGGACCGGAACGCTGGGTAATGAGGTAGCACCCTTGCCGTTCGATAACCGCAGACACCATCCGGACGCATCGTGCGGACTCAGCCATGGGGATGCCTCGTGCTCAAGAATCGCACCCCAAGCGGGGTGCTGCTTTGGCTGGTCTGAAGTTTTGGGGTACGCCGGCCGGCCGTTGCGGCAGTCGATATGCCAGCTTAGGCGCGCGCAGCAACATGTACGACACCGTCTGCGCTGCCACACGTGACACCTCCCTCTCATCGGCGCTGTACTGCTCCACCTCGTCGAAGACAGCCAATACCAACTCACCGAGCGAAACGATCTTGGAAATCTTGGTTTTCAAGCTTTCTTTCCTTTTTGGTAGGCGCATTCCCCCGGTGGCGGGCCTGATCCACCCTCCGCGCGCCTGCCGCAAATTCCGGGCTATCGGAAAGCTCCGGCGCTCCTTTCTTCAGGCCGGCCGTCGGTGCGTAGGCTATTGATAGGCCGACGCCGGCCTGATCCACCCGAATCTGCACCTTGGGGCGGCTAGGTGTAGCGGGCTCTCCACAAAACGGGAAGCTGCAGAAGCCTCCCGGCTGGCTTAGTCCTATATTTCGGTTTGGTCCTCCCCTTCCCAGTGTACTGTCCGCGATTTAATGCTCAGTGGCGAGACAGTATTATAGTCGGCAGCATGCAAGATAGACAACAATCGCGCGCGTGGCCATCACTCCAAGCTCCCACCCTCGTGCCTCCGCCGACTCCGACCACACATCCACGCCGGCATCCGCCAACGCTGTCTCCTTCGTTTGAGCTTCGAAGATAGGCTCTGGCGCCGCATTGAATTCAACCTCCTTTCGTAAACATCGTAAGCGTAACCTACAGGGGGTTTCGCGTGCTCGATCGGAATTGTAAATTTGTGGTGGCGCCATGTGATCGATTCCGAAACAAGGAGCGCAGCGGTCCGCTTGCCCAGGCTGCGATACAGGCGCGAGCCACAGCCTAGACGGTCTTGTCGTGGCGTTGCTTTCCGAGGCTATCGGCCTCGCCGCCGTGGCCATTCCCGGTATCGTCAAAATGGCCGGCCAAAAACGGCGTGCGAAACCCTGCGTCCTGCTGCAGCGTTCCGGAATCGTCGCCCTCTTCGTATCCAATATTTTCAACTATTCGCAAGCCAGTGCTACCGCCTGCCAACCCCTTCTCAAGGGCTGTCACGCCAGAGGCCGCGGGTTCGAGTCTCGTCCACCCCGACCCCTAGGGGATAAATCCTTAGGGATTTCGCATATTTATAACAAACTGCGCGCGCGGGGTACGGGCCAGACGGCCATGGCGCCTACCATGCATACCGTCTCCGTACCGCCAGAGTGGTACATTTCACCAGAGGTGGCGTATGGGATTCGTCATCCGACGTGGCACGCGGGATAAGCCCAAGTATTACGCCCGGTACGTCGACATCGACGGGGGCGAGAAGACTCGACGTCTCAAGGCTGCGCGGACCAAGGAGCAGACCGAGCGGTGTCTCCGTGGGATCGAGACGCGCCTTATGGAGGGGCGCCCCGGCCTGGAGCCCAAGGCGCCGGCCACCCAGGTGGTTCCCCTCATGGACCAGGCTAGGCGCCAGAGATATGAGATCTAGGAATCAATCTCATCTGAGCGAGTCGCCAAGTCCGGAGAGGCCAAGATCGCCGTGGCTGACAGTCCTGCTTTTCAGCCTGGTCGCGGTCTCGGGTTTTTTGTTCGGACTGCACAAGATCACGGACTCGGACACGCTCTGGCACCTCAGGGTCGGGCAACTGGTCTTGCAGCAGGGTCCGCCGCATGTTGACACTTTTTCCTTCCGCACTGTGGGAAGAGAATGGATTGACAAGGACTGGCTCTTCCAACTATTCATCTATCTGGTCAATCGCCTCTTCGATTTCAACGGCCTAAGCGTTCTTGCTGGATCGATGATCGCGCTCGCCTGGGTCCTATTTCTATACGGCTGCTGGGACGAGCGCACGGGCCCGCTCTCGGCCTGTCTGTTTCTGTTCTCACTCTGGGCCGCAAGCGACCGGTTGAATTTGCGGCCGGAAATCTTCAGCTTCGCAATCATGGCCGCTTATTTCGTTATCCTGGAAAGAAACCACGCAAAGCCCACCAAGCTCTTGTTTCTGCTCGTCCCGCTCCAGGCTCTCTGGGTGAACATCGAGGGCATCTGGCCGATCGGCCTCTCCATCATCGGCGCCTATTTCGCCGAGGCCCTGGTCTCGCGCCATGTTGCCAAGCCCTGGATTGAACGGCCCGAGAAGCCCGCGCCGGCCCGGCTCCTGGCCCTGCTCGCGCTCTGCACTGCCGCGTGTTTCGCTAATCCATATTTTGCCAAGGGTTTCTTGTTCCCGCTCACGCTATTCCGCGAGGTAAGTATGGCGCACTATTTTAAGGAGACGATCGTGGAATTGCGTCCGCCGTTTGCCGAGGGCGACAGCACATTCGTTCGCGTCCCGTTTGTAATCATAGCGGCACTCTCGTGCCTGAGTTTCATCCTGAATTTCCGCAAACTCCGGCCCGCTCATGTCATGCTGTGGGCCGCGCTGCTGTTCCTGGCTTCGCGCGCCACCCGGAATGCCGGGCCGTTCGCGCTCTGCGCGTGCTTCTTCGCTACAATCAATTCAAGATCTCTTCTGCCGCACCCAAATTCCGGGCTTCGAGCCGGTTTGCTCGCAACAGCATCGGCGCTTGCGCTTTTCTATTTCATCTCGCTCCCGACCAACAAGTTTTATCAATTGGACAGCACCACGCGCCTGTTCGGTCCAGGTTTCCCCGCGAATTATGAGCTAGAGCGACCCGTGGACATGCTGAAAGCCCTGGGCTGGAAGGGAAAGATCTGGTGCGACGAGATCTCGGCCGGGTATCTGATGTGGCGCGGCGCGCCGGACTTCAAGGTTTATGTTGACGGCAGACTCGAGCTTTACGGCCCGAAGCTGATGCAGGACGCGTTTGAGCGGCGCAACGACTTCTTCTCTTTCGAGCAGGAGGACTTGCGCTGGAACTTTGACGCCGCGATTTTCGCGCGCGCCCGGAGCATGGACCCGGGCTCCCTGACTCTGGTCGACAAACTATTCGCGGACCCGCATTGGGCCCTGATCTATGTGGACCAGGCCGCCGCGCTCTACCTGAAAGACACACCGGAACAGCACGCACTGATCAAGCAATACCGGTAGGCGTGAGCCCTTTCGAAGATGGGTCAGTACTGGCTTCCCGAGACCGGCAACATTGGCTCGGGCGGCCCCGGATTCGATGCAGCCGAGGCCGCCCGTTGGGGTACCAACACGAGTTGCTTTGTTCTCCTCCTTTGCACGGCGTGGGTTGTGGGCCTCAAGGGGTCGGGAGTTCAACCATTGATCGCCCGTGCCAGTTGCGAGCGAAGAGGACATTGGCGAAGAAAGGTGCCTTTTCGGATCGCCCGGGGTTCAGGGTTGAGTGGCTGGCACGAACTCACGTGGCGGGCGCGCCAGTTTGGCAAAGCCTTGCGCCGGCCTCAACCTGCTCCCGAAGAACGCGCACCTCTTCCTCCGGGTACACGCCTTGCGCTACGCACTCCTTGAAGCGATCTCGCAGCCGTCACCAAACCACCGCCGCGCAACGGGATAGCGCGCGGCGCAGTGACCGACGCTCCAATACCATCAGGGCGACCAATGGCCAAACGGCAGTCGCGGGTCTCGGGGCGTCTGAATCATCGAACGCGAATGCGCATCCGCTCGATGACCTACCCGCAACTGTCCCCCCAGCGCCGGCCGAGGCGGTGGTTCCGCCTGCGACCGATCCAGGGGTCGCATCCGACCCACCCGATTCGATGGATTCCCCCGCCCCATTTCCGCCAGGCGTCCCCCGCGCGCCAGCCGACACGACAGTTCCTACTTCCCCGGCGCTGAAGCCTCCGTGAGCGGAGGTCCCCCCGTTTCCGCGGTTGCCCCCGAGTGATACCGCACTGCCCGTCTCTCCGCTGGCGCCGCCCGAGCTCCCTTCCTCCCCGACGGTTTCAGTCTGACCGCCGCCGTGGGTCCCGCCCGAGCCGCCAAAGCCGCCAGCCTCCGCGGTGCCGCCACCGCCCGCTCCAGCACCGCCGGCCCCGGCGGTGCCACCACCACCCACACCAGCACCGCCAGTTCCGGCCACGCTGCTGGGCGGAAGGAAGACGAAATCCCGAACGACGATCTCGACGGGGTTGCCGTCGGAGGGAGGTGAATTGAAGCACCAGAGATTCATGCCCAGGGGCAACGCTTGTTGGGGAATATTGACAGTCGGATCCGGCGGCGCATACGTCCAGGTCTTGATGAGCCCCGTTACTCCGTCAACCGGTTGCAGCCCGCTCAGAAGAGCGTCCGCGATGGTGGTGCTCGACCAAACGAAGCGCGACGTCGAGAGGGTCGCGCCCGCGAGAGAGAACGAGTAGCTGAGCTCGCCGACCGCGGTCCCGGACGCCGGGTAGTCGGTCCAGTCGCCGTTGGGTCCGCTCGCCTGGCCCCAGCGCGAGTATTCGATGTCGATTTCGTTGGTGCCGTCGCTTCCGATCCCGGCGGCCGGTCCGTACGGGAACAGGCCGAAAACAACGTTCTTGTCGTACGCGTCAATCGGACCGTCGACCTGCCACTGGTAGGTCCCGAAACCTAGGAGGTCGGTCGTGAACAGCTCCGAATCCGTCCACCCGGCGGCACCATTGGCGATTCGCAGATGCAAGTAGCCATCCGAGTCCACCGTGACATTGTTCGGGTCGCCTTGGCACACACCCGCCATTCCGCCGGAGGTCAGCTGCCACGTGTGCCCCTTCCAGATGACTGTCGCTGCGTCAGCTCCGGCGCCGAAGGCGAAAACGGTGGCAGCGAGAGCCAGCGGCTGCGCCACCGAGGGCCACGAAGAGGGGTGAACCCAGGAACGCGCGCGGCGCGGTGGCTCGGCCACCGACGTCACACGGGGAGCGCTCATGATGAGCATGTTACCACTCGTCGAGTGGCGGTGAAACCGACCCACGAAGCGGGTCGCAGCGCGTCGCTGACCCGCGACGGGGGCGAAGACGGCCGCGCTCCTATTCTGTCGTGGCGGCGGCCGACGCCGCGCTCCGCGCTTCGCGTGGGATCACTGCGACTCACTCCGTCCTTCGTCGAAACAACCAAGCGGCGGCTGTCAGCGTGATCGCCGCAATCAGAACCAACGGTGCCGTGTTCCTTGCGACATCCGAGAGCGCCATGCCCTTGAGGAACACGCCTCGCGCCACGGCCAGGAAGTAGCGGAGCGGGTTGATGACGGTGACTGCTTGAAGCCACACCGGCATGTTCGCGATGGGCGTGGCAAAGCCCGACAGGAGGGTCGCCGGCACCATGAAGAGGAAGCACCCTAGGATCGCTTGTTGCTGCGTCGCCGAGAGCGCGGATATGAAGAGCCCGACCCCGACGACGGCCGCGAGAAAGACGAGCGCGCTGGCATAGAGAAGCAGCAGGGATCCGCGGAGTGGCACGTCGAAGATGAAGATCGTCGCGAGCACGTAGATCGTCACGTGCACACAGCCGACCATGATCGGAGGGAGCGCCTTCCCGAGGAGGATTTCGTGCGTACGGAGCGGAGAGACCATCAGCTGATCGAAGGTGCCAAGCTCCCTCTCCCGGGAGACCGAGAGCCCGGTGACGATTAGACCGATCATGAGCGCGATCGACGCGATGAGGCCGGGTACCATGAACCACTGAGACTCGAGGTTCGGGTTGAACCAGTTCCGCGTGACTACGCGCGGGACCGTCGCGACACGATGCGCGGCCTCGTTCTCGTCCGCGATGTAGGAGCTGACGATCTCTCCCAGGTACCCGTTGACGAGCTGCGCTGCATTGGACCTTCGTCCGTCGAGGAGGATCTGCACGCTGGCCGGCCGGCCGGCGACGAGGTCACGCGAGAAGCTCGGCCCGATTTCCATTGCGGCGATGGCATGCCCTTGATCAATCGCTTTCCGTAGAACGGCCGGGTCGTGCACCGGCGTGACAGTGCGAAACGAGGGCGAGCCCTCGATACGGCGAGCCAGCTCGCCACCCGAGGCCCCCTCGTCGCGATCGAGTATCACGACATCCACGTTTTTCACTTCGAGCGTTGCCGCGAACGAGAAGACGATCAGCTGGATGACTGGTGGAGCGATCAGGATCACCCGGCTCCGAGGATCCCGGAGCAGCACGAGGAGCTCCTTGACGATGAGTGCGACAAGCCGCGTCCACATGGGTCACGCCACCCGCTTCCTGCTCATTCGAGTGGCGAGCGCCAGAAAGATGCCGCCATACAGCAGCATGATGGTGATGCTCTTGTGGAACACGGGCCAAAGGTCTCCGGTGAGAAAGACGCTCTCCAGGCTCGGAATCAGCCACCGTGCTGCCACCAGCGGCGTGACGAGCTGGATCGCCCTGGGCATCGAGCCGATCTCGAACAGGAACCCGGACAGCAGGAAGGTCGGCAGGAACGAAGTCATCAGCGCGAGTTGGGAGGCGAGGAACTGGTTCTTGGTTGCCGCGGAGATGAGCAGCCCCTGCCCCAGCGCTGGGAGCAGGAACGCCGCCGAAACCGCGTACAGCGCGCCGACCGAGCCACGAAAAGGCACGTGAAAGAGAAAGACGGCTATGACCGTGCAGAGCGTCATCGACCCGAGCCCCAGCACGAAGTACGGGACGACCTTCCCCAGAAGCAACTCGACGGACGACACAGGGGTCGCCATCATGGCCTCCATGGTTCCGCGCTCCCATTCACGGGCTACGACGAGCGCCGTGAGCAGGGTTCCGACGAGCGCCATCACGATGGCGATCGAACCGGGGACAAGGAAGTAGCGGCTGGTCAGCTCGGAATTGAACCACATGCGGCTCTCGGACCCGGAGACCGCTTCCATTCTGCCGTATTCGACAGCCCGCTGCGCCACCCAGTTGCCGATCACGCCCTGGACGTAACCATTGACCAGCCCGGCCGTGTTGGGATCCGTTCCATCCACCAGCACCTGGACGGCAGGCGCTCGGCCTCGCCTTGTCATGTCGGAGTCGAACGTCGAAGGAATGACGACGACCCCACCTACGCCGCCGCGCACGAGCGAGTCCTCGAATTGGCGCCGGTCGAAGCCGGTGCTGGTGGCGAAGTAGGGAGACGCCTGGAACGCGGCCGCGAGCTCCCGCGACATCGGGGTCGGCGACTCCAGCACCACGCCGATGCGGGTTCGGGTCGTGTCCAAGGAGACGCCGTAGCCGAACAGGAAGAGAAGGATGACCGGCAGGACGAACGCGATGAGGATGCTGCTCGGGTCGCGCACGATCTGGAGTGCCTCTTTCTTCATGAGGGCCGCGAGCCGGCGCGCGCGCGCGCCCAGGGAGAGCGCGCGAAGGGCGATCGGACCGGTCTCCGACGCTCTGGTCACGCGGCCACCGTTTGTCCGCTCGGGTCCTGCGCTTCCACCAGCGCGACGAATGCGTCCTCCATCGTCGGCTCCGGGCGATCGGCCGTGGCAACCTTGGCCTTCAGATCGTCAGGAGAGCCGAGTGCGATCGAGCGTCCGCGATACACGAGCGAGATCCGATCGCAATGCTCTGCCTCGTCCATGAAATGCGTCGTAATCACGACGGCGACACCTTTCTCCACGAGGCCATTGATATGCGTCCAGAACTCGCGCCGCGTAATCGGATCGACCCCGGACGTCGGCTCGTCGAGGAAGAGGGCTTCGGGCTCGTGCATGACGGCGCACGCGAGGGCGAGACGCTGCTTGAAGCCGAGCGGTAGCTCCTTGGCCGCCCCACCGAGACGGTCACCCAGCGAGAACACGTCGGTCATGCGCTCGACCTGCTCGCGCTTCCGGGCGCCCCGCAGCCCATAGACGCCGGCGAAGAAGGAGAGGTTCTGCGCCACGCTCAGATCGCCGTAGAGGGAGAACTTCTGCGCCATGTAACCGAGGCGACTGCGCGCTCCCGCCGTGTCGCGGCGGAGGTCGATCCCGGCAACACGACCCTCGCCGGCTGAGGGCTTCAGGAGTCCACACAGCATGCGAAACGTCGTCGACTTCCCTGCGCCATTCGGCCCGAGAAGGCCAAAGATCTCGCCTCGTGCCACCTCGAAGGATATGTCAGCGGCGGCAGTGAAGTCGCCGAAACGCTTGGTGAGCCCGCGGGCGACGACCACCGGCTGCTGGGTCACCTCGATCGACCGGTTCGACTCCGCGAGCAACGAGCGCCCACCCGGACCGCCGCCTAGGATGTCGATGAACGAGTCCTCGAACCTGGGCGCGGCGGGCACCAGTTCGGCGTGTCCGCCGGCTTTGCCGGGCACCGTGGGGAGCGCCGCTGCGTCCCGGGACACGAGCCGAATTGCATGGCCCTGGATGACGCCGTCGATGACCTCGGGCTCGGCGAGCGCGGCGGCGAGCACCGGCCGTCGACGTCCTTCCACTCCCACCAACAGAAAGACCCGCTTCGCGGTGCGGTCGGTGAGTTGGCGCGGCGGGCCCTGGAACAGGAGCTTTCCCCCGTTCAGCAGGAGCACGTGATCGCAAGCCTCCGCCTCGTCGAGATACGACGTGGACCAGACGACGCCGACGCCTTCGTCCTTGAGCCCGCTGACCATCCGCCATAGCTCGCGACGGGAGATGGGGTCCACGCCGACTGACGGTTCGTCTAGGAGCAAGAGGCGCGGTTTGCGGACGAGCGCGCAGGCGAGCCCGAGCTTCTGCTTCATGCCCCCGGAGAGCTTTCCGGCTCGGCGCGACGTGAACCGCTTCAGGTCCGTGAACGCCAGCAGCTGCTCGAAGCGGAGGGCGCGTTCGTCAACAGGCAACCCGCGCAGATCGGCGTATAAGCGGAGGTTCTCCTCGACGCTCAGGTCCTCGTAGAGCCCGAAGCGCTGGGGCATGTAGCCGATGGATGCGTGGAGCCACCGGGCATGCTTCGTCGGGTCTAAGCCGAGGACCTCGAGAGATCCCTCCTCCGCGATGACGAGGCCAGCCATGATCCGGATGAGCGTCGTCTTGCCTGCTCCGTCCGGTCCGACAAGACCCGTGATTGCGGCAGCGGCAACGGTGCCCGATACCGCGTCGAGCGCGGGGGGGCCCGCGCCGAAGCGTTTGGTCAGGCGCTCGACGCGGACGAGGGGACCGGACATTCCTCATTCTCCCTTGCCGGAGCTCGTCGCAATATGAACGGTGACGGGCATTCCCTGGCGCAATCCGGCATCCACATCGTCGACGATGATCCGGATCCGGTAGACGAGGTCGGTCCGTAGCTCCGGAGTCTCCACGGACTTCGGCGTAAACTCGGCCGTGGGTGAAATGAAACCGACGTGACCTCGCACGAGCCGCGACGGTGCTGCGTCCGAGGTCACGCCTACCTCCATTCCTGGATGCAGCATCCCGAGCTTGGTCTCCGACACATAGGCCCGCACCCATACCGAGTGCGTCAGCGAGACCACGTAGACCGGGTCGTTGGGCGATACGATGGCCCCAGGCTCCTTGACGCGTGAGATCACGATGCCGTCCGACGGCGCGACGAGCTGGGTATCGGCGATAGCGGTCTGGGCGGATGCAACGTTCGCCTGTGCGACCGCGAGCATCGCACGAGCGGCGGCGATGTCTTCGGCGCGCGAGCCCTGGACGAAGAGACGCAGAGACTCGCTTGCCGAGGCCGCGCGCGCGTTCGCCTCGCGACTCGCGGCGAGCGCGGTGTCGTAGTTCGCGCGCGGGATGGCGTTCGCGGAGACGAGCTTCTCCGCTCGCCCCAGCTCCGTTCTGGCGTATTGCTGGGCAGCCGTCGCTTCGTCGAGGGCAGCCTTTGCGCGCGATATCTCCGACGGCCGGAATCCGGCGACGACCTTGTTCAGGTTTGCTTTGTTCGCGGCGACCTGGGCCTCTGCCGCATGAAGCTGATCCTCGAAGGAGCGGACATCGAGCTCCGCCATGACCGCACCCGCGTTGACGGTCCCTCCCTCCTCGAAGCGCATCGACTTGAGACGGCCGGGCACCCGGAACCCGAGTTCGACCTGGCGGATGTCGACGTTGCCGTACAGAGTCAGCATGTCCGAAGGAGGCGGACGGCGGCCGATCTTGCCGGCATGAAGGAGCCACGCTACCACGCCGGCTGTAGCCGCGAGCAATAGGACTGGGATCAAGGCTTTCGTCGGACGCTTCATCGCTTCCCCTTCCGTATCCCGACCCGCCGGTTAGGGCTGGAAAGCTGAGCTGTAATGCTCTTGCGGAGATGCGTCTGAATGATCGCGAGCTCCTTGTCTCCGATGGTCGACCAGCCGAGCTGACGCAACACGGCCGCGCGCCCCACACGAAACATGAGCACCTGCCCCATGATCGAAACCATCGCGAGGCGAGCATCCGCCTCCGTTCCCCCGCCGCGGACGCCCAGCACGAGTCGCGTGAGCAGGCCAGTTGCCCGCCCGAGGATTCCCCCGTAGAGGATCTCGAAGGCTTCCGTGGGCTCTCGTTGCTCGCGCGCGATTAGCTGAGCCCACTGCGCCGATTCCTCGCGCACCAAGAGCGCGACCATGTTGTCCAACATTCCGAAAAGCAGGCCGAGATGGCTGTCTCCGGGGCTGCCCGTAGCTTTGACTCTCGGAGGCTTGGCGAGGGTCTCCTCGATCGCGGCGATGACAGGCCCTAGTCGCCCCTCCAGCTGACCGGCGATGTGCTCGAAGACGGCGAGGTACAGCCCCTCCTTGCCCCGAAAGTGGTAACCGATCAGGGCCTGCGGCACCCCAGCAGCCTCTGCAATCTCTCGGGTGCTTGCAGCGTGGAATCCATCTTGGCTGAACACAGCAATTGCCGCCGAGATGAGCGCCTCACGGGTCGCGCCCCCGCGGGCATCCTTCATTGACCTGGCCACACCTATCTTCTAAGTTGCTCGAACGACTAAGTCAAGCGCTCAGGTGAACGCCTGCCCCATCCACCGCCACACCAGAGGGCCCACAGCGCCTTGGACAAACCGCGGACGTTTTGCCCACATTCCCACGATCAAGAAATAACACGGAGAAGAACGACGAAGAACTCGACTGACCTTCACACCCCACTTGACGAGACGTAAACCCCTCCCGTCGGTTGTCGATGAAGGCCCTCGGACTCGACTTGCGCGCGGCAAGCACCAGGACAGCAACCAACTTGTAACAGACCCGTGCCCGAATGTTCACTGGGAGAGATCATCTGCGGCGCGATTCTCGCGGCGGTTGGCTGGGATCAGCACGCCAACTCGACCTATAGCGAGAGGACACAACCGCCGTGACCGCAAAGGCAGTGACCGCAAGGGCGCGCAGGAGAAATCCCCGCACGCGGAAGGGCTCGCCGACGGCGCCGCATGTCTCTTCGCCGCTGCTCGGGCTTGGCTACCCACTGGTGGCCGGCACCTTGGCAATCGTCTTGCTTGCACTTTACTTCTATCCCTACGCCGAAAACGGCCCGTTCATGGCGGCCACCCGGTCCTATCTTGCCACCTATGCAAAGGTGGTTGGCGGCGTGCTAGCTATGTTCAACTCGCAAGTTGTGGTTAGAGGGACGACCATCCACGGTCCGCTCTTTTCGATGCAGATCGTAAAGACCTGCGACGCCATGGAGGTTAACATTCTGCTCTTGGCCGCCCTGGCCGCGTTCCCGATGCGGTTAATGCGTCGCTTGCTTGCGGTATTCGCCGCGCTGGTCGTGCTTGCGGCCACCAACCTCGTACGTCTGTGCATCCTTTACTGGATTGGCGTTCATGCCCCGCGGTGGTTTGACCGCGTTCATCAAACCGTCGCGCCGATCTTCATGGTAGCTGCCGCGTTGGCGATATTCATCGTCGCGATCAGGCAGCCAAAATGCTCCCCCGCAGCTGTGGACGCAAAGCGCTAATGCCCATGGCTCGAGGAAGACTACTTCGCTTCGGGCTCGTGTTCGTACCTTCTCTCGTCCTCCTGGCGTGGCCCTTCGGCTTCGTCGGCAGAGCCGTGACATCTGCGGTCTGCTCGGGCGTGAATCGGGGAATCCTGAACACGCGTGACCGTGGCGCCGTCCCCACTCTAGAGCTGGATAACCGGCCAGGTTTTGAGTGGCAAGTCGTCGAGGTAGTTCGTAACCGACCCGGCCACTTCGTCCTCGCCAGGTTCGAGGTCGACCTTCACCAGACCCTTTACCTGCCAATCATGGTATTCGTCGCCCTCATCCTGGCCGGACGGATATCCTTCGGAAATCGGGACTTTCGTTGGGGCCTCGAGGTGGCCGGTGTCGCGCTGCTGGTTATGCGAGCCTCGCTGCGCTTCATCTTACTCGGGCGCTGGACCGACGGGCTCGCGCACGACGGTGCCTTCGATACCTTCCTCCACATTGCCCAGCTTGCGCTGGCCGCCCCACGTGGCATGGCGGTCGCCCTTCCCCTCATCCTCTGGCTACTCATCTCGCGCAAGGCAATGTTGGAGGCGACTCGGGCGAGTTGAGCCGCAACATACGCCAAAGTCCCCGACGGGCGTCAGGCCTCCGGCGGTGGCGGGCATCCTACAAGGCCCTTCGGCCGCGACGGCAGCGCCACCGGCCCACAACCCATGAGGCTAATCCGGTAAGGACCGCTGCATTCCAGAACCTGAATCTAGGCACTCCTGCCCTGATCGCTCGCCCCCACCAATGGAGACCGGCGGATTATCCCTACGCGCCACCCAGACCCGATCCGTAACTAGGGTGTTGCAAAAGAGTGACCAATGACGATTCGTGAAGGCGTAGGTTAGCCTCGCGAGTTCAGACAACGAAGGAGTTTCGACATGTGCTCTTCCACTCGAAGCGTCAGCGCGTTGGCCAAGCTCCCGCACGGAGCGCTCGCGGTTTTCTTCGTGCTATCGGCTTGCAAAGGCAACCACTCCCAGATGGGAAGTGCGGATGTGACTGTGCGTTCGCTTGGCGCCCTCGACGTCGCTAGCGTCGTCGCAACGGTCAGCGGTCCATCGCTCCCGACTCCCGAGACATTCCAGCTCACCCGCCGCGGGGGCGTCGCCGCCTCCGATTCATGGGGTGCGGTCCTCGGTTCGATCCCGGTGGGAAGCAACTACGTCTTCACCGTGACGGCCGTCGATGACTCGAACGTGACCAATTACGCGGGTGCCGTGTCCGGAGTCACGATCTCCGCGGGTACGGTCACGACCGTCACCATTATTGCCCAGCAAACCACGGCGCCGGCACCTTTCAGCGACGCAGTTCCTGTCATCGATTCCGTGGTGTTCTCCTCCACCGAGATCGCTCCCGGCGACACCACCACGATCAAGGCTACGGCGCACGACGCGGACGCTGGGGAAGCCATCACCTTCACGTGGTCTGCGAGCCCAGCCTCTGGCGTGTTCTCGGCTCCTTCCGCCGCCTCGACGACGTGGACCGCGCCGAACAGCGAGGGTGACCAAACCCTTGTCCTCACCGTAACCGACAGCCAAGGCTCGTCGACTTCCGTCTCTACGGTCGTTCACGTCTCAGCCGCCTATGCCCGCGGGCAGTCCAGCCTCACAGTTGATCTCAACAGTTGGCCTGTGGTCACGGGCGTATCCGCCTCACCCGCCTACCTCGTGCCTGGCTCGCCGACATTAATGACGGTACTGGCCAGCGATGCTGACGGAGACGTTCTCACCGCTGCGTGGACCAGCACTTGCTCGAGCGGAAGCTTTGCGAATGCGGCGGCCACGTCCACTAGCTTCACTCTCCCCGCCGGAACGGGCGACTTGACTTGCAATTTCCTTGTCACCGTTAGCGATGGACGCGGCGGATGGACGACAGGCCAGACCACCCTGCCGGTGGGCCAGCCGACCGTCATCAGCGCGCCCGTGATCACGGGTAGTCTCGAGTCCGCGGATACCGTCGTGGCCGGCGCCAGCGTGCATTTCTCGGTCGATGCAACGGATCCGCAAGGAGCAGCGCTGACCTTCCGTTGGTCGTCGGCTACCGGTGTGATTTCGAACCAGGTCGACGGCGCCAACACCTCGCAAATCCTTTGGACGGCGCCGGCGACGCTCGCCCAGACCTTTACGGTGTCGGTGATCGTAACCGATGCCGACGCCGCCAGTACGCAATTCGATTTTTCCATCGCGGGCACCTGCGAGTGCAACGGCACGGGACCGAGCGGCGCCGCGGTAACCGCATCCTGCGGCCAGTCGGCCTGCGGCTCTGACAACACGCTCTATTCCTGCAGCGCCTCCGGCTGGTCGGCAACCGGCCAGCCCTGCGGCGCTCTCGATGCCGGCGCTTGCGAGTGCAACGGCACCGGACCGAGCGGCGCCGCGGTAACCGCATCCTGCGGCCAGTCGGCCTGCGGCTCCGACAACACCCTCTAT
>Ga0187889_10002155_pt1 | contig 19753 bp, 19 predicted proteins | sample June2016WEW_7_10_2_FD_132992 | JGI IMG/M metagenome (GOLD analysis project Ga0187889, IMG submission 132992) | Peatland microbial communities from SPRUCE experiment site at the Marcell Experimental Forest, Minnesota, USA - June2016WEW_7_100 | ecosystem: Environmental > Terrestrial > Soil >... | reverse complement strand
TTGGCTCTCCAATCCACCGCCTCCTCCATTCTGGGCTCAGCCCAGAACAGAGTACTCGGCTTAGCTCCAAGGGTGGGCCAAATCAGACCATCACAGTGGGCCAAATGAGGGTATCGAAATCACCGTGCGGAATCCTGAACCCTGTTACCGCCGTGAAAGTCCTGAAACTGGATAATGCCAAGAATAGACAGGTTATGACTACCATAACAGAATCACGGGCTTGGCAAGCCAGGGAGCGCACCGTACACTGACAGCGACAGCCAGCCGTGAACCCGTTTTCCGCATCCTTAGTCACCGCTTCGTGACCGGGAATGGAGAGCAATGGCTTCCTCGGCTTCCGGCGCGTCCTGGGCCAATTCTGCGCGATGGCGGGGCATTCTCCTCGAGCATGGAGCCGCCAGCACTATCGATTAGGTCCTTGGAGCTTAACAGACCTCGTGGCACCATGGGAGGGAGAAGATCGGAGGTTCGGGAAAGAAGCATGAAGAAACTGGCTTCTGAGATATACGAGGCAGTGAAATGCGGCAAGCTGAAACAGCCCTTCGACGCGACTATGGTGAAGGCGGCCTGCCCCGGCTGGGGACAGCATACCTACTTCACGTTTCTTGGAAAACATGTGGTTGGCAATGGGCAGACGACCGAACTTTTCGTTAGGGTGTCACGAGGCATGTATTGCATCAAAAATTGAAAGCAGCCCGCAAAGGCGGCCACCGCAACTACCGGCGCGGGGATCCGCAACAAGCGGCAGCAAAGCTGTGCCCGACCGCTCACGGCCGAACGTCCGCCGATCGTAATGGTGGCCCGATTAAGGGACACCGTGGGCCAAATGATGGTGCCCGCCCAAGGGGGCTTTCGGGGCCACCTGATAGTTAAGTTAGCGCTCATGGGGCAACGCCTCCGGAACACCAGCCCGGAAAGTAACTGACCCTGTGGGGTCGAGGAAGGGCACCTTGGCGGCGACAAACGCGAGTTCAGAAACTGCAATCTCCCAGTCATCAAGCATGCACACTGTTCTCGACATTGATCTGGATTTCTTCGTTTGGCCTCCTTACACAGGCCCACTCAACCACGAGCGGCTGCCCGACAGTGAATGCACGCACCTGTCTTCGGAAGACGATGTCCGTTGCTTTCTAGAGGAACGCTGCCATCCGGGCAGGGAAGCACCAATCCCTGGGCAACGATTCACACAACATGAAGACGCATTCCGAGTGTGGCGACGTTGGCTGTTAGAGAAGAAGCTCTCTAGTCCATTTCGGGTTATACATGTTGACGCCCATGCGGATCTCGGGGCGGGCATGAATCTGAGCTGCTATTACATTGAAACAGAATTGCTGGCACTACCGCTGGAGAGCCGATCTCAGCCACGGTTTGCTGTGGATAACGGTCTCAACTCCAGCAATTATCTGCTAGGCGCAATCGCGAATCGCTGGATTGACCACCTTTCCTCCCGAGGTTGACTCTGCCGCCGAGTTCGTCGCTCATCATACTCTCGCCGTGCAGTTAGTGCACAACGTCGCGCCGTGCCTCTTCGCCCGCCGAAGCCAGCGCTTCCCATGCTGCGGTGCTGCGCCTCCCTGCCTGAATCAAGAGTTGAGTATTGTCGCGTTCGGGAGACCCTTCGCCGGGCGTTGGAGTTTCCCGAGCAACCCGTGGGTTTGGACCTCCCAATCGAGGCGCTCCTCTAGTTCCCGACACTTCTTTGCCAGCCAAAACAGGACTTGGCCCACATGAACGACGATAAGTGGGATGAAGTCCACTGGGACCGATGAGACCCCTCGTGCCCAGCTACGGGCCTCCAGCCCCCCTCCCGCGGGGTCGGATAAGTTGCCTGTTGGTATACGTTATGGACGCCCCATCTCCCCCAAAAACCTGTCGCTCTCGTCCCAGTCGCAGTTCGGATCACTCACCGCTGCGAAGCGAGCGAAATCGACACTGTAGCGATCACCCTCCCGATGCACCTCAAGCCGCCCTTCGGCCTATTTAAGTTTGCTCGAACCACCGTACGTGTCGGGAGGCGTCGGATCCATGGTTAGCACCAAGCTCCTATCGGTTGCCCTCCCGGACCACTTCGGCTTTGGATTGAGAATGTTTTCCGGTACCTGGGCGGCAACCTCACCAGAAGGATTAATGCCGAGTACCCTAAATGCGAAATTCGGTATGTGGGACGATCATGTTGGACATATTGATGGAAGTTGCGTTGAGGATTCCTAGTTCTCGTCGGACCCGCCTTTTGGCGGAGCTTTGCTCCACGGCGAAAGCGCTCTTGTCTCTTGGTCTGCTCAAGCTATCCCTGCCCGTCAACTCCGAACAATTCACCTCCGGCTTGGAGTTGAAACGGGTCATCAACTTACGGGGCGGATGCAGGCGATGGACAGATGAGACCCATCCGGGGATCGAGTGTTATCAGGCCGAATAAGAACTTACTTTCAGCCGCCGACTCAGATGGTCTAACATTGCACCAGTCTTTCTGACTGCATTTCCGGTACCGGTTCCATAATCGCGGCATAGACTAGCAGACCCCCACGGCGAATGCAATGCGAAAAATCGTCTGCGAAAAATCATCGGGTGCAGGTCACGAGTCGTTCAGCGAGACGAGCGAATGCAGATAGTGCACAAGATCAGTGAAGCGTCCAAATGCAGCGAGAGCCGCAAAACAAGCATGAAAAAGCTAGAGCATGGTATACTGGTTCCGTATGTTGTCCTAATCTCTCTGTGCAATCGGCTTTGCAATGGGGGTAGCAAGATGAAGATCGGCGTAAGACAAATCGCAAAGCTAGCAAACGTCTCTCTGGGGACTGTCGACCGCGCCCTAAATCGCCGGAAGGGCGTTAGCGAGAGCACAAGGAAGCGCATTTTGGAGATTGTGGAGAGTGCAGGTTATAGACCAGATCCCGCCGCCCAGGCGCTGTCTGCGGGGCGGGTACCGATCCTAGTGGGAGTTTGTATCCCACGGGAGATTCATTATTACTTTGACCAGCTACTGCGCGGCATCCTAACAGAGGCCCGGAGGCTGGAGCGCCTAGGGGTCCGAGTTATCTCCCGTCCAACCGTGCGACTCGGCGTGGGGGAGGCTGAAAGGGTTTCGGAGCTGCTGAGCCTAGGAGTTCAAGCCCTTCTTATCGTGCCTGGAAATCCGGCGAAACTGACCAGTGTTATTAATGCAGCCGAGCAAAAGGGTATCCGAGTGGTCTGCGTCGACACCGACGCTCCCGGCACGCGCCGATCAACCGTAATCTGCGCAGAGGCAGAGGTCGCCGGCAGGTTGGCCGCCGAACTCATGACTGCCTTTACTCCCCCCAAAGCGCACGTGGCGGTTGTCACAGGAATGTTGTACACCGAACACCATGTCAAGAAGACAAACAGTTTCTCCGAGTTGTACCGTCAGTTGAGTGATGGGGGCAAGGTGGTCGACATTGTCGAGGCTCACGACGAGGAAGAAGAAGCCTTTCAAAAGTGCTTCTCGCTTCTCCAACAGCGTCGGTCGCTGGCGGGCTTATATGTCACCACCGTTAACTGTCTCCCAGTTTGCCGGGCGATTTGCGCGCAGGGCCTTTCCGGCAAAATCGCGCTCATTACGACGGATCTATTCAGAGGTATGGTCCCGTATTTCGACAAGGGCACGATTCGCGCCTCCATTCATGGACGCCCCCTCATCCAGGGAGAGCTCGCCATGCGTTTTCTAGTCGATCATCTGGTGAACGGCCGCCCCCTGCCACCGGCCTATTACGTAGCTCCGCACGTTGTTATGCGGTCTAATTTGCAACTCTTCCGTGAGATTCGTCGGAGAGAAGACAACGTCGGACTTGGCTATTCGGCTCTTGGTGACGGCCTCCGTGGCAAGGATGTTCCTGCCATGGTGCCCGGCGAAAGAGCAGAGGTGGCACTACACTAAGCTCAGCAAAAAAAGCAAAAAAAGTGCTTGACAACAACGTTCCCGTGATGCTATTTGTTGTCCGGTACCGGTACCGTAACGCAGCACCACTGAGCGGCTGTAAAGGATCAAAGGACTATCGGTGCATCCTCCTACGCTTCGCGAAATCGGTGAGCGTGTTGCGAAGGTAGGCTATTTGGTCCTTAAATTGCCCTCAGATCAAAGGAGGAAAGGTGCCAGTCAGGGCCGAGTGTGGCAGCGAGTCCTTGTCGCGCCGGCAAGATAGCGAATGGAGGGTTACAATGAACGGTAGCAGACTCTTTACTCGATGTGTGATGTTTATCCTTATGACCTGCGCGGTGTGTTTCGCCCAGCGATTTACTGGAGCCATCATCGGCATTGTGACAGACACGAGTGGCGCCGTGATTCCAGGGGCTCAGGTGGCAGTTACGGATAGCAGTAGAGGCTTAACTTCCAAAACAACCACAAACCAAGCCGGACAATACGAGGTGACATCGCTAGACGTGGGGGCTTACACCGTCACCGTGCAGAAGCAAGGCTTCAAGTCTGTCGTGGTGGGCCCGATTGTGCTGCAAGTGAATCAGCGGGCGGCGGCGGACGTTGTGCTCCCGGTCGGGGAGGTGACGCAGACGATCACAGTGAGCGGCACGGTGGCCGAGTTGCAGACTCAGAGCTCCAGCTTGGGCCAAGTGATCAACGGCAGTGAGATGGTCGCGCTTCCCATGAACGGGCGAGATTTCGCGCAACTGGCCTTACTGAGTGCGGGCGTTGAGCCTAGCGAGCCCGGCGCGCGGAACCAATTGACGTTCGGCTTCAGCTCCAACGGCGGGCGCTCCTTTCAAAATAATTTTCTGCTTGACGGCATCGACAACAACTCGGATCTTGCCGATCTCTTCAACAATACGTCGTATGCCATGCAGCCATCGATTGATGCGCTACAGGAATTCAAGGTGCAGACCAACGACTACAGCTCGGAATTTGGCCGCGGCAATGGCGCTGTAGTCAATGCCACCATCAAGGCAGGAACGAACCAGTTCCACGGCGACGCGTACGAATTTATCCGCAATGACGCGGTTGACGCCCGGAACTTCTACGAGTCAAGCCGGATACCCTATGCTCAGAACCAGTTTGGAACTACGCTGGGGGGACCTATTAACATCCCGAAGCTTTACAACGGGCGCGACCGTTCGTTCTTCTTCATCGACTATGAAGGGCTGCGAATCCGCCAGGGACTCGACTATACAGCAACCGTCCCGACGGCGGATGAACGGGCGGGAAACTTCCAAAATTTGATCAATTACAACCAACCGGCGGGGGTTTTGGACTGTAATGGTTTTGCCACATACCAGGGTGAAATTTTCAACTCACGGCTGACGCAAGTGAGTCCCACAAGCCCCACCGGACTCTGTGGCGTACCATTTGCGTATAGTGCCTCAATGCAGCCGGTGAATCAGATGCCGGCGAACACGATCGACCCGCTGGCGAGCCGCTTGATCGCGCTCTACCCGCTGCCCAACGCTGTGAATCCGGCATTCAATAACTTCTACACCCCAAGATTGAAGGAAGACCAGAACAACTTTGATATCCGGGTTGATCAGCGTTTTTCGCAGAAGGACACCGCGTTCTCTCGCTTCAGCTTTGAAGACCAACCCAGCATTATTCCTGAGATCTTTCCCGGCTACGGCGGGGGCGGCGACTTTTTCACTGGCACCCAGGACAACTCCTACCGAAACTTTACCCTCGGCGAAACCCATTTCTTCGGTCCCGCTCTAGTGAACGAATTTCAGTTTGGCTATGATCGCATTAATGCTCACCGGTTCAATCCTAACTCTAACGTGAATGTCTCGGCACTGCTAGGCTTCCCGGGAGTGCCATTTCAGCCAGGCATAGGCGGCCTTCCTTCTCTGACCTTCTCGGATGCAACGGGGCTAGGAAACGCAGCGTGGTTGCCAACCATTGAAAAACAGAACGTCTTTAACTATCAGGATGGCCTTACGTGGATCCATGGAAGGCATAGCGTAAAGTTCGGGACGGAGATCCGTCCCGAGGAGATCACGCTCTTTCAACCGCCTTATAGTACCGGAACCCTCGGCTTTGGGGTGCAGTTCACTGACAATCCTGCTGCTCCGGGAACCGGGGGAGCAGGTCTCGCTTCTTTTATGCTCGGCGTTTCGAGCGGGGCTACCATCACGACTGTACACAACGTGGATATGGAAAGGTTCATGCCTGCTTTCTACGTTAAGGACGACTTTCGCGTCACGCCAAAACTGACCCTGAACCTTGGCATTCGGTGGGAGTTTTATTCCCCAGTCGTGGAAAAGTATAATCAGCAAGGTAACTTTGACCTCGCTACCCAGAGCATGATTGTTCCCAAGGGCGTAACAACCCGGTTCTCTCCTATTCTGAGCGCCCTGATTCCCCTTAGTGCTACCGGAACTCGGGGCCTAGTCAACCCAGATTACCGGAATTGGGCACCTCGCGTGGGCTTCGCTTACAGCGTGACGCATCATGCGGTGATTCGCGGTGGCTACGGCATCTTCTACGGCGGGCTCGAGAGCGGTCCTTACTCCGGTCCTATGGGGCAGAATCCGCCTTTCATGAACTTTCAGTCCTACACCACTGGGTGTGGCGCCGCCTCGGCGAATCCGGCTTTGGGATCTCTTGATTGTGCTCTCCCCGGGCTCAGCGTCCTTTCTCAGGGTTTTCCACCAGATGCGCTTTCGAACCCCAATTCGATCATTATAAAAGCCTTCGATCCTTACATGCCAACTCCTTACATGGAAAGCTGGAACCTGACGGCGGAGTACCAACTACCTTCCCGCACTCTTCTCACCGTCGCCTATGTGGGTTCCGCGGGAACGCATCTGTGGAATAATTTCAACATTAATCAGGCGGCGCCCACGGCCAACCCATCCATATCATATAGTTCGCGAGAGCCTTACCCGAAATTCCCCGGGGGGATAACATATGATGAGACCAGCGCCCGCTCAAATTACAACGCCCTGGAGATCACAGCGCAAAGACAAGTCGCCGAAGGGTTGTCTTTCCTGGCTTCTTACACGTGGAGCAAGGCGCTGTGCCTCGGGCCAGGTTCTACGGGAGTCGGCAGCAATAACGGCAGCTATTTCCGCTATGCGGCGGGGGACTTGAACTGGGAATACGGCAATTGCGACTTCGATGTTCCACAACGCCTGTCTTTCAGCTATGTCTACCAGCTTCCCTTTGGCAAGGGCAAACGTTGGGGCAGCGGCGTTAGCAGACCTGTCAACACACTGGTTGGTGAATGGCAAGTGAACGGGATCACCACTTTTTCGGGTGGCAATTGGTTTACGATTACTGACAGCAACGCGAATTTCGCGAATTCCAACGGTGAGCAGCGAACCGATACCATCGGGAATCCGAATGCGAAGCCCTGCATTCCCGGCACCCTATTTAACACCTGCGCTTTCGCCGACCCCCCGCTGGGGTCTTTCGGAAACACGGGAATGAACACGGTTGAAGGCCCGGGCTTCAGCAACTGGGACTTTTCCCTCTTCAAGAATTTTCGATTTACAGAGAAAAAATATCTGCAGTTCCGGGCAGAGTTTTTCAATGTCTTCAACCACACAAATCAGCTATTGGTACAGCCCGGTCCACAATGGGGGATTTTCACTACTGTCTATGGTAGGCCTCAGTTCGGATTTCCAGAGGCAGCTATGACCCAGCGCGAGATTCAGTTCGCACTGAAGCTGTATTACTGATTTTGGGGCTGAGTTCCAAACGTCGTTTGTTGGGCTCCGACGGCACGGTGGGTTCGATTTCATGTTTTTTGACTGGCCTACCTATCGCGAGATGGAACAAGGAATTAATGCCCCGCAGAGCCTCTCGGCCCTGCGGGGCGGTCCCACCATGAACGTAAACGGTGGCTTCTGGGATTTGAACGGCTTTTCATTCGACGGCGGCTACTTCGTTAACCCCCCGCCAGCCGTTCCTTCAGGAAGGTTTGGGTGCGTTCCTATATCGTCCTATCCTGGGCTGGACTGCCACTTGTTCCCGCTGCCTCTCGGGGGATGCTTCATTGATCAAACCTTACGGATATCTTACGTCCCTAATAAATTTCCACTTCCTTTTCACGATTGGCCGGAATGCCTTTCGGCGTCGAATCGGCAGAGCATAGCCACTCCGATCGCGTTCCGGAGGAAAGACGCAATAGGACGGCTAGAGGGGACGCTCAATACATTAGGGAGGATTTAGTACAAATGGCTAATAGGGGGATGTCACGACGACAATTCATCGGAACATCTGTGATAAGCGCCGTCGCTGCGGCCCGCATACCGGCCCTGAGTGGGTACGCGAGGGAATCGACTCCAGGCCCGAAAGAAGGCGAGACCTTGGGGAACCTACGCATTATCACTCGCCTGAATGGGGATTGGCGATTCAAGCGCCAAGCTGCGGCCGGTAGTGCGGTCGAAGAAGAATTTGTTGGTGCCGAAAAACCCCAATATGACGACTCCGCTTGGGTGATGGTTCACATTCCCCATACCTGGGATGCCACGCCGGATAACCCCTTCGCCACCACCGGCCACTTCCTGGGGTTGGGGTGGTACCGCCGGAAGCTGGAAATTCCCGCCGAGTGGCGCGGTCGCCGCGTGTGGCTCGGATTCAACGGGGTTTTTCAGATTGCCGACGTCTGGGTAAACGGCCGCCACCTCGGGCAACACATCGGCGGCTACACCGACTTCCAGTTTGACGGTACGGATGCCCTCCAATGGGGCGCCACGAACCTGCTCGCGGTTCGCGTGAATGACGTGATCAGCGACTTCATCATTCCTACCAACGAAACCTGTATCGCGCACTATGGTGGCATCTACCGCAGTGTCCTGCTCACGGTAACCGATCCCGTCCATATTCCCGCGCACGGCGTTCGGATCACGACCGAGCAGACAAACCAGGGCGTGCTCGTGCACGTCCGCACTCGGGTGGAAAACGACTCGGACTCATCCCATGACTTGCGCGTTGAGACGCTCGTGACCGACGACCAGGGTCAACCCGTGACGGCGCTCAAGAACCGCATAACCGTAGCCGCCCAGAACCGCGCCGAGGTCGAGCAAACCACCGCGCCTCTCGGGAACCCTCACCTCTGGTCGCCGGACTCTCCCTATCTCTACCACCTGTCCAGTACGGTTTACGACGGCGACCGCGCGCTCGACCGCACCGACACGCGATTTGGCATCCGCTTTATGGGCTACGACCCCGCCCGAGGGTTCATGTTGAACGGGCAATTCATCAACTTGCACGGCGTCAATCGGAAGCAGGATTACGGCTTCCTGGGCGATGCCGTGCCGGAAGTGGTGGGGGTGAGAGACATTCTCCTGATCAAGTCGATGGGGGCGAATTTCCTGCGGACCTCACACTACCCTCAGGACCCGGCCGTGCTGGACGCCTGCGACCGGCTGGGCATCCTAGTGTGGGAGGAAGTCCCCAACAGCAGAATCTACGCGTATCCCCCCTCCTCGGAGGGGATCAACCCCGTTAACACGGAACGCTTCCCGTGGCCACTCATGGAGAATATCAAGCAACAATTGCGCGAGATGATCGCCCGTGACTTCAACCATCCCTCGATCATTATCCGGGCTTTCGGCGGTGACTTGGAAGGATACCGCTATCCCGAAGATTTCGTCGATCTTTCCAATACCACGCACGAGCTTGACCCTACACGCTGGACCGCGGGACGTGTCCCCCCCGCAACCACCGACATTACCGATGCCTCGGTCGAGGAGGACCTTTTCCACCAGCACGAGTTGCACCCAGAGCGGCGCTATATCTGGAACGAGTGGGGTTCGTTTAGCTCCGAGCGCGGGCTAGAGGGAAAGCCGTATTATCAGCACTTGCCCGCCGACCCTCTGGGGGGTGTCGCGCTGTCCGACAGCGATGCGGCACTGTTCCAGGAAGGCTATCTGATGCAGTTCAATAGCATGCCCTGGATGGGAACGGTCAAGTGGTGCATGTTCGATACCGGCGAGCTCGGCGCGGCGACCACCAATAAAAACTCTGACGGGCCGTTCCCGGACAAGACGGTGACCTTCCGCTGGCCGTTTAATGACTACAATGGCGTTTCGGATATGTGGCGCTTGCCCAAAGAGGGCTTCTACTTCTTCCAGAGCCAGTGGACCGATAAGCCCATGGTCCACATCGTCGGCCACTGGACCTGGCCGGGAGAGACCGGGCACAAGCGGCGCGTGCGTGTCTACAGCAACTGCGACGCCGTAGAACTGTTCCTCAATGGCAGAAGCCTGGGAGTGAGACAACCCGCGACACCCGAGCGCGTCTGGAAGGATTTTCACGACGCCATCGCGGTCTATAAAGTCTCCGACCAGTTCAATCAGCAACCCTTGCCCGGTGCGAGTTTGCGCCACGCGCCCTTCATATGGGACGCCGTTTCCTACGAGAACGGAACGCTTACCGCGATCGGCCACAAGGGCAGTGCTACCGTGCGCGACGAGCTGCGCACGGCGGGACCTGCGGTGCGGATCAAGCTGCAGGCGGAAAAGGAGAGGCTGGTTGCCGACGACGAAGATGTAAGCTTCATCGAGGCCGACGTGGTAGACGCGCAAGGCGTGGTGGTCCCCGAGGCGCGGCCGTGGATTCACTTCGCTGTGGAAGGTCCAGGCCGGTTGCTGGGCGGCACTACACACGTTGACGCTATTTCGGGTATGGCCGCCATGAATGTGCAAACTACAGGGCAAGCCGGTGAAATAGTGGTAACCGCCACTTCCCCCGGCCTCGAGCCAGGTTCTGCGCGAATCCACACCAGGAAGGATTAAGCCAGTCTGTTGTCTGGTGACCAACATGGAGCTATCTGTTCCCAAAAGGCACACGCGTGCTTTCCCAAACGCTGTCTATGGCAAAGGAGGCGCATGAGACGTAGGGAAACCTGGGACACCGTGGCCGCTTGGGTTCCGCCTTTCCAGGTCCTTTCAATACTCTCGAAACCTCTCTAATTCCCGCGTGAGCAGGACCGCTAGGCGGGCCAAGCGAGGATGGTAAAGGCGGAAGCTCGCAGGCTATAAGGCTTGCATGGAAAAGAAGGCTAGGAATGACCAGATCCTCGCGAGGCCATCGGTTCCAAGTGGTTCCGACAGCCGTGCTATCAGTACTGGGAGTTTTAGCAAGCTCCAACCACGGCCGGTACCAGAGATCCGATCGAAAAGGAGGAGCGTCAAAAGCAGCCAGGAACTGCGAGTGCACGTGCCTCTGAATTCCGGCTGGCGAATCAAGCGGCAGGCGGCACCGGGTGCAGCCGTGGAGCCGGAGTTCTCGGGTGCTCACCAGCCCGGCTATGACGATTCTTCCTGGATACCAATCCAACTACCGCATACTTGGGATGCGATTCCAAACAATCCCTTCGCTACGACCCACCGCTTTCGCGGTCTGTGTTGGTATCGGCAAAGCTCCAATGTCCCTTTCTGCTTCTTCTTGATCAGCCACGGCCTGAGGAGAGTCGTCCACTCCAACGTCACTGAGCACCCGACCAGCCAGTGGGTCGTGCAGCAATTGAGAGAGGCTTTCCCGAGGATGTCTCACCCCGATGCCTGATCCTGGATCGAGATGGAAAGTTCGATGAAGAAGTAACGGGGATGATCAAATCCATGAGCAGCAAGCCGATTCGAGCGCCCTATCGGAGTCGGTGGCAGAACGGGGCTGCCGAATGTTGGGTGGGGAGTTGCCGCAGAGAATTGCTGGATTCTCTGATCGTCTTCAACGCAGCTCATCCGCGCCGGTTGGCTCGTGAATACCTCCGCTACTATCACGAGGACCGTACGCACGATGGGCTGGGGAAAGACAGCCCCGAGAAGCGGGTTGTGGAGCGCAGGAAAGGAGCTCCGTCCAGACTTGTATGCCCCGTGTCGGTGGGCTCCGCCATCGGTACACGTGGCGTGCAGGAGCATGAGAAAGCTCTCGGCGAAAGCATTCCTCGTTCGATTTCTAGCTGGCTTGTTCCTCCCACCGCTGTTCCTTCAGGAGAATCGTCGAGCAAGAGAGCGCGGAGCCTTTCCGGCAAGTTGTGGGAGTGGAAGATAGGGTTTCCGCAAGCACACAGCCGGGGAGAATCAACCATGGCGCACAGGCGCATTTAAGTCGGGAAGATTGATTCAGTTTGTGGCAGGCGCGTTTTTGGCGACACGCAACTATTCGAAAGGAGAAAGAACCGTGATTCAACCGACAGTCGGATTCATCGTCTATGGAGTCCACAAGGATGGATTGAAAGACCCCATGGGAATGCCCTTTATCGACGACGCCATCGTTGGCAACGCCAGGCGGGCGCTCAGCGAAGCCGGTCTGAAACTGGTGGGGCACGATGTGGTCGTGGCGACCAAGGAAGAAGCGCGCGGCGCACTGAAAAAAATGAAGCTCGACGACCAAGTCGACGCGGTCGTGCTCTTCTCGGGGACCTGGGCTTGGGCCGCGCACTTGGCCGGAGCTGTCCGGGACTACGCCGCCACCGGCAAGGCCGTTCTCGTGTGGACGCACCCGGGATCGCAAGGCTGGCGTCCTGTGGGTGGGCTGGTCATGCACGGGGCGCTGCTGGAAATCGGTGTCCCGCATAAGTTCGTGTACGGAGAGGCCGGTGATCCGGACACTATCGCCAGGATCGTGAGCTACGCCCAGGCGGCTCACCTGAAGAGTTGCCTGAACATGGCCACCGTCGGCGCATTCGGCGGGCGAGGGATGGGCCAGACCTGCGGCGTGGCCGATCCCTCGCAGTGGATGCGGATGTTCGGCCTCGACATCGACTCCCGCGACACCACCGAACTCATCCGGACGGCTGAGGGCGTTTCCGCGGCGGAGATTGCCGAATTCCAGACGCGCCTGGAAAAACTGTTCGGCGCAACTCCCGAGATGAACACCGTGAACGAACGCTCCATTCGTCTCTATCTTGCGTTGCGCAAAATCGTGCGGAAGGAGAAGTTCGATTTCTACGTGCTCCAAGCGTTCCCCGGCCTGGGAGACGACTATTCCGCCCATTCTTTCGCGCAGAGCATGATGCTCGAGGACGGTTACGGGACTGCCGCGCTCGGAGATTTCAACACCGCATTGACCGCGTTTCTCCTAGTCAAGTTAAGCAAGGAGCCGGTATATTATGGCGACGTCCAGCACATCGACAAGCAGAAGAAGGAGATCAAGATCATTGGCGGTGCATGCCCTCCGTCACTGGCCGGGAAATCCGGGCCGGCCAGCTTTGGCCGCCACGGGCTTCCCACAGAGGGCCGGGCCGGCGGCCTCTCTGTGATGCTGGTTTGTAAAGCCGGAGAAGGTGTGCTGGCGCGCCTGGGCCGCGTCCAGGGAAAGTTTCAGATGGTGATCGCCCGGGCCAGCATCTCCGAACCTCCACCGGACCACGTGCAAAGACGTCTGGAGGAGTGCCGGATTCCCTTCTGGCCGCATGCGTTTGTCACGCCGCACTGTGATATCGAAGCACTTTTGCAGCACTGGACCAACGAATACACCTGCCTGGGATACGGAGCCGAACTTTATCCCGCGCTCGTGGATTTCTGCGAGTTGACGGGCATCACGGCGATCTTGCCCTGACTCCTGCGGAGCATACGAATTTGAGAGAAACTTAGTGTTAATTGGATCTTCATGGCGACAATCGATTATGCGATCATAGCGGTTTTCCTCGGTGGCATCTTATGGTTCGGTTCCCGATTCTATCGCTGGATCGGCGCTCCGGACGATTTCTACGTGGCGGGCCGCCAGTTAACCCCATTCGTTCTCGCCGCGACCTTGACGACGGCGAATATCAGTCTGTTCAGCCTGTTTGGAGTCAGCGGTACGGCGTACCAGAGCGGAATAGCGATTATCTGGTTGACCTGGACCGGGAACATGGCTCTCGTATTCAGCGGGTTGTTTGTGGTCCCGGTGCTGCGGCGGCTGCGTGTCCGAACCATACCCGAGTTCCTGGAGAGGCGCTATGGGGCCGCCATTCGGGGCCTCGTGGCGCCAGTCAAGGTGCTGCGCTTGGCATTCTGGATCGGGGTCGTGTTGTACGCCGGGGTAATGGCGGCGGAACAATTCACCGGCATTCAGTCCTTCACTTTCTGGGTCGTGCTGTTCTCAACCATCGTCGTTGTATATACGACTGCCGGCGGCATGTGGTCGATCGTTCTGACGAACAATCTGGGATTTCTGTTCACGATGCTCGGCGTCCTAACCGTTCTGCCGATGGCCATGCACGCAGTCGGCTGGTGGCGGGGACTCGCCGCGCATCTGCCGCCCGAACACATTGCGTTCGTGACGCAGACCGGCAAGTATAGCTGGAAGTTCATCATCGCAATCCTGCTCCTTGGCCTGCAGTGGGCGACCCTGGACCAGGGTCTGCTGCAACCGGCCTTTTCCGCGCGCGACTCGCGCGTAGTGTCGCAGGGAATGGTGCTGTCAGGAATCATGATCACGCCCTTCGCGTTCCTGTGGATCAGTCCGGGCCTCGCGGCCCACTTGCTGTATCCAGGCCTGCCGAAGCCGGAACTGGCGGTGCCTACTCTGGTCCTACATCTCCTGCCGGCAGGTGTCCTCGGCCTCGTCATTTGCGGGTTCATGGCCTCCGGACTTTCAACCATCGGTTCCAACCTGGGTGCGGTGGCCACCCTGATCTCGAATGATCTCTATGGCCGCTTTTTCAACAAGAACGCCTCCCCCCGGCAGTTGCTGGTCGCCGTGCGCCTGGCCACTGTGTTCGCCGGACTGCTCATGATTGCGATCACGTACCTGGTGCCGTATATGGGAGGCGCCGTGGGGGCATATCTCACGATCATGAGCATCGTGGACATGCCTCTCTTTGTGATCGGGATCTTATATGGCCTGCTTTGGAGGGGTGCCACGTGGCAGGGCGCCATGGCCGGATATCTGGCGGGAGCCGCGGCCGGGGCCGTGCTGAGATTCGGTTTCCAGTTAGACATTGCGCTGGTGACGTTCGTAAGCGGTGGCGTGGCCGCAATCGTGTGCCCGCTGGTCAGCCTTTTCCGACGAAAAGGACCGCGAACTTCGGAATTGCGTTCGCTCCCGCAATTTGCGCTCGGGAGCGGGCAGGAAGCTATGGAAGCCCCGAGACTGGCCACTCTGGGCGGCAGGATCGGCCTATGGGTTCTCGGGCTGGGATTCCTCGTATTCCTTGTTGGACTGCAGATGGGGAGCCGTTCCGCCGCCGGAGCTTCAAGTGTGGCAATAAGCGGGATGGCAATCTACTTCATCGGCGGGGCTTTGCGGGCCAAATTCGCCTGAGACGGCCGACCAGCATCCGGATTACGACACGATCGCGGCGTTTCGGCAGGAGCACTTAGCCAATCGGGCGCAGCTCTTGGTGCAGGTATTGCAGTTGTGCCAACGAGCGAGGCTGGTGAAGCTGGGACACGTGGCGCTGGAGGGGACGAAGATCAAGTGGAATGCCGGCAAGCCTAAGGCGATGAGCTACGAGCGGTTGGGGGAGGCGGAGAAGAAATTAGAAGCGGATTGTTTTTTGTTGGACCGATTCAAGGATCGGTCTAATGGGGCTTGACTGGATGCTTGAAGTTTGAATGCTTCTTCGCATCCGTGTATACTAAGTGATCACACGGCCGGGTGGTCGACCCGCGCACTTCACTGATGAAGAGGGATTGAAGTCGACGGCAAACACTCGCATGCGAATCCAGACAATCTGCAACTCCGAAGCTGATATCACCGTTTCGCCTCAGGAGATCCTCTTATGTATATCGACTGGATGACTTGGAGCATATGGTCTTTCGGGCTGGCCTTACTGCTCTACTGGTGTTTTGAGACTTTCCGCGAATTCCGGCTTCTCTTCGCTAGGCACAAGGGCCGGGGCCTCAGGGGGTAAGAGCGAGAGATGGGAGACTACACGATTCAGGAGATTCAATCTCAGCCCGAAGTCTGGTCGCGCATTCTGGAGGCGATGTGGGGGGAATCCAGCCCGCTGCAAGCCGTGGACCGGTTGACCGATAGCGGGCCGGTGTTGTTCATCGGATGTGGCTCCTCTTACTACTTATCCCTCTCGGCTGCCGCCATCTGGAGCCGCTTCGCCGGTGGTCCGGCATCCGCCCTGTCCGCTTCTGAAGTGATGCTCTTTCCCGAATGCCACTTCGACCCTGGCGTGAAGGGCACGGTGGTGGCCGTTTCGCGGTCGGGCAAGACCACCGAAACGTGCGCGGGGGTCACCTATTTGAGGCGGCTCGGGTGGCACGCCATCGGCATCTCTTGTACCCCCGCGAGCGCTGTCGCGGAGGCATGCGATGCCTCGCTCCTGCTGGACCAAGCGGCCGAAAAGAGCCGCTTCATGTCCCGTGCCTTTACCGGGACTCTGTTAGCCGTGCAGACTTGGGTTGCATTCCGGACTCGCGACCAGCAACTGAAGCGCGAGTTGCTGCATCTGCCCGACTTGGGCTGCGTCCTACTCGAGCGCTATGCGCGGCCCATCAGAGATATTGCCGTGAGGGGCAAGTTCGACCAGTACGTTTTCCTCGGCCAGGGACCTTACTACGGGCTGGCGGCAGAATCCATGCTGAAGACCAAGGAGATGGCCTGCACCCCTGCCGAGGCTTACCATTCGCTGGAGCTATGGCATGGTCCGCGGTACGCACTAACCGGCTCGGCGATGGTGGTGTTGCTTCTTTCCGACGGCGGCCGAGCGCAGGAACTGGCACTCTTGCCCAAGATCAAGAGCTTCGGCGCGCAGGTGGCGGTCATCTGCGAGCGGGCCACGCCGGAAGTGACGGCTTACGCGGACTGGGTACTGGAACTCAACTCCTGTCTGCCGGAGTACGCCCGCATGCTGCTGGTCATGCCGCTGACACAGCTCTTCGCATACCACCGTGCGTGCGCGCTCGGAAAGACAATTGATTGAGCAATGGCATAACCGGGGGAGCCCAAGTGGACATTGTCGTTGTTGGCGAGTTGAATGTAGATCTGGTTCTGACAGGTCTTCCGGCGCTGCCGGCGTACCGGGAGATCCGGTTGGCCAAGGACATGCGTTTCACCCTGGGCGGTTCCTCGGGGATTTTTGCCTGCAACGCGGCTCAATTGGGCGCGAAGGTCGGGTTCGTCGGAAAGGTCGGCGGCGATGAGTTTGGCGATTTCCTGTTACGCTGCCTCCAGCAAAGCGGAGTCGACACCTCACGAATCATCCGGGACTCGTCGGGAAGGACGGGAATCTGTGTCTGCATGTCTTTTCCCGAGGAATACGCCATGGTCAGCTACCCAGGAATCCGCGAGACATTTTGTGTCGAGGACATCGACCTCGATTATCTGAAGACCGCCCGGCACCTGCACATGTCGAGTTTTTTTCTCCAGCCGGCGCTGCAACCGGGGTGTCCGAAACTGTTTCGCTGGGCGAAAGAGGCGGGGATGAGCACTTCGCTCGACTCCGACCACGACCCGGGCGGACGGTGGGACAACGGGATACGAGAACTGCTTCCGCATGTCGATGTGTTCCTTCCCAACGAACACGAAGCCATGTGCATAGCCGACGTGGCAGACGTCATCTCCGCCGCCGAGCGGTTGCGGACCATGGCCGGGACCGTGGTCATCAAGCGTGGCGACAAGGGCGTCCTGGCCGCCACGGCGGATGGGACGTTTTCGGTTCCGGCCTTCGCGATTCGCCCAATGGATACGACGGGGGCTGGCGATAGCTTTAATGCCGGCTTTGTGTTTCAGTACCTGCGGGGATCCAGCCTCGATCAGTGCTTAATCTGGGGAAATGCCTGCGGCGCCTTATCCACGCGAGGGGTCGGCGGCGTCTTGGCCTTCCCCACGCCGGGCGAGGTGGAGAAGTTCCTGCTCGATCGCGCCGGCGAGTTAGATCGGCAACCTGCGATTTCTTATGTTGCCGGACGCCAGTAGCACCGTTCATTCTGGCCGCCAGCATGACTACTTGGTAGGGTCGGGAAATGGCGCGGTAGCTCCCCAATACCTCCAGAGCCCCGTTTCCAGCTCCCGCCGCATCACACGTAGCGTGGGGATTTCCCGCCCTAAGCGTTCCTGCACACTTCACGACAAGGGTTATGGGGCCTATCAGGTGGGAGCGATCGCGGTGTGTCGCCAACAAGCTCATTCATTTAGCTGCGCGCCACGTGTACCGATGGCGGAGCCCACCGACACGGGGCATGGCTACTATCCCCAACCGAGGACCCGAAACCCCATTATCCAAATGGACTCCCCATAGCACCTCTTCCGAAATTCTTCGTGTCTTGCGAAGAATTTCTGTGACCATCGTTTGGCCGAAAATGGCGGGAGAACCCGACCTTCGTTTGCGGCTGAAGGCTGTGCCCAGCAGTTTCGGAACGACAAAAAGGCGGTGCCGACCGATGCCAGCAGCCACGGCTCTTGGGGCGCTGCCGCCCCGATTCTCCTGCCCCCTTCCTATTTTCGCATTTCCATTAAGGGCTTGTTCTCGTTGCTCTCTTAGGGTGTACTTACCATGAGATGAAAATCGAACCCAGAGGTGCTCGGGCCTCTCGACTCCGGCAACGTAAGTTTGAATTCGTGCGTCGTTTCCATCTTCCTCATGATCTGCTTCCCGGCTCTCTCTCCCTGTCGCATCTCCGCTGCGGCAAGCCCACCTGCCACTGCGCCAAGGGCCCACGCCATCCCGTCTGGTCGTTCACCTTCATGGTGCGGGGCAAGAAGCATGTCCAGCACATCCCCAAGGACTGGGTCTAGGACGTCCGCTGCCGCGTGGAAGCCGGGCGCGAATTCCAAGACGCGGCGCGGGAAGTGCTGGCCGCCAACGCCCAACTGCTGGTGCTGGCTCGCCAGCAAAGAGGGAAGCGGCGGTGAAAGGGCCGGCGCTACGCGGCCTGCGCAAGTATGCAGCGAAGTGTCTGCGTCTGAAATGCTATCTGCGGTCCCCGGGCGATGGCCGCCAGCAAGGGCGCATTCCGGCCGCCGCCCTGCTGTGGACTTTGTTGATCGGGGCGTTGCTGCGCCGTGCGAGCTTCGCCGGCATTGAAGCGCTGGTGCGTTCTTCGGGCCGCCGCGCCCTGCCCGTCTCCCGCCCCTTCGGAGATGACGCGCTCGGCTACTTCACTGAGCGGCTTGATCCGGCGGTCACGCGGGTGGCCGCGGTCACCGCCGTTCGCGAGGCCAAGCGCAACAAAGCCTTCGACAACAGCCGGTTCATCGGACTGGCTCTGGATGGAACGGGAGCCGGACGATCACGGGAAAAGCTCTGTAAGCTGTGCCGTCCCTACCGGAACCAGAAGAAACAGGTCGTAGGCTACCACCACAAACTCGCCCTGATCAGTGTGGTCGGAACCGGCCTGACCCTTCCCTTGGATGTAGAACCCTACGGGCCTGGGGATAGCGAGTACAGCGCCGCTCGGCGACTGCTCCGGCGCACCGTCGGCAACACTGGCTGCCGCTTTGCCGATTACCTGGTCGTCGATGGAGAATTCGCCCGAGCCCCCTTCCTGCACGAGGTTGGCGATCTGGGACTCTACGTCGTCGCCTGTCTGAAAGACAATCTCCCCGAACTGTTGGCGGCCGCCCAGAAGAGGTTTCGCTGCCAGCCTCCCCATCAAGTCTTCCGCCACGGCCAGGACCGGGTGGAAATCTGGGACGCCGACGACTTTGACCCTGGGGAAACGCTCCGCTGGGAAACGGTACGCGTGGTCCTCTACCGCCAGCACAAGCCGGACGGCAAGGTGTTCGAGGCGTTCTGGCTCAATGACTTCCCTCGTCGGCGGGTGGGCAGCCGGGAAATATTCCGCCTCGCCAAGAGCCGCTGGGAAATCGAGAACCAGGGTTTCAATGACGCCAAGAACCGCTACGGCTTCGAGCATACCTGTCACCATGAGCCCAACAGCCTGCTGGTGGTCTGGCTGCTGATCTGCT
>Ga0187889_10002153_pt1 | contig 19766 bp, 19 predicted proteins | sample June2016WEW_7_10_2_FD_132992 | JGI IMG/M metagenome (GOLD analysis project Ga0187889, IMG submission 132992) | Peatland microbial communities from SPRUCE experiment site at the Marcell Experimental Forest, Minnesota, USA - June2016WEW_7_100 | ecosystem: Environmental > Terrestrial > Soil >... | reverse complement strand
CGCCAAGGACGAGCTCGGCCGCCTGCGGGTGGGTGCCGCGGTTTCCACGGGCGCGGATGTGCAGGCGCGGGTGGCGGCTTTGCTCCACGTCGGCTGCGACGTGATCTGCATCGATACCGCCCATGGTCACTCCCGGGCGGTGCTCGAGTCGGTGGCCGAGGTGCGTCGGTCATTCCCGAAGGCTCAGATCGTCGCTGGCAACGTGGCCACGGCCGAGGGGGCGCTGGCCCTGGCCAAGGCGGGTGTGGACGCGGTCAAGGTGGGCATGGGACCGGGCTCGATCTGTACGACGCGGGTAGTGGCTGGGATCGGCGTTCCTCAGGTGACGGCGGTGTCCGACTGCGCAAGGGCGCTGGCCAAGACCGAGGTACGCATCATCTCCGACGGCGGGATAAAGTACTCGGGCGACCTGGTGAAGGCCATCGCGGCCGGGGCCCACACCGTCATGATCGGCAGCCTGTTCGCCGGCACCGACGAGGCCCCCGGGGAGATCATCCTTTACCAGGGCCGGAGCTACAAGCTCTACCGAGGCATGGGCTCGGTCGCGGCCATGCGTGCGGGCAGCAAGGATCGCTACTTCCAGGCCGACGTGGCGAGCGAGGCCAAGCTGGTGCCCGAAGGCATCGAGGGCCGGGTGCCCTACCGGGGCAGCCTGTCGCAGTCCATCTACCAGATGATCGGTGGCCTGCGCTCGGGCATGGGTTATTGCGGCTGTCGCGACCTGGATGAGCTGCGCAGCAAGACCCGCTTCATCAAGATTACCAGCTCGGGTCTGCGTGAGTCGCACGTGCACGACGTCATCATCACCAAGGAAGCACCCAACTACCGGGTCGAGCAGTGAGCTGAGGCATGGCCGCGCAACAAGTTATCCTCATACTCGACTTCGGCTCGCAGTACACCCAGCTCATCGCCCGCCGGGTGCGCGAGCAGAAGGTCTATTCGGAGATACAGCCCTTCAGCCTGCCCCTCGATCGCATCCGGGCCATGCGACCTGCGGGTATCATCCTGTCGGGGGGACCCTCCTCGGTCTACGACCAGGGGGCGCCGCGCATCTCGGCCGACATTTTTGCGCTGGGCGTGCCCATTTTGGGGATTTGTTACGGCGTGCAGCTCACCAGCCTGCTCCTGGGCGGCCAGGTGACAGCGGCCGATCGGCGGGAGTATGGGCGGGCTACCGTTCGTATCGAGCAGAGCTCTGAGCTCTTCCACGGCTTCGCTACCGGCGAAGAAGTGGCGGTGTGGATGAGCCATGGCGATCGGGTGGAGTCCTTGCCCACGGGCCTGCGTGCCATCGCCACCAGTGCCAACTGCCCCTTGGCCGCGATCGAGGGGGTGGAGCGCAAGTTCTGGGGCGTCCAGTTCCACCCCGAGGTGGTGCACACGCCGCGGGGCACGGAAATCCTGGGTAATTTCCTCTTTCGCATTTGCGGGTGCGACCCCTCTTGGACCATGGCTAGCTTCGTGGACGAGGCGGTGGCCAGCGTCCAGCGCCGGGCAGCTCGTGGACGGGTGATCTGCGGGCTGTCGGGCGGAGTGGATTCCTCGGTGGCGGCGTCCCTGGTGCATCGGGCGGTCGGCGATCGCCTGACTTGCATCTTCGTGGACAACGGCTTATTGCGCGCGCGCGAGGCGGCCCAGGTCGAGGCCCTGTTCCGCGGCACTTTCAAGATGAATCTGGTGGTGGTCGACGCGGCTGAGCGCTTCTTGGCCAAGCTGGCCGGGATTGCGGATCCGGAGGAGAAGCGCAAGATCATCGGTCGGGAGTTCATCGCCGTGTTCGAGGACGAGGCGCGCAAGCTGGGCGGCGCGGATTTCCTGGTGCAGGGCACGCTCTATCCCGACGTGATCGAGTCGGTGTCGCACAAGGGGCCCTCGGCCACCATCAAGTCGCACCACAACGTGGGTGGTCTGCCCGAGCGCATGAGCCTCAAGCTCATCGAGCCTTTGCGCGAGCTCTTCAAGGATGAGGTGCGAGCTCTGGGTGCCGAGTGCGGGCTGCCGCGCGATATGTTGTGGCGCCAGCCGTTTCCCGGACCCGGCCTGGCGGTGCGCGTGGTGGGACCGGTCACCAAGGTGGCATGCGATATTCTCCGCTCGGCCGACCTAATCATCGACGAGGAGATCCGCGCCGCCGGTCTGTACGAGAGCATATGGCAGTCGTTTGGCGTGCTCCTGCCGGTACGCAGTGTGGGGGTGATGGGCGACGAGCGCACCTATGCCAACGTGCTGGCGATTAGGGCCGTGCACTCGCGCGACGGCATGACGGCCGACTGGGTGCCCTTGCCCCACGACCTGCTGGCCACGCTCTCCTCGCGCATCGTCAACGAGGTGCGCGGGATCAATCGCGTGGTCTACGACATCTCCTCCAAGCCGCCTGCCACCATCGAATGGGAATGACGCCGTGGTCTTGCGGGGTGCTCTTGCTTGCGCTGGCCGCGCCAGCGGGCGGGCAGGGCAAGGACCGGGATCCCTTGCTGGCGCGGATAGGGGGCGCCGAGGTCGATTGGTCGACCGGAACCATCACTGTGCAGGCGGGCTCGCCCGCGGATCTCCATATGCCCGGGCCGAACGCCGCGCGTCCGGGGGCGCAGCGGCGTGCGCGCGCGGCTGCCGAGGAGAAGCTGGCGGCGGCCGTTGCCGCGCTGGTCAAGGGCGGTGCGAGCGTAGGCAAGGACGTGGGCAGCCTGGCCAAGGTCAGCCGGACGGAGTATCAGTCCGACGGTGGCGTGGTGCTGTGGCTCACCCTTGGCTTCTCCGACCTGGTACCGGCCCACGGCGCGCCGGTTGCGCTGCGAGTCGCCAAGATGCCGTTGGAATTTGCTCCGGTGATCAGGTTAGCGGGGCAAGCGGTTCGCCTCGGCTGTGCCACCTACCGCCTGGCGGCTCATGGGCCAGGCGACGCTATCTTGGCTGAGCTGGACGCTCGCGGTGAGCTGGCGCTTTCGGCGGCGGCCGGCCCGGCCGAGGCATTCGCCGGCAGAGCTGCAGTGATCTACCTCGATGAGCAGCCATGAATAGCCCGGGCATGGCCGCGCTGGGCTTGCTGTGGGCAGCGGGAGTCGTGGCTCAGACGACCGAGCCGGATGGCCGGGTAGTGCGAGCCGAGGCGCCCATCGTGGCGGGCAACGCGGTGTCGGCCAAGAAGCTGGCCATGGCCGCCGCGTTCAGGCAGGCGGTGGAGAGTGCTCTCGAGCAAGTGTTGCAGGAGGGGGAACCGGTCAGCCAGCCCTGGCCGCCCGCCCTGGCCCAGCTCAAGGCATCGCTGGGCAATGCGGCGCAGAGGTTCGTGCGCAGTTATCGCCTAATCGAGCAGGCGACCGCGGGCGGTATGCTCACGGTCATGGTTGAGGCCGAAGTGGACACGGCGGCCCTGCGCCGCGAGGTCGACCGGGCACGTGGCACGGGCGCTGGCGCCAAGGTGGGTAAACCGGCTGGCGCGTTGCTGGTGGCTGGCTCCGCAGTGGCCACGCCTGCGGTTATGCGGGCGCTCGGCCAGATTGGCCTGGTGGCGCAACTCGACCGTGCCCCGGCCGAATCTGCTCTTGTGGCCGATGCTGCCCGCACGGGCGCTCGTGCCCTGTTCGTGGGCGAAACCGATAGCGCGGAAGGGCCGGTCCTCGGCACGGCCCAAGTGGCGGTCAAGTGCAGCCTGGCTCTGCATTTTTTCGCCGCCGGTGCACCGGGAGGCAAGCCCGCGCTCGCCCAAGCACAGGAAGAGCACGGTTTCGCAGACGACGCGGTCACGGCGCGGGAGGACTGCCTGGACCGGGTGGCGGGGCAGCTAGTCCGAGTGGTGGCGGCGCAGCTGCGCGCTCCCCCGGTCAGTGCTCCCTTCGTCACGGTAGAGCTCGATATCGTCGACCCTGGGGCGGTGGAGATCGTCCTCGAGGCGTGCCGACGCATTGGTTCGGTGGTTGCTACCGAGCCCCGTCGCATCATGGCAAGCGCGGCCGAGCTGCGGGTCTTTTCGCCCATGACCGGTCCGGCGTTGCAGCTGGCGTTGGTACGCGAGATCGCGGGCAGGCTGGCCGTGGTGCCGATCCGAACCGCGGGCGACACGATTTATCTGCAGCTGCGCAATCCGGCACCTGTTCTGGAGAGGGACCAATGAACATCGTGAGCTCCAGCCTCTACCGCTTGCCAGCGGGCCGGCGAGCATGCCGCGCCATGAAGCCAGCCATTGCGGCGACGGTCGCCGTGGCCCTGGCCTTCTGCTGCGTGCTGGGCTGCGCTACGCTGCGCTCCGGGGGCGTAGCCGCCTTGCGTGTTGAGTGTAATGTTCCCGGCGCAGAAGTCATACTGAACGACGTTCTGGTAGGTCAGGCGAGCGAGCTCGAGCACGGCAAGGCGGTGCGCCCGGGCACCTACCGGGTCGAGATTCGCCACCCGAGCTACTACTCGTACTTCGGCGAGATCACCCTGGGCAATGGTGGCGCGGCCGTGGTCAAGGCCGCCTTGCATCCCTTGCTCGATTGATCGACAGTGCGCCGAGTGATCGACGTGTGCCGAGCTGAAGCGCTTCCCCAGGCATCATCCCGGCCGACAAGCGGGAGCCCACCTCTCTGCGCAGGCTCAGCGCCGCCGACCTGGCTCGAGGCCGCGAGCGCCTCGAGGTACGACAGCCCCGTCAACCGTGACTTCTACCAGGCGGTTTTGGCCAGGCTCCTCGAGGGTGAACCCACTCTGGCGGGGCGCGGCCTGGATCTCGGGTGCGGTACCGGATTTGCCACTGAGCTGCTCGTGAGGCGCTACCCGTCCGTTACCTGGCGAGGCGTCGATGTCGCCGCGCCCATGCTGGCCCTGGCGCGGCGCAAGCACGGCCTGGCGAGCGTGGGTTTTTGCGTGGCCGCCGCCGAGGCTCTGCCACTTGCCGACAACAGCATGGATGTCGTGGTCTGCAACTTTGCCTGGCATTGGTTCGGCGAGGCCGCTGCGGCCGAGGTGCGCCGGATACTGAGACCGGGCGGCTGGCTGCTCGCGAGCATACCCTTGCGACACTTTGCCGCGGCCACGGGCAATCGGGCATTGGCTCGTGTGCTCCTGGCCAACCGGCGACGGTTCGTGGCCAGCCGGGCTCAGGGTCTCAGACATGACGCCGCCCGGGCGGTGCTACCCGGTAGCGTTCGGGTCGCTCGGCACGAGCTCTGCGTGGAACGCGAGACCTTTGCCGACGGTCGCGAGCTGCTCGAGGTCCTGGACAGCCGCGGGGCGCTGCGCGCAATTTTCGGACCGCACCCACCCGCGGCGCTGCCGGCTTTGGCCGGCCCCGACTTCGTTTGGTCGTTCGCCAGCGTGCATTTGCAGGTCCTTGGCTAGCATTTTTCCCTTGTCCCTATTGGACGAGACGAGGCATCACCCGCCCGATGCGTTCCTGGATACCGCTATCGCGGGGAGACAGGGCGGCGGCCCGGCGGTAGGCGGCCAGTGCTTCGTCGTAGCGGAACAGCTTGAAGTACGAGTCTCCCACCACGACGTGGTAGCGAGCTACGCGCCCGCGCAGGTGGACGGCGCGGCGGCCGTAGTCCAGGGCATCGCTGTAGCGCGCGTTTTCGAAGGCCACCTCGGCCAGGCCAGCAAACGCCTCGGGATTGCTGGCGTCGGCGCGCACCGCACGGTCGAAGGCGGCCTGGGCCTTGTGGAGATCGCCGCGCGCCAAAGCGCTGCCGCCTTCCGCGACCGCCTTGGCCGAGGCAGCCCGATCGTGGGGGGAGCCAGCATCAGAGGTCGGCTCGCTCGTGCCGGCCAGCTTGAGCCTTCCATTGCCATCTTCGGCTGGAGCTTCGCCTTCGTGGGGAGGGGCGAGGGCGGGCGTGGGGGTGCCGACGGCGCCTTGACCGCCGCGCTCGCGGGCTAGCGAGTCGTGCGGATCCAGGTCGGCGACGATCTGATAGATGGAGGTGCCCTGCTCGCGCTTGCCGCTTTCCCACAGCGCCTGGGCGCGCTGGCGAAACTCGTCAGCCAGGCGAGCCGTTTGGCGCTGGTCTTTGTCGGCCTCGAGCAGACGTGCCAAGGTCACGCGCGCCTGGGAATATCTGCTCGCGCCCACGTCTGAAAAGAGCTCGGCCGCGAGGCGGGCAGCGTCGTCAACCGGTCGGCGCGGGCCGGCACTGCCGTTGTCCTTGTCGGCCGGACCTCGGGCCACGGCATCGAGCTTGCCCCTCAGATCGGCATCGCCGGGCAGAAAACGCAGAGCCTGGCCAAAGCGCAGCGCAGCCAGGTCGGTCATCTTGGCCGCCAGTAGGGCATTGCCCAGGCTGCGGAACTGGTTGCCGTAAAGGCGGCGCAAGAGCTCAGCTCCACCCGACGCCTTGCCCACCCTCTGTGCCTCGCGCTCGGCCTGCTCGATGTAGTAGAGGGCGGAGTCGGTGGCGGGCTCGAAGAAGCGTTCAGCCGCGGCCGCGAGGCCGGCTTTGCCCAGCCAAGGAGCAACCGTCTCGGCCTCGTCGGTCTTGGTGATCTCGACATAGACCGGGGTGAAGATCTCCTTGGGACGGCGCAGACCGAAGTAGAGCGCGCAGGCGATGCCAGCCACCGCGACCAGCGCGGAAGCCGCAGCCACCCGCCGCAAGCGGCGCGATCTTGGCGAGGGCATCCGATTGGCCAGCTTCTTCCGCCATTCTTCGTCGATCTCGGGCAGCTCGAGGTCGTCCCATGCGGTCAGCAAATGTGCGGCGATCTGGGCCTCGCACAGCATGGCTTCGACCACGGCCATGCTCTGCGGACGCTCGGCCGGGTTCTTGGCCAACATTTGCGTGACCAGGGTGTCGAGACCTTCGGGGATGGCGAGATCAGGGGCTTGCTGGCGCAGCGGCTTGGCCTGGGCGGTTACCTGCTTGGTGATGGTGGTCATCACGTCTTCGTCCCAGAAAGGGCAGGTCCCGGTCAGCATTTCGTAGGCCATGGCGCCCAGGGAATATATGTCGCTGCGATGATCGTAACCCTTGCCACGCACCCGCTCGGGGGCGAGGTAGTCAGGCGTGCCCACCACGTTCTCGCGCGCGGCAGTCCCATCGGGGGCGGGTTGGGCGCTGATCAGGCCGGCGATACCGAAGTCGACCACCTTCACCATGTCCTCGCGCCGTCCGCTGCGGGCGAGCATGATATTGTCGGGTTTGACGTCGAGATGGATAATGCCCTTGGCGTGCGCGGCGCCCAGGGCCTTGCAGGTCTGGCGCAGGATGGCGATGGCGCGGGGAGCGGCCACCGACTTGTCCGCCTCCAGTACCTGGCGCAGGGATGGCCCCTCGATAAACTCCATGACGTAGAAAACTTGGCCGTCGGGCAGCTCGCCGAAGTCGGTCACATCGCATATGAAGGGATTGCCGATGCTGGACGCCGCTTTGGCCTCCTGGCGAAAGCGCTGGGTAGCCTTGGTATCACGGGCGCTGGCCGCGAGCAGGGTCTTGAGCGCCACCCGCTTCTCCAAGTCCACGTGCTCGGCCTGGTAGACCGCCCCCATCGCGCCCGAGCCTACGCGTCGGATGATGCGATAGCGCGTGCCGGGTATGAGCTCTCCCGGCGGGAGAGCCAGACGGGTGCTCCCGGCCGGAATTCGGTTCCTTTGGGCCGAAGTACGATTTTCCACTTGCGCTCGGATAGGCTAGAGGCGGGCAGAAAGAGCCAAGCTGACCATTAAATGTACGGCTTAGCTGCGGATTATTCACCAGAATTCGCCCGCGCGCAGCGGAGCCATCACGAACGAGGCAGGCGATCGTGTGTTGGCGATGGCTCGATTTTTGGGTAGGAGTCGCATTCGGCGCGCCAGAGGGCGGGAGGGTGCTCTAGCGCCAGTGGTCGAAATCGTCCCGTGCTAGGCTCGGCCTGACCATGAAGATTGCCGCCAGCTTACACGACCAAGTTCAAGCCGCCGCCGAGGCTATCGCATTGCATCTCGACGCCGATGCTACTGATGTCGTCGTGGTGCTCGGCTCGGGCCTGGCGGCCGTCGGCGATCGTTTGCCCGAGGCGCGTTCGGTTCCCTATGCGGCATTGCCCGGCCTGCCCGAGCCAACGGTGGCCGGTCATCCCGGCCGCCTGTTGTGCGGTCAGTGGGCGAAGAAGAAGGTCCTCATTTTTTGTGGTCGGGTCCACGGTTACGAGGGGTACCCGGCCACGGAGCTAGCCATACCTATCCGTGCGGCGGCCACCCTAGGAGCGCAGACCGCGGTGATCACCAATGTGGCGGGCGCCATCAACCCGGCCTTGGCCGTCGGGCAGATCGTGGCTATTCGCGACCACATCAACTTGACGGGCACCTCGCCCTTGACCGGACCCAACGACGAGCGCCTGGGCCCGCGCTTCCTCGACATGGGCGAGCCCTACCTGCCGGCCTTGCTCCGCCTGGCGAGCGCGGTGGCCGAGGATCGATTCGGGGCAGCGTTGGCCGAGGGCGTGTACGCATCCTTGCCCGGTCCATCGTACGAAACCCCAGCCGAGGTAGCCATGTTACGCGTGCTGGGCGCGGATCTGGTCGGCATGTCGACTGTCCACGAGGTCATTGCCGCCCGCCACTCGGGTCTGGCGGTCATGGGACTGTCCCTGGTGGCCAATCACGCCGCCGGCCTCGCCAAGGCCAAGCTCAGCCACGAGCAGGTCACCCACGCGGCAGCGGTCGGCGCCGCTCGCATGGGCGAGCTGATCGAGGGGCTGGTAACGCGCTTGCCATCCGAAGCATCTGATGCCTGATCATATCTCGTCCCATCGATTCGCAAGGAGAACGCCGTGGAACACAAACTACCGCAACTGCCTTGGGCCAAAGACGCACTCGCGCCGCACATTTCACCCGAGACCATCGACTACCATTATGGCAAGCATCACGCGACCTACGTTGCCAACCTGAACAAGCTCATTGCCGGCACCGAGTTTGCTGACCTGGCGCTCGAGGACATCATCAAGAAGGCGTCGGGGGGCATTTTCAACAACGCCGCGCAGGTGTGGAACCATACCTTTTATTGGAATTCGCTGTCGCCCAAGGGGGGAGGGGAGCCCGGCGGTCCTTTGGCCGACGCCATCAAGAAGAGCTTCGGCTCGTTTGCTGCCTGCAAGGAGAAGCTGGCCACCGCCGCCACCACCCTGTTCGGGTCGGGTTGGGCGTGGCTGGTGAAAAACCCAGATGGCACGCTGGCGGTCGAGCAGACCAGCAACGCCGCCACCCCGCTGCGCGAGGGTAAGCGCGCACTCCTGACGGTTGACGTCTGGGAGCATGCGTACTACGTCGACTACCGTAACGCCCGCGCCAGCTACATCGACGCCTTCTGGAAGATCGTCAACTGGGACTTTGCCAGCCAGAATCTGAAATAGGCGCGCTAGGCGCCTTGGCGGCGCAGCACGGCGGCGAAAAATCCATCGGTGTCGTTGGTATGGGGCAGAAGTCGCAGAAAGGTTCCGTCGCCTAAGTGCGCCGCCCGGTCTTTGCCCCAGATCTCCTTGAGGGGCATGACTGCGAAATCGGATCGCTCGCGGAGGAAGCGCTCCACCACGGCGTCGTTCTCCTCACGCAGGACCGAGCAGGTGGCGTAGACGAGGCGCCCGCCCTTGGCCACCAAGGGGGCGTAGGTGAGGAGCAGCCCTGTCTGCTCGGCGGGATAGCGGTCAAGCAGTTTCGGGGTGAGGCGCCAGCGAGCTTCCGGGTTGCGGCGCAAGGTGCCTGACCCCGAGCACGGCGCATCCACCAGCACGCGATCCCAGGATTCGAGCTTGGCTTCGGCTGGTAGCACGGCTCCCGTCACCTGGCGGGCGACCAGGTTGGAGAGCCCGGCGCGTCGTGCTCGGCGGCGCAGCTCCTCCAGCTTCTTGCCATTGGCATCCAAGGCCAGGATGCGTCCCTGGTTGGCCAAGAGCGCCGCGAGGGCCAGGGTTTTGCCCCCTGCTCCGGCGCAGGCATCGACGACCTTGCCGCGCGGCGGAGGCGCGGTGGCCTCGGCGACCAGCTGGCTGCCTTCATCCATGACCTCGAACAAGCCCTCGCGAAAGGCACTCAGTGCGAAGGCGTTCACCCGGGTCTCGAAGACCAGCCCCACCGGTGAGAGCTGGGTGGGGGTGGCCGTCACCCCTTCCTGGGCCAGGCGAAGGATGAGCTCCGCCCGCGCCACCTTGACCGTGTTGGCACGTACGCAGAGCGGCCCGCGCACGTTCATGGCCGAGGCCAACGCGGTGGCGTCGCCTTCGCCGTGGCTTTTCACCAAGCGCTCCAGCAGCCAGGTCGGATACGACAAGCGCAAGGCTTCCCGATCCAGACCGGCGTGGCCGTCGAGGCCGGCGTCGTCGGCGACGGCCGACGCCAGATTGAGCTCGCCTCCGACCAGACGGCGCACCTCCGCCTTGAGCGCCTCGGCGGGCAGCCCGTTGCGTAGCTCGTAGACTATCAGCTTGAGCTCCTGGCGAGCTACCGTGGATACCTGCCGGCGCGCGCGCACCAGCAGCTCATCGACTATGGCGGCGAGCCGCCGTTCCCCGCGCACCAATCCGTAAACCGTCTCCGCGACCTGCCGGCGTTCCGAGCTCGCGAGCTGGCGGTCCTGGCGAAACGCGCGCGCCATGATCTCGGTGGCAAAGCCCCATTCGGCCCGCGCTTCCGCGGCCAGCTGGAGGGCAAGTGCCCGCGCCCGGGGTGTCAACGGGCTAGGCCTTGTCCTTGCTGCGCCAGAAGGCACCCTGTCCGCCTTGGACGGCGGTCGACTTGTCGCCCCGGCTGAGCAGCTCCTCCATGTCGACTATTCCGTCTGCCCTGCGCACGGTGGGCCAGGCGTGAACCCCGGTGTCCATGCGGATAGCATCACACGGGCATGCCTCCACGCACAAGCCGCACACCACGCAGCGAAGCTCGTCGATTTCGAAGATGCGGGGCCGCTTTTCGATGCGGCCGTCAGGCGCCTCTTCGGGCACGATGGTGATGCAATGGGCGGGACAAGCCGTGGGGCACATCATGCAGGCGACACAGCGAACCTGACCGTCGTCGCGTTTCATCAAGCGGTGCAGGCCACGATTGCGCGGTGGATACGGCTTCTTCTCCTCCGGATAGGACAGGGTGGCGATCAGAGTTTTCCGCCGGAGGCCCAGCATGTTGCCCAGCCAGTTGGGCATGAGGTGGCGCAAGGTCACCCAGAGCCCCTGGAGGACGCCCAGCAGATAGCTGCGGGTCACTAATCCGGCCGGACGAGCGACTACCTTGACCCTGGCTGCCATGATCGATTCACCGGCGCACGAGGAGCCAACCCGCGGTAACCAGCACGTTGGCAATGGAGATGGGCAAGAGCCGCTGCCAGCCCAAGCGCAGCAGCTGGTCGGCGCGAAAACGAGGCAAGGTCCAGCGAATGAGGAGCTGCAAGGTGCATAGCAGGAACACTTTCATCGACCAGATCACGATCGATAACAGGACGAAAAGCCAGTTCGGCCAGTGCATGGCCAAGGTCGCGGCGCCCGGGAAATGCCAGCCGCCCCCGAAAACGGTTACTATTACCGAGCTGCTCACGATGATCTCGACGAATTCGCCGAGATAGAACATGCCGAAGCGCATACCGGAGTACTCGACGAAGTATCCCACGATCTCCGACTCGCCCTCCGGGATGTCGAAGGGCGTGCGCTTGCTCTCGGCGATTGACGAGGTCAGGAACAACACGAAGGCGATGAGCTGGGGCAGGCCGGCGATACCCCACTGCCAGGGCCAGTCGCCCTGGGCAGTCACCATGGCGCCCGGCTCGAGGGTGCCATAGTAGAGGAACATGGCCATGATGGCCATCCCCGTGGTGACCTCGTAGGCCATCATTTGCGAGGCGGCCCGCAATCCGCCCATGAGCGCCCACTTGTTGCGGGAGGCCCAGCCCGCCAGCGCCGTGCCGTAAACCGTCAGCGACATGACGGCGAAGTAGAACAAGAGGCCAGCATCGAGGTGTACGGCCTGCAGTGCCACCGGGCGGGCGCAAGCGCCCAGGGGAACCGGCTCGCCCAGTTGCCCGAGGCAAAGTGGTGCACCGAAGGGCACGATGGCGCTCGCGACGAACACGGGCGCCACGGCCAACACCGGCGCCAGGGCAAACAGTAGCTTGTCCGCCTGCGGGGGGACGAAGTCCTCCTTGAAAATCATCTTCACCGCGTCAGCCACGAAATGCAAGATGCCCCAAAAGCGGAACCGGCCGATATTGGCGCGATTGGGTCCTAGGCGGTCTTGCATCATGGCGGACTGGCGGCGCTCCATCCAGGTCAAGATGCCCGCCAGGGGTAGGGTGAAGAGGAAGACGAAGAACAGGCTCTTGGCGGCCGCGGTGACGGCCAAGAAGGCGGGCGAATCGTAGGCGAAGGACAGCGCTGACATCGCTGGCATCATTATCCTCGCGAGGCACCGAAACGAAGCAGGGTCGGCCTTGCCGTGGGCCCCCACCTCAGGGATTGCATGAAGGGATGGCGAGCGGAGGCATCGGCGAAGACCTCGGCGGCCGAGGTGTAGGCCAGATCCACAGACAGCTCGTGGCCGAGCAGGGCGGCCACCCGCCACGCGGGCAGGCCGTCGCCGCGCGCTGCCAGGGCAGGGTTGAGGCGTTGCACCCGGCCATGCCGGTTGGTGAAAGAACCCTCCACTTCCGCCCAGCTGGCCACGGGCAGAGCGACGTTGGCCGTCTCGACCAGCGGACCTTGGTGCGACGACAGCACTACCACAGCCGCGAGTCGGCCCTCCGGCAACACTAGGCTCGCGTTCCCCAGCACGAGCAGGGTGGAAACCGCGCCGGAGGCCACGTCGCCCGCCAAATCCTTGAGGGTGAGAAGGGGTGGGGGCACGATGCGCTCGACCCCGGCGGTGTTGGGATTCTTGTCCGCGCTGACCAGAATATTGTCGGACCAACCCAGGGGGGCCCCGCCCAGGTAGGCGCGGCCGATCTTGAGCCCGTCCAGGGCAAGCCGGGCCAGGGCATGGGTGTCCTCGTTGGTCGCCCCGGCCGAAAATACCACCCCGACCTTGCGCGCGTCGCGGGCTAACGCCTCCTCTAGCAGGCGAGCGCCCTTGCTCACGGCCGTGGCCAGGGAGGCGCGCTGGCCAGACACGGTCGCAAGCAAGAAGCGGTCTTGCTGCGCGGCCCGGTACGTGAAGCGACCTTCGTCGCACATCCAGAACTTGTTGACCTCGAGGTTCTCGCGCGGGACCAAACGATGGATCTTGCCGCGAGCAGAATGGATCTCCACGTTGCAGCCGGTGGCGCAGCCCGGGCAAATCGAGGGCACGGATACGAGCTCCCACACCCGGCGGGCAAAACGAAAGCTCTTGTCGGTGAGCGCGCCCACCGGACACACGTCAACCGTGTTGAGAGAGTAGGGATTGTCGAGGCGGTGACCCGGGGCCGTGGTGAGGACCTGGCGGGCACCTCGGTAGGCCATGGTCAGCTCGCTTTGCTTGGCGACCTCGTCACAGACGCGGATGCAGCGGGTACACAAAATGCAACGCTCTTGATCGAGTACGATATGGCGGCCGATATCGACCACCTTGGCCTTGCGGACCTTGCTCCCCTCGTTGCGCGCCAGCTTGGCGTCCCAGTCGAAGTATTGCCGCTGCAAGATGCACTCACCCGCCTTGTCGCATATGGGGCAATCGATGGGGTGATTGAGCAGCGTGAACTCCAGCATCTGGCGCCGCACATCCAGGATCTTGGGAGAGCTCGTGCTCACCTCCATTTTGTCGGCGACCATGGTGTAGCACGAGGGCACCGGCTTGGGCGCGCCCTTGACTTCGACCAGGCACTGCCGGCACACGGCCGGCGAAGACAGCCCCTTGTGATAGCAGAAGTAGGGCACGTCGGCCCCCACCGCGCGGCAGGCCTCGAGGAGATTCTGTCCGCGCGGAAATTCGTGCTCCTTGCCGTCGATGGTGACGGTTACCGTTGCTTTGGGCTCGGTTGCCTTGGGCTCAGCAGGTGCGGCCATGGAATGTAATCCTGCAATGCGGCGCTAGCGATCGCATTCGCCGCCTATCATGTTGATCATGCCGAAGGTTGGCACCACGTCGGCGAGGAAGAGGCCGGGGAGGACCTTGGCGAGGATGGCCAGATTGGCAAAGCAGGGAGGGCGCACTCGGCACTTCCATGGCTGGCCAGTGCCGTCCGATACCAGATAGAAACCGAGCTCGCCGTTGCCCCCCTCGGTGTAGGAATAGACCTCTCCGGGCGGGACGTGGATGCCGTCCATGATCAGCTTGAAGTGTGCGATCATGCCCTCGATAGTGTTGTAGGTTTCCTGCTTGGCTGGCAGCGTTATCCGCAGATCGTCGATCATGATCGGCCCGGATGGGATGGTGGTCAGAGCCTGCTCGATGATGCGCATCGACTGGCTGATCTCCTCCAAGCGAACAGCGTAGCGGTCGAAATTGTCGCCGGTGGCGCCCACCGGGACCTCGAAGTCGAAGCGGTCGTAGACCAGGTAAGGGTGGTCCTTGCGCACGTCGTAGGCCAGCCCGGTGGAACGGGCCACCGGGCCGGTCAATCCCCAACCTGCCACGTCCGCCTTGCGGATGATGCCCACCCCATCCATGCGGTCACGAAAGATCCTATTGCGGGTGAGCAGCCGGTCGGCATCGGCGATGGCCGCGCGCGCGCGGTCGAGCACGGCCCGCAAGCGCCCGGCCCAGCCTTCGGGCATGTCGGCCACCACCCCGCCGATGCGCACGAAGCTGTGGGTAAGGCGGGCCCCCGAGATTTCCTCGAGCAACTCCCACAGCCACTCGCGCGCCTTCATCAAATAGAAGAAGACGGTGAACGCCCCCAGCTCCATGGCACTTGCGCCCAGGCAGGTGAGGTGGTCGGTGATGCGGGAAATCTCGCCCACTATCACGCGAATATACTGGGCGCGCTCGGGGATGCTCGTGTCGATCCCGATCAGTTTCTCGACCGCGATGGCGTAGCCCACGTTGTTGAGCATGGGCGAGACGTAGTTCAAGCGATCGGTGTAGGGGAAGATCTGCGTCCAGGTCGCGTTCTCGCTCTCCTTCTCGAAACCGCGATGCAGATACCCGATCTGGATGTCGCTGGTCGTGACCATCTCGCCCTCGACGTCGAGCACGATGCGGACGGTGCCGTGCATGGCCGGGTGCGAGGGTCCCATGCGCAAGGGCATGCTCTCGGCCGGCAGATCGTTATCGTCGAAGTCGGACGCCTCGGGCTCGCCCAGGACCACGCGACGGCGCCCGATCGCCGGGCTATGGTCGGAGCTCGCCTCACGCTCGGCCACGGTCAAACGCTCCCCGGCAGGCGCCGCAAAAGGGGCTGGCGCTTTTCCTTGGGATAATCCTTGCGCAAGGGATAGCCCTGGAACTCCTGGTACATGAGAATTCGGCGCAGGTCGGGATGGCCGCTGAAGCGCACCCCATACATGTCGAAGGCCTCGCGCTCGAACCAATTGGCCCCGGGCCACAGCTCGACCAGGGAAGCGATGACCGGATCACCTGCGGCGAGGCCGCACAAGAGCCGCAGTCTGTGCTTCTTCGCCACCGAGTAGAGGTGCAAGACCACGTCGAAGCGCGGCTCGCGGGGCAACCGGTCGACGCAGGTGAGATCGATGAACATGTCCATCTGGAGGTCGGGGTCGCGGAGCAGGTAGGTGCACACGGTCAGCCAGGCCTCGGGTGTCACCCGCGCCCACTCGTTGCCGTGCTGCGATCCGGTGTCGATAATCTCACCCGCCGCGAAATGCGCCTTGAGCTGGTCGAGAATCAACTGGGCCATGACGTGGCTATACCTTTCCCCCGCGCGCGGTGGGGCGAATCGCGGCCAGCGGCACGTCGAACCCCTTCTCCTGCTTGAGCACGACTTGGCTATGCCCTTCCCCGCGCGCTATCCGCTCTTGCAGCAGCAGGAGCGCGTCGAGCGCTTGCTCGGGCCGCGGTGGGCAGCCCGGGACGTAGACGTCGACCGGGATCACCTGGTCCGCGCCCGGCATGGCGGTGTAGTTCTGGTAAAAGCCACCGGTCGAGGCGCAGACGCCGAAAGCGACGACCCACTTGGGCTCGCACATCTGATCGTAGATTCGCCGCAACACCGGCCCCTGGCGCTCGGTCACCGTCCCCACGACGAGCAAGAGATCGGCTTGGCGAGGCGAGAAGCGGGGGAACTCGGCCCCGAAGCGCCCGATATCGTACTTGGGTGCCCACAGCGCCATGAACTCCATTCCGCAGCACGCGGTGACGAAGGGATACTGGAAAAGCGAATACTTGCGGGCCCAGTTGACCGCGTCGGCGAGTCGGCTGCTGTAAAAGCTGAGCGGCATTGCTAACCCCAACCTATGACGTCTTTGCGCCACGCATATATCAAGGCGACCAGGAGCACGAGCATGAAACCCAGGGCCGCGACGATACCCAGCGCAGAGGTCCCGTCCGCGCACGCCCCGCGCTGTAGAACGCCAGCGCAGGAAAGCTCGCGGTAGCTCACCGCCCACGGAAAGAGGAAGGCGGCCTCGATGTCGAACACCACGAACAAGATGGCCAGGGGATAAAAGCGGATGGGAAAGTGGCCGCGCGGGTCACCCACCGGCTCGGAGCCCGCCTCGTAGGTAACGTTCTTGGCCGGGCTGGGCCGGCGCTCGCCCACGAATTTGGCCAAGGCCAGGAACTGCAATGCGCCCACCGCGCCGACGATAACGACCAGGGTGACCGCGATGTAATCGTTGCTCATGCGATTTGACCTCGAGCGCGGTACATACTGTCCGCTGGAGCGGGCGAGGTCAAATGGGAACCCTGCCTATCTCGCCCCTATCCGCTTCCGGGTTTGACTTGTGGCGCTCGGATTTCTAATCTGGGGGCCGATGTTACGCCCTCAGCCCTTCCGCCCCCGCGCTCTGCCCCTCACGGTCTGGCTGGCCGCTTGGTCGGCCGCGAGCCTGCTCGGGCCGGGGACCGGTCGCGCCGAGGCCGCCGAGTCGATTGGTGCGGGTGGGGCCCCCGCGGACGAGACCCTCCCCCCGGGAGTCGACGCGAGCAAGCTCGACGATTTCGGGCGCAAGGTCTTCTTTCGCGTGGTCAACCACGAGGCGTCGGTGTGTGGTAAGGGGCAGAGCCTGCTCTACTCGGCCAAACGGGATCCGTCATGCCGGGCTTCCTTATATGCGCTGCGCTATGTGGTGCGCCTCGTCGATTCAGGATTCACCGACTCCGAAATTGGGGAGAAGCTGGCCAAGCGTTTTCGCTCGGAGCGTTACCCGCATATCGACGTGGCGGCTGCTCCGAGTAAAGGCAGCAGCTCGGGCCGGGTTACCGTGGTGGAGTTCGTGGACTACGAATGCCCACACTGCAAGCATGCTCAGGCGTTGATGCACCAACTTATCGCAGAGTATCCGACCGACGTCCGTCTCTACTTCAAGCATTTTCCCCTGAGCTCCCACTCCAATGCGCGCGCGGCCGCGCAAGCGGCGGTGGCTGCGCACAAGCAGGGGAAGTTCTGGATCTACAACGACAAAATCTGGGCCAATTCGGAGAACCTGACTCCGGCCATCCTGGAGAAAGCGGCTCGCGAGGCGGGGTTGGACGTGGCACGCTGGCGGGCCGACCGCGATTCCGACGCCAGCCAAGCGCGCGTCCAGGCCGACAGGGACGAGGGCATCGAGCTTGGCATCAATGCCACGCCCAGCATCTACATCAATGGCCGCAAGTACGACGACCCGCTCGACATCGAGAGCCTCAAGGATTGGGTCGACGAAGAGCTCGGCCGTTAGCCCCCGCCGAGGCGAAGCCATGAAAGAACGCGTTCTTGCCGAATCGCATTTCTTGCGCATGAAGGAGCGTGACGGTTGGTTCTTCGTCGATCGCCCTAACTGCAACGGTGCGGTCATAATCGTGCCCTTGACCCGCGCGGGACGGCTGGTCTTCGTGGTGCAATATCGCGTGCCTCTGGGACGCCAGGCGGTCGAGTTCCCGGCCGGGCTCATCGGCGACGATGCCGGGAAGGAGCGCGAGTCTCCTCTGGCGGCGGCGCGGCGCGAGCTGCAGGAGGAAACCGGCTATGAGGCGCACGATCTCGAGCTGGTGGCAAGCTCCGCCACCTCGCCAGGCTTGGCCGACGAGCTCACTCATTTCGTTCTAGCCGCGAACCTCGATCGGGTGGGCCCGGGGGGTGGCATCGAGGGCGAGAGCATAGTGGTGCACGAGGTGGCGATGGCCGAGGTCGAGGGTTGGCTGGCGGCTCGTGCCCAGGAGGGTCTGGCCATCGCCGCCAACCTCTACGCCGGGCTTTACTTTGCCAGGCTGCGCTGGGGTTGATCAACGCTAGGTACTGTCCGCGCGAACCGCCATCGGCATCGCGCTCGCCGATGCCGCCGTGGTAGCCGTAGCCGCGTGGTAGCCGATGCTGCCGATGCCGCCGTGGTAGCCCCGTAGCCGCGTGGTAGCTACGCGCCAGGCCCGAGCAGGCGGCCGCGCGTCTGGGTGGTGCTGACCGGCTTGTGCAAGACGATCTTGCCTCCCGCCTCCCGCCCTTGGTGATAGGCCTCGGTCATCCTCGTTCCTATGCCGCCACCGCTGTGACGCCGGGGATAGCGCCGGTCGAGGAAGTCGTCCAGTCCGGCATCGCCCACCCATATCAACCCCTCGCGACGGTTATCGATCAGGTTGGTCTTGAGCTTGTCGCGAAAGCCCGCCATGACCCCGAAGAGGAAACGCCGGCGCTCCTTGTCGCCCGCGATGGCGTGGGATCGCTTGTGCTCGCGCCACAACCGCTCGCCGGTTTCCAGCAGGAACCCATGCACGTACCTCGCGACCTCGAGATTGGAGGGCGTGCCACAGAGCTCGAGCACGCGGCCGCTTCGCCCTTCGCGCGGCAGATAGGACGGCACCCAGATAACGCGTACGAAGAAGTAACCGGACAACAGGCCCGCTAGCACGTGCTCGTGGGCTTCGACGCGCCGGCGTGGCACTCCCACGTGGAGGAAGGCATAGCCTTCTTTCGCCGCCGCCACGGTGGCGTCTATGTTGTGCTTCAACATGAGCCGCTGGGCCGCATTCATGGCCGCCTCGGCTTCGTGCACGTTGGGGCTCTCGGCCAAGGCCAGCAGGCGAGTTATCCGGCGCAGGACGGGGCTGCCGCCCTCTTCACCCTCGGGTTGGCTGGGCACCCCGGTGGCGCGGGGGTCGATAGCGAAACGCCGGCATATATCTTCGAAAGCCGGGCCGTGGGCGGTCTGGTCGTGGATCTGCATCACCTCATCCACGAACTGGTGCGCGATCTCGTGCTTGAGCACTTCGCGGACCACACTCCACGGCTTGTCGAATACCAAGGTGGCATCGATCGACATGGTGCGAGTCGCCGGGCTCCACTGGCCGAGGTGGCTGCCCACTTGGGACAGCGTGAACACCGGCGCCCGGAGCCGGCCGCGGAAGTGGTTGGCGTTGAGCTCGCGCCAAGTGGCGCTGAGCTGGCGCAAGAGCGCAGCCGAAATATCGACGTGCACGGGATGGGTCATGGCGGCCGGCATCTTGCCAGGAAGAGAGCTGTGGCTGCCAGGGGAACCGTCGCTATGACGAGAGCCCTCGCCATGACGAGAGCCGTCGCTACGGCTGCGCCTGGTCGGGCTTGAGAAATCGGGCTATGCGCTGGGCTAGCTCGGTCGAGCGACGGACGAGCTCGGGCACCCCCGCGTTGTGGTAGGCGTTACCGTGGAAGAACAGGCCCGGATGTCGCATCTGCGCCGCGGCGAGCGTCGCGATGCGCTGTGTATGACCGAGGGTGTATTGGGGCAGGGCACGTTCGTGACGGACGATGCGCACGAAGGCCGGGGGTGAGCGCAGGTCCAAGAGGGGGGTG
>Ga0187889_10002151_pt1 | contig 19773 bp, 14 predicted proteins | sample June2016WEW_7_10_2_FD_132992 | JGI IMG/M metagenome (GOLD analysis project Ga0187889, IMG submission 132992) | Peatland microbial communities from SPRUCE experiment site at the Marcell Experimental Forest, Minnesota, USA - June2016WEW_7_100 | ecosystem: Environmental > Terrestrial > Soil >... | reverse complement strand
AGCCCGATCACTTATCGGTCATTGTGTCACTCACCCCTTTGTTTTCATACACATCCCCGGAGGTTCCTTCATTTTTAACATCTCTTCTATGGATCAGCGCTCCGTTTCGGACCTTGAAAAGCACATTCGTGAGCCGCCACAATTGGCCCAGATTGGAATCTTCCATCCTCTGCATAAACGGCGCGTTCAGAAGTCAGGAGTCAGCATACTGCCTACTGCCTTGTGCCTACTGCTTTCTGCCTACTGTTCTATGGATTACGCCGACCCGTTGTATAGGTCCGCAGCCTTTCGCACCGGCCAGCAGGCGCTGGCCTAAATGACTAGTGTACACACGGTTATTATCTGTGTCAAGCATAAAGTGAGGCTACACACTACCGCCTACAAATTAAGACAAAACGTCATGACTTCCCCTGCCGGTGGGAAAGAATCTTTCAGGGAGTGCGTCTAATTGTCCGAAATCGTTCCCGCGCTTGCTTATTGCCATCCTGCTTCAGGAAGGGGCCACAGGGTGGTCGAGCAAGCGAATCGCGGACCTGCTTTTGCCGGAATACTCGCTCGCACCCGCCGCGTTGAATGAGAGCAATGAACCGTTGCCCCATCCGTTCAATTATGGTAACTATTGCTTCTGACCGCACCGCCTCGTCACTGAGGATTCATGGCTGCCAATCCGATTGACACATATCGCCGACAAATCGAGCGTGAACTGCAAGCGGGCAATGCCACTGAGCACACACACCGCCCGGCACTGAAGACCCTCATCGAATCGCTGGCTTCTGGTGTCACCGCCACAAATGAGCCGAAGCGTGTTGAATGCGGAGCCCCGGACTTTGCGGTCACGGAGAAGCGTGCTCACGGTCCCGTCACGATTGGCCACCTTGAAGCCAAAGACGTAGGCAAGGACCTGGATGAAGTGGAGAAGTCGGAGCAGATGAAGCGGTATCTTCCCGCTCTGCCCAATCTGATTCTTACCGACTATCTGGAATTCCGCTGGTGCGTGGAGGGAGAGCACCGGCAGACGGCCCGGCTTGCCCACGTTGGCAAGGGGGGGAAGCTGGCCCCGGAGAAAAGCGGAGCGGAAGCCGTCACGGACCTGCTAACCGCCTTTCTCTCTCGCCAAGCCGAACCGATAAACGATCCCAAGACTCTCGCCCTTCGCATGGCCCGGCTTACGCACTTCATCCGAGACATGATTGTTAAGGCCTTCGAAGGGAAGGCGGCCTCTGCCACTCTCCGCGACCTGCACGGGGCTTTTGAGAAGGTCCTGATTCCCGATCTGCCCATCCCACAGTTTGCGGATATGTTCGCTCAGACTCTCGCGTACGGATTGTTCGCGGCCCTCTGCAATCATCACGGGCCACCGGGCTCATTCAGGCGATTGGGGGCCGCATCGGAGATTCCGAAAACCAATCCCTTCCTTCGGCAACTCTTTGAGACGATCACCGGCATGGCTCTTGATGACGAGCCATTTGTGGGGTTCGTGGATGATCTGGCCCAACTCTTGGCCGATACGGATATTGACGCTGTGCTTGCAGACTTCGGCAAACGGACCGCCCGCCAAGACCCAGTAGTCCACTTTTACGAGACTTTCCTTGCGGCCTATGACCCCAAGTTGCGCGAATCGCGTGGGGTCTATTACACCCCCGAGCCGGTGGTTTCCTACCTTGTGCGGTCCGTGGATTATCTCTTGAAGACCCGCTTCGGATGCGCGAACGGGCTCGCCGACACGGCTACGGTGGAATACGAGCGAGAGGACGCTGTAGCGGCGATGTCCTCATCGCCGAAAACCGCCGGTGGGGACACCGGCGCTACAGCCGAAAAGCCGACCGGCGGTCAGAGACCGCCGCTACAGAAAGCCACTTCCACGTGTAGCCGACAATACAACCAAGTGACCACCAACGTCAGATGAGGAGCCGCAACGCACCGGGATTGTTTTCGAGCACCCGACCATCCTGGACTTGAGGTGTGATGGTCTACACTACGGCGCCACGCAGGGTCAATATTGGCCGGCGGCGATGCCCCAAGATCTCCGAATGCCGGGACTGTGACAGAAACATCAGCCATGATGACACTAGACAGCCTCCTCGATTTGCACTTTCCGCTCGCCAACCCAGGGATAGGGGCCAAGGCAGGGCCAAGGGGGGAGACCAGACAAGAATTCGTTGAACCCTCCGAGCTTACTCGGCGGGGCTAAGAAGATAGAGGTCAGCTTGCCCGCCTGGGCGCGCGTAGACAATGGTGGAGAGGTCGCGGGAAAAGTCAAAGGCGTTACCTTGATAGAAAAGAGGAAAGGCAAAGGGGAGCTTGAGCGCGACCTCGGGTTTACCCATCACTTTGCCGTCGCGCCAGGGTTGACGGTAAAACGTCACCTCCCCGGGGGCGGCAATGGCGTAAAGGAACGATTTACCATCGCGGGCAAAGCGCGGGAGAACGGTCTCAACGCCGGGTAACAATGGGGTACACTTCCGGTCGGCCAGAGGAATTTCGTAGATTCCTACCTCGTCCCCAAAGGGCATACTGGCCAGCAGATACTTGCCATCGGGAGCAGCGTCCCACGCGACGCAACCTTCCGCAAATCTCTCCACATTCGAGCCGTCGGCGTTCGCTTTCCAAACGGTGAATTTGAACGTAGCCCTGGGCTCTGCGGTGCTGATGTAGAGCGATTTCCCATCGGCCGACCAGGAGATGGAAACGATAGTCCCCTCCACCCGCCCGACTTGGCGGAGGCCTCGGCCATCTGCCCCCACGATATAGCCCTTGCTTTCTCCACTCGTGTCATCCGTAAAGATAAGCTGGGAGCTGTCGGGTGACCAATCCCCAGTGGCAAGGCTCCCGGAGGAGGCAAGTCGCGTTCGGTTACGGCCGTCAAGGTCCGAAACCCAGAGTTCCGTCTGCTTCTCCCCAAGGTACTGGATGTACATCACTCGTTTCCCGTCGGGGGAGATCGTGGGTTGGGACGTGGCTTCCGCCACGATGTCCACGGACTGCTTGTTGCGAACACGATAGGCGGTCAGAAAACCCGATTGCCGGCCATTGACATAGTAGATCCCTCGGCCCGCAGGGTCGGGCATAGGACAATAATCCGGGCCGGGCCCGTACGTGACCTGGGTCTGGCTCCGGTCAGCCAAGCTGTACCTCCAGAGGTTAGTGAGTCCGTTGACCGTGCGACTGAACAGGACGGTCTTACCAGGTTCTTCCCACGCAAGGTCGGCCCCCGAGCGAGGATTGTTTGCGGACACGGTCCCTAAATCCACCGCCGAGTGGCTGCCCACGCTCACCTTGTGTAAATGGAACGATGGGTCAAGATACCGAGCCAGCGAAGCTACGAGGAGGTCACTGCCCCCGGGGAAAGGCAGAATCGACACGGGCCACCGCCTCGGGTTTTCAAATGTACAGACGGTTTCTTCGTTGAGACCGGATCTGTCGGTGCGGAACACCGTCTGGTCGCCCGCCTTCACGTAGAAGAATGCGCCCCCATCCGGAGAGGGCACCAGGAGGCTACCGGATGCCACCCGGCGCGGCGTCCCTCCCAGTGTGGGCACAGCCCATGCCTCGTCGCGGCCGAATGTGCGCGAGTAATAGATTTCGGTCCCCTCGGGGGAAAAGCCGTTCACGAATTTGTCGCCCTCGTCGCGGGTCAACTGCAGCGGCTCTCCGCCCGAAGCGAGCATCACGAACACCTGACCAACAGCGCTCACCCATGAGGTAAAAGCCACGGTGCGCCCGTCCGGGGACAGCTTCGCCGAATAGATCGGCTTGTTCCAACGGCTGATTTGCGTGATTTTCCCTGGGCCTCTTGGGGCTTTGGCCGGGCGGTAGCGATAAGCCAGGAATGCCCCGGCCAGGAGAGAGGCGACAGCCGCAAGCGCGATCATCCCCCGCCAACGTAGGGGCGCCCCTAGTGGGCGCCCTTGTTGGGCGGGCACAAGGCCCGTCGCGGCGGAGGACCGTCCCGAATCCGTGTCGCGCTTCAGGCGTTTCAGGTCAGCCCGGATCTCGGCGGCGCTCTGGTAGCGCAGGTCACGGTCCTTCTCGAGCGCCTTGTTGATGATCTCCTCCAGCTTCGGCGGCAAGTCAGGATTCAATTGTACTGGCGAGGTCGGTGCGCGGCTGAGGATGGCATTGAAGATGACCGCTGACGTTGTTCCGGGGAAGGCGAGCTTGCCTGTGACCATTTCGTAAAGGACGGCGCCGAAGCTGAACAGGTCGGTGCGGGCATCGAGATCTTCCCCCCGCGCCTGCTCGGGCGACATGTAGGCCACCGTCCCCATCGCCACGCCGGGGCTGGTCAGGTGCTCTTCGGCGGTTCCGGCCGCTGCGGTCGGCAAAGCTGAGGCCCCCACCGCCTCCGCTACTCGTTTCGGCTCCGGGGCCAGCTTCGCCAGCCCGAAATCGAGAATCTTCGCCTGGCCACGTTGGGTAACAAAGATATTCGCGGGCTTGATGTCGCGATGGACGATGCCCTTCGCGTGCGCGGCGTCTAGCGCCTCGGAAATTTGAATCGCCAAATCGAGCAGTTCGTCGATCCTAAAAGGCTTCCCTGTAATCCGCTGTTTCAGCGTTTGCCCTTCCAGCAGCTCCATCGCCATAAAGGGCTGCCCGGCGTGCTCATCGATGTCGTAGATCGTACAAATGTTTGGATGGTTGAGCGCCGAAGCCGCTTGAGCCTCACGCTGGAACCGTTCCAGGGCCTGCCGGCCCGGGGAGAGGGCCTCAGGCAGGAACTTCAAGGCCACAGTACGCTTGAGCCTGGTGTCCTCGGCTTTATACACCACACCCATGCCGCCGCCACCCAGCTTCTCGAGGATGCGATAGTGGGAAACAGTCTGGCCAATCACGGCGCGGCGGCCTACCTTTGGTGGCATCTTAGACTTCCCTAATGGGCAAGTCAACGCGATCGCTTATGGTGGAAAGTTCATGCGGCGCAGGAGATCCTGGAAGCGGGGTTCCGTGCGAAGAGCATCGAGCTCCGGGTCAACTCTGAGAAAGGGCATCCAGGTAGAACGTTCGGCAAAGGCTCTTTCAAGCCAAGCCAGGGCTTGCTCTTTGTTGCCGAGTCCGGCGTAAATCAATGCGATGTCATACGGCGAGACGTAAGTCTGTTTGGACTCTTCATTCAACTCGTCCAGCACCTTTTCGGCCGCGCCTCTCTTCCCCGATACGGCATAGGCTCGTCCGAGAAGTGCCCTCGGCTCCGTGATGCCCTTTGCCGATCGCACGGCTTCATGGAACTCCGCAATCGCTTCGGGAAATTGGCCTTGTTGCTCGTAAGCACGCCCTAAGTAGGAATGTGTGAACCAGTAGTTCGGGTCCAAATCGATGGTCATTCGCAATTGAACGATCGCCTGGGCATACCGGCGCGCGTAGTAGAGGTCCACTCCTAGAAACGTGTTGGTGTGTAAAGAGAGGGCATCCAATTCTATCGCTTTCTTATCCTCAGCGATGCCTTCGTCGGTCCTCCCTATGGATACCAAGAGCCAAGCGTACAAGTCATGAGCCATAGGATCGTTCGGCTTCAACTCGATCGCTCGCCTGAATTCGCGTTCAGCGGCGGCCCAGTCCCAGTCGTAACAGTAATGGATATACGCCATGTCACTATGCGCCTCAGAGAGATTGTCATCAATCTCCAGGGCTTTCCTTGCCGCCTCCCTCGCCTTGGGCATCCCCTCGTTAGGAGATAGAGTCCAATCAACGGCTGAACTGTAGTAGGAAGACAACCCCTCGTAAGCAAGCGCGTATCTCGGATCGATCGCCAGGGCCTGATTGAAGCACTCGAGCCCTTTCCTCAGATCTTGCGGTGTGTACTTCTGTAAGTGGTAGGACCCCTTAAGATAGAGCCGATAAGCCTCAGGATTTTCCGTGTAATGCTTGGTCAGCCGGTTTTTCTCTTCGCCACTCAACCTCAGGCGCAGCTTATCGGAGATATTCTCGGCGAGGTCTTCTTGCAGGGCGAGGATATCGGTCAGTTTACGGTTGTACCGCTCGCCCCACAGGTGGCTGTTGTTCCGCACGTCCACCAGTTCGGTGCTGATGGAGAGGTTGTCGCCGCGCTGCACGACCTTGCCAGTGAGGACCGCCCGGACCTTGAGTTCGCGGCCCACGGCCTGCGCGTCGCTCTCTCGCCCTTTGTAACGGAAGACCGAATTGCGAGACATGACCATTAAGCGAGGCAATCGCGAAAGGCTGTTAATGAGACTCTCGGTAATCCCATCGCTCAGGTATTCGCCGTTGGGATCGCCGCTCGCATTCACGAATGGCAATACCGCGACGGAATCAATGGTCTCGCCACGGCCCCGGAGCAGATAAAATACTGTCGCGGCGGCCACAAGCGCGAGCAGAATCCCCGCCAGTAGCAGAGGCCATCGCTTGCGTAAGGGCGATTTAGGAATCGTCCCTACACGCACCATGGGCGGCTCTTCTGCCCGGTGGTCGGAGACCGTGCCTGCAGTGCTCGGCGGAGGGTAGCCCGGGGCGACCGCCGCAGCCGCTCGCCCTGAATCCGTATCGCGCTTCAGGCGCTTCAGGTCGGAGCGTAGCTCGGAGGCGTGCTGATAGCGGAGGTCGCGATCCTTCTCCAGCGCCTTGTTGATGATGCGTTCCAGTTCGGCAGGGCACTCCGGGTTCAAACGTACCGGGGAGGTCGGCGCCCGGTGCAAAATGCTATCAAAGATGGCCGCCGAAGTGGTGCCCGAGAAAGCCTGGCGTCCCGTTGCCATTTCATACAGCACCACGCCGAAGCTGAATAAGTCTGCGCGCGCGTCGAGCTCCTGACCCAGCGCCTGCTCCGGTGACATGTAGGCGATGGTCCCAATCGCCGCACCTGGGCTGGTGAGATGCTCGGGCTCGACCGAGGCGGTGGGCAGGGCGGACGCTCCCACCGCTTCCACCGCACGCATGGGCTTCGGTGCGAGTTTCGCCAAGCCGAAATCCAGGACCTTCGCCTGCCCACGGTTCGTCACAAAGATGTTCGCTGGCTTGATGTCGCGATGGACGATGCCCTTCGCGTGGGCGGCATCCAAGGCGTCGGCAATCTGGATGGCCAGGTCCAGCACTTCCTCCGTCTTGAGCCGTTTCCCAGAAAGGCGCTGCTTCAGGGTCTGCCCCTCCAGATACTCCATGACGATGAAGGGTTGGCCTGCGTGCTCATCAATGTCGTGGATGACGCAGATGTTGGGGTGATTGAGAGCAGAAGCTGCCTGGGCCTCCCGCTGGAATCGTTCCAGGGCTTGCCGGTCCTTGGAGAGTTCTTCAGGCAGGAACTTCAGGGCGACGGTCCGCTTGAGCTTGGTGTCCTCGGCCTTGTACACCACGCCCATGCCGCCACTGCCGAGCTTTTCGAGGATACGGTAGTGGGAAATGGTCTTGCCGATCATGACGAGGGTCCCGCCTTTGGTGACCATCCTAGGCCGCGTTTGTAGCTAAGTCAACGCGATTGGACTATCGGGAGGAGTGCCAGGGGGAGGGTTCCGAGAAGCGGCATCGGCAGCAAAACCTCTCCGTGCTGGACCGGCCGCGAAGTGGTCCCGGCAGCAGACCGAGATTTCCGCAAGGGCTCCTGTGTGCACCATGGGTGCTGGGCGCACACAAAATGGATTAGGAATGAAAAGTTGGCTTCCCGTCAGGAATCTTCTGACTTGCCCCACTCGGCGCAAAGCTTGTTTATCAGACCCAATCCGGCGACGTACCCACTGAGCATAGTTTCCGAGTGCGCCGTCACCCGGCCAGAACTTCGGATTGCCCCTGCGGATTCGTCGCTAAGCACATGGCGACAAGGAAGCGCCGATCTGCCCAGTCCGAGGCCAATCCTTCAAATCTCAAAGATTTGCTTTGCCGGCGACGCTCGACTAGTTGATGGGCGAGTTCAACGGTGGTTGCACCGCCGCCGTTGGACCCACGGCAGATCGCCACGCGCATTTGCTCTTGCTGCCAGCTCGCTTTCCGCACGCCGACGAGGTTTTACATCTGTTATACAAGGGAAGACACAGCGGAATCACGTTGCAGGAAAACTGAAAGGCGGCGCTACTGGGGCGCTCGTTCAGCTTCGGGCACCATGGGAACAAAGCTCGCGGGCAGCAGGCTCTCGCGTTCCAGGCCTTTCGCCGTGCGGCGCAGGCGGATCAAATTCTGCACGGAGCGGCCTACCGGAACCACCATGCGGCCTCCCGGGCGGAGTTGCGCGACGAGCGCAGGCGGCACGGCGGGCGGCTTGAAGAATTGTTCTCGCACTGAAGAGGGGTGTTTTCCGACATCGAGTCGACCGAGAACCACGTGGACTCCGGCCCGGGGGGAACAGTATCTTCCCCGAGTTCGCACTGCCATCAAATCTGGAGCGCGCGCCCGCTCTGCAACTCCCTCGACCCTTTGACGCCCCTGTGAATAAGCCGCTCTTTGCGGTCGATCGAGTTTTTAGCAGGGACACGGGCCAATTCAGATGATCAAAAGGGGCCAAGCCAACTTGACAAAAGCATCGGTATCTGAGATAAGAGCCCCGTGCGCTAATCCGTGCTTGTAGGGATCCGTGCGGGGGGTATCAGGCAACTGGTCTCCCTAGCGCGGCCGAGTAATAGTTACACCGGACTTGGCCCATTTTCTCGCCGGGCGGTATCGGTGAACACGACAAACCCACTCCCGCAAGCGAGTGCCACTGCCAGCGTCGTCGAGGCCCTGGCCCACACCCACCTTTTTGATTGCTACCAGTGCGGGAAATGCACCGCCGGCTGCCCGATGGCCGCGCAGATGGATATTGCGCCTAACCGGCTCATTCGCCTGCTGCAGCTAGGGAGGGAAAGGGAAGCCCTGGACGCCCAATCAATTTGGCAGTGTGTCTCCTGCCAGACGTGCGCCACCCGCTGCCCGAAATCGGTGAACTGTGCGGGGATCATGGATGCGCTGCGGCAGCTCTCCATGGAGGAGGGCCGGGTGTCGCCCGCCCAGCGCCGAGTAATGCTTTTCCAAAAGGCTTTTCTCGACAATATCCGGCGCAACGGGCGGCTCTACGAACTGGAACTGATCGTCCAGTTCAAACTGGCTGGATTTATGCACGACCGCCGGTTCTCTCTGCTCTTCAAAGACGCAACGCTCGCACCCAAGCTGAATAAGCGGAAGAAGCTTCACCTGCGAGGCAAGAAAGTCCGCGACCGGGCGGTGCTCCGCCGCATCTTCGCGCGCTCGATGGACAACTCATGAATATCGGCTATTACCCCGGATGTGCGCTGCACGGATCTTCGGACGACTACGAGGAATCGCTACGGGCCTGCCTGAAGACACTGGACGTGAAGTTGCAGGAGATCGACGAATGGATCTGCTGCGGAGCGACCGCCGCGCATTCGCTCAACCAGAAGCTCTCCATCGCCCTCCCGGCGCGCAATCTGGCGCTGGCGGAGCGCGGCGGATTCGGCGAAATACTGGCGCCTTGCCCGATGTGCTCCATGCAGTTGATCAAGGCCCAGAAGGCCCTTGCCGGGAACGAGGGATTGCGCCGCGAGATGTCCGGGATCGTCGAACTCGAAGTTCGCGGGACGACTCGGGTGCTGAACCTGATCCAGGTGTTCGGGCAAATCGGCCTTGACCGCCTGAAGGCGGCGTTGAAGAGCCCGCTCAAATCTCTGAGCGCTGCCTGCTATTACGGCTGTCTGCTCACTCGCCCACCCGACGTCGTCGAGTTCGACGATTGCGAACAGCCGCATTCGATGGAGGCCATTCTGACGGCGCTGGGTGCGAAGACCGTTGACTGGAGTTACCGCACGGAGTGTTGTGGCGGCGGCATGACCATGGCCAGCGAGGAAACCGTGCTCGATCTCTCGCATAAGATATTGAGCAACGCTGCCGCGCATGGGGCTAACTGCTTGGTGGTAGCCTGCCCCATGTGCCACGTCAATCTCGATATGAAGCAGCCTGACATCGAGCGCCGTTACGGCGTGCGGCATGGCATGGTCATCTACTACCTCTCGGATGTGGTTGGGATGGCGCTGGGACTGCCGGAATCAGCGCTGGGCATCAACCGGCACTTTGTGGGAAAAGCCTGATGTCCCGAATAGGCGTCTTCATCTGCTGGTGTGGAGAGAACATCGCGCGTACGGTTGACGTCGATGTCGTGGCGCAAGAGGTGTCAAAGTTCCCCGGGGTTCGCTGCGCGATGAACTACAAGTACATGTGTTCGGACCCCGGACAGGCGCTGGTCCGCGAGAAGATCGTGGCCGAAAAGCTTGACTCCGTAGTCATAGCATCCTGTTCGCCTCACATGCACCTGAAGACCTTCCGCCGAGCGGCGCAGCTTGCGGGCTTGAATCCCTATAAAGTCGAGATGGCCAACATCCGCGAGCACTGCTCGTGGGTACATCACGACCGCGCAAAGGCCACGGCCAAAGCCGCCAGCCTCATCCGTCTTTCCGCCGAGAAGGCGCGGCTCGACCACGAACTCCAGCCCATCCGCGTGCCGGTGACGCGCCGGGCGCTGGTGATCGGCGGCGGCGTGGCCGGCATCCAGGCCGCGCTCGATATCGCCGACGCCGGCTACGAAGTAGTGATGGTGGAGCGCAATCCCTCCATCGGTGGCAAGATGGCGGGCTTGTCCGAAACTTTTCCCACCCTCGACTGCTCCCAGTGCATCCTGACCCCGCGCATGGTGGAGGTCGGACAGCACCCTCGCATCAAGCTCTATTCTTACTCGGAAGTCGAAAGCGTCGAAGGCTACATCGGCAACTTTACGATCACTATTCGCCAGAAGGCGCGCTACGTCGATATCAGCAAGTGCACCGGCTGCGGGGACTGCTGGAGCGTTTGCCCGTTGAAGCGGAACAAGAGCGAATTCGATTACGGCATGGGCGTGCGCGCCTCCATCTACGTTCCGTTTCCGCAAGCCGTACCCGCCCGCCCGGTGATTGATGCTAAGACCTGCGCCAAGATCATTCGCAACGGCTGCGGATTGTGCGAGAAGAAGTGCAAGGCGGGAGCTATCAACTTCCAGGATACCGACAAGCTGGTGGAGGAAAAGGTGGGCGCCGTGGTCGTGGCCACGGGCTATAAGCTCTATGACATCGGTGAGAAACAGGATAAAGCGTCGCTCGCGGGCTACGGTGAGTACGGATACGGCAAGTACAAGGACGTGATCGATTCGCTCCAGTTTGAGCGGCTGCTTTCCGCCTCGGGACCGACCAACGGGGTGCTGAAGCGCCCCTCGGACGGCACCGAGCCGAAGAACGTGGTGTTCATCAGTTGTGTGGGCTCGCGCGACAACGCCAAGGGCTTGCCTTACTGCTCCAAGATCTGCTGCATGTACACTGCCAAGCACGCCATGCTCTACAAGCACAAGGTGCACGACGGGCAGGCGCACGTTTTCTACATGGACATCCGCGCCGGTGGCAAGGGCTACGAGGAGTTCGTGCGCCGGGCCATCGAGCAGGATGGGGCGAAGTACTATCGCGGCCGGGTGTCGAAGATCACGCAGGAAGACGGCAAACTCGTCGTGCGTGGGGCCGACACGCTTGCCGGCGTGCCGATCACGGTCGAGGCTGACCTTGTCGTGTTGGCCGCTGCCATGCGTCCCGCCGACGGTGTGGCGGAACTGGCCCAGAAGCTCAACGTTGGATACGACGAGTTCGGATTCCTGCTGGAGTCCCACCCCAAGCTGCGGCCCGTCGAGACTAATGCCGCCGGCGTGTTCGTCTGCGGGGCGTGCCAGGCACCGAAGGATATTCCCGAATCCGTGGCACAAGCTTCGGCGGCCGCCAGCAAGGTCGCAGTGACCTTTGCTGCGGACGAGTTGATGCGCGAGCCCGAGATCGCCGGCATCAACGAGCAGACCTGTGTCGCCTGCTATGCCTGCCTGCGCGCCTGCCCGTATCATGCCATCGAGCAGGCCGAAGTCCGCACCCCGCGGGGAGTTTTCGTCAAACACACGGCGCGGGTTAATCCCGGACTGTGCATGGGCTGTGGGACTTGCGTTGCCGTCTGCCCCTCCAAGAGCGCTGACCTGGAGGGCTTCACCGAGCAGCAGATTTACGCCATGGTCGAGAGCCTCGTATGAACGAAGCAGGCCAGTTCGAGCCGAAGATCGTCGCCTACGTCTGCAACTGGTGTACCTACCTGGGAGCGGATCTTGCGGGGACCACGCGTCTTGAATACCCGCCCAACGTGCGCATCATCCGCCTGCCCTGCACGGGGCGGATCGACTTCAACCTGATCGTAAAGGCTTTTGAAATCGGCGCCGACGCGGTGCTGGTTTCAGGCTGCCACCCGGGTGACTGCCACTACACGGCCGGCAACTACCACGCCCGGCGACGCTGGATCCTCTTTCGTGAGCTCCTCGAAGCGCTCGGCTTCGAGATGGAGCGTATCCACTTCACCTGGATATCCGCCGCCGAGGGCCGGAAATGGCAGCAGGTGGTCACGGAAATCACCGAACAGACGCGAAAGCTGGGTCCTTACAGGAGCCTTTACACCAACACAGGTAACGGGTCTCTCCCGATCCCGCAGGCAGCGCCAGCAGTTGACCAGCCGGCCGGCAGTGAAGAGTCCCTGCGCCAGCGGTGCCGCCAGCTTCTGGCGGATGGAACCGTGAAGGTGGTGATCGGCTACGGGACGCGGGGTCCGGTGTGCGTCACGAAGCCCGAAGACGTCGGGCGCCTGGTGTGGAACAATCAGTGCTCCTCTAACCTGACGACTTATCTCAAGCGCAAGGAAGCGCGAAAGCTCGGACGCGCCGCTATCGTAGTCAAGGTGTGCGACGAGCGCGCCCTGGTAGTGCTCGAGAAGGAGTCGCAACTCGATCGGAAGGATCTTCACGTCATTGGCATGGCCTGTAACGGCATGGGCCAGCCGAAGTGCGCCACCTGCGATGTTCGCGTGCCGCGCTTTGCAGACGAGGTGATCGGAGAAGTGGCGCCGGGCTTCAACCTGGCAAGTGCCGCCCTGAGAGGCGGCGCTGCGCTTGAGGCGTTGCTCGCCAAGCCTCCGACCGAGCGGATGGCCTACTGGTCGCGCGAATTCGAGCGGTGCGTGAAGTGCTACGCCTGCCGGCAGGTCTGCCCGCTCTGCTATTGCGAGCGTTGCATCGTGGATAAGAACCGGCCAACGGTGATTGACCCCTCGCCCACGGTCAAGGGCAACTTCGCCTGGCACATCACCCGGGCCTTTCACTTGGCGGGGCGCTGCATCGGCTGTGATGAGTGCACCCGCGCTTGCCCAGCGGGCATCGACCTGCGGCTGCTCAATCTCTCTCTCGCCAAGGCTGCTGAAGAACATTTTGGCTACCGGGCCGGCATAAATCGTGACGTAGAACCCCTGATCGGCACTTACTCACTCCAGGATAAGGAGAATTTCATTCGGTGAGCTTCACCATCACCCAGGACGGTCTGTCTAAACTGGTGAGCGAGTGGCTCGCGCAGGGCAAGCGCGTGGCCGGTCCAAGCCGAGTGAAACACGACTGCATACTCTATGTCCCACTTCAACTGTCGGACCAGTTGCTGCTCGAAGACTTTATCCGACCTGCGAATTCCCTCAAGGAGTTCTTGTTTCCCAAGCACGAGCGGCTTTTCGGATACCGGATTAACGGAAACGGCGTGGAGCTGTTCGAACATGAGCCAACCAAGACTGAACAACTGCTGATCGCTGTGCGCCCCTGTGACGCCGCCGCCCTCCCGATCCTTGATCATGTGTTCAACTGGGATTGTGCCGACGAGTTTTACAACCGGCGTCGGCAGCTTACGACCGTGGTGACGCTGGCGTGCTTGGCCCATGACGACGCTTGCTTCTGCACGTCGGTGGGGCTGAGCCCTTGTGCGGAGCGTGGCTCGGATGTGATGTTGCTTAAGCTCGACAGAGGTAAGTACGAAGTCCGCTGCTGCACCGAAAAGGGTCGATCCCTGATGGAAGGCCGCCTGGAGCCGTCCGAACAGGTGGCAAGCAATCCTCTTGGTCCGGAGAAGAGGTTCGATTCTGCTGAAGTGCGAGAGTTCGTGAAGAACAATTTCGCTAGTGCTTTTTGGCAGTCCGAGGGCTTGACTTGCCTCGGCTGCGGTTCCTGCGCGTATACCTGCCCGACGTGCCATTGCTTCGATATCATCGACGAGGGTAACGCCAACGAGGGGGCCCGGGTGAGGATGTGGGACTCCTGCCAGTTTTCGACGTTCACACAGCACGCTTCCGGGCACAACCCGCGTGAGAATCAGCCCTCGCGCCAGCGGCAGCGGATCTCGCACAAGTTTGACATCTATCCCGAGAAGTTCGGTGAAATCCTCTGCACCGGCTGTGGGAACTGCACACGCAATTGCCCAGTGGGAATCGGCGCGTTGAGCGTACTAACCGAGATCGGACATGGCGAACATCTATAAGCCTGAGCTCGTGAAAGTAATCGAGACGCGGCAACAGACGCCGGATGTGAAGTCGGTGAAAGTCTGCTTCAAGGACAGCGGGCGGGCTAACGACTTTGCGTTTCGGGTCGGGCAGTTCGGCCTCTTCTCCGCCTTCGGCTACGGCGAGTCCACATTCAACATCTGTTCGAGCTCCAACTGGAAGGACTACATCGAGTTCTGCTTCCGCAAGGTCGGCCGTGTGACGGAGGCGCTCTGGAGGCTAGAAGAGGGTGACGTCATCGGTTTCCGCGGCCCCTATGGCAACGGCTACCCCGTAGAAGACTGGAAAGGAAAGAACCTCATCTTTCTCGGGGGCGGAATCGCCATGCCGCCGATTCGGTGCGCCATCTGGTACGCGCTGGAGAACCGCCGGGATTTCGGCGACATCACGATCGTCTACGGGGCGCGTACCGTGGCCGATCTGGTCTACGTAGACGAACTCGACCAGTGGGCACAGCATCCCAACGTGCGTGTTATCCGCTGCGTCGATCCTGGAGGCCAGACGCCTGACTGGAAGGGCGAAATCGGCTTTGTTCCCCACGTTTTCGAGCGGGCCGGCGGTTCCTCCGCCAATTCCATCGCCCTGGTAATCGGGCCGCCGATCATGATCAAGAACACGCTTCCCATCCTCGACCGTATGGGGATCCCGCATAGTGCCGTGTACACCAGCCTGGAGAGCCGAATGAAATGCGGCTGCGGCAAGTGCGGGCGTTGCAACGTCGGCGCCTTCTACGTCTGCAAGGAAGGTCCGGTCCTCACTATGGAAGATCTCGAACGCCTGCCCAGCGACTACTGAGCAATTCTGCGGACTCTCCCGGCTCAACGAGCGAAGTCACTCTTAAATCCGTCTCGCAAGTTCCAAATGCCCTGTACTGTGTGTCTTCGGCCGTGGTGAGACTGATTTCGTCCTTTGGGTAACTTACAGTTCGCTACCCGGTTCACCCGGTGGTTGATCCCATCGGCGACCTCGATGGTGCCGGAATCGACCGCAAAGCTTCCCTATCTTGGTTTCTCCTTTCGCCTGAGGGTTTCTTCCCGCCTTCCGACATAGACATCCGGCGGCGCGTTGTCGACCCTCTCGTGATAACGCCGCTGGCGTGATCGTGACCCGTGGCAGGCAGCTTGACTTGGCGTTGCATCCTCACGAGAGCCATATTCACGGTATCTCAAGCGCCCGACTTTGTGTCCCTCGACATCAGACCAGAGGGGTGCAACAATGGCGACCGCTCAGGTCCCGCCGAAACGACGGAGCCCTGCAAGCCTTCCTAGCTGGGGTTCTTATCGTTTTGCTTCTTTCTCCGGTTGGGGGGTTGGAAGCCCGAGGGAGTATGTGAAGCATGCAACAGACAACTCATGATGTCTTAATCCTGGGAACCGGACTCGCGGGGTTGCGCGCCGCCGTGGAGATCTGTATCAAAACGCGGGGTAGGGCCGACATCGGTATCGTGTCGAAGGTGCAAGTTATGCGCTCGCATTCCGTGTGTGCGGAAGGAGGCACCGCCGCGGTGATGCGCCCCGAGGAAGGGGACAGCCTTGAGTTGCACGCCTGGGACACCGTGAAAGGAGCCGATTTCCTGGCGGACCAGGACACGGTGGCAAGATTTGTGAGGACCTCGCCGGATGAAATCCGCCTCTTAGAGCATTGGGGAGTTCCTTGGTCGCGCCGTGAGGACGGCCGGATCATGCAGCGTCCGTTCGGGGGGCATTCCTTTCCGCGGGCGTGCATGGCGGCTGACAAGACCGGCTTTTTCGAGATGCAGGCCCTCTACGACACCCTCGTCAAATACTCGAACTTCCGGCGCTACGACGAGTGTTTCGTCACGTCCATACTCCTCGATGGGGGCCGCTTTGCCGCGCTTACGCTTTTCGATGCTCCCACGGGCGAGTTTTACCTCTTGCGCGGCAAGGCTCTGCTGATGGCTTCGGGAGGATTGGGGAACCTTTATGGGTTCACCACCTACTCGCAGACCGTCACGGGTGACGGGCAGGCCATCGCCTATCGCGCCGGCCTGGCCTTGGAGGACCCGGAGTTCTTGCAGTTTCACCCGACGGGGTTGGTACCCTCGGGCATTCTGATGACCGAGGGCTGCCGCGGAGAAGGCGGCTACCTGCGCAACAATAAGGGCGAGCGTTTTATGGAGAAGTACGCGCCCAAAATGATGGAGCTCGCGCCGCGCGATATCGTTTCCCGGTCCGAAATGACAGAAATCCTCGAGGGACGCGGCTACCCGGGACCGGATGGCCTTGATTACATCAACCTCGATTTGACGCACCTGGGGGCCGAGCGGATCAACAAGCGCTTACCCTTGATTCGGGAAGTGTGCATGAAGTTCTTGGGGATCGATCCGATCACGCAGCCGATCCCCATCCGGCCCGTGGCTCATTACTCCATGGGCGGCATTGAGGCCGACATCGACGGCCGGACCAAGGTGGAAAACATCTGGGCCGCCGGCGAGGTGGCCTGCCACTCGATGCACGGCGCGAACCGCCTCGGGTGCAACTCCACCGCGGAATGCCTGGTATGGGGCGGCATCACGGGCGGTGAGATCTCGAAGTACCTGAGGCAAGAGCCCGGGCTGAGCGCCCTGCCGGAAGACCAGGCCCGGGAAGAAGAGAAACGCATTTTCAGCGGGCTGCTGCAACAGAGTGGAACGGAGAACCCAGCCCATATCCGCCGCGAGCTGCGCATCCTGATGGATCGGCATGCGGGCGTTTATCGCACCGGGAAGTCCATGAAAGAGGGTTTGGAGAAGATTGCCGAGTTGAAACAGCGCTTCCGGAAAATTACGGTGCAAGACAAGAGCCGAATCTACAACTCAAACCTGATTCAGACGCTCGAGACCGAAAACATGCTGGAGTTGGCCGAGGTGCTGCTCTTCGCGGGTCTGGCTCGCCAGGAGTCGCGCGGGGCTCATGCCCGGACGGATTTCTCCAAGCGCGACGACGAGAAGTTCCTGGGCCACTCTATGGTTTACTACACAGGCGGCAAGCCGCGGCTGGAATACAAGCCCGTGTCGATTACGAACTGGAAGCCAGTGGAGCGGAAGTATTGATGATTGGGAGGAAGCTCTCAGCGATCAGCGATCAGCTTTCAGCTTTGGACAACGAACAAGCCGGCATTCTGTTCTTGGCTGATTGCTGACTGCTGATAGCTGACAGCTATTCTAATCGTCAATCGAAAATCAGCAATCCTCGAGGGGGGAAGCATGGCCGAAATCCAAAGACACGATAATCGGCTCGGGCTGTGGGGATGGCTCGGGGGTGGGCGTTGGGGTGTGGAGCGCTACGCCTACATCCTCCATCGGCTGACCGGCCTGGGAATCCTTTTCTACTTCCTAATCCACATCGTGGTGACGAGCCTGCGCGCCAGGGGCATCTACCTGTGGGTCGAAGGGGGAATCTTCCACCAGACCATATTCAAGGTCGGGGAGTTTCTGGTTTTCGCGGCTTTTGCCTACCACGCCTTTAACGGCATCCGTCTGGTGCTGGTAGAACTCGGATTCGCGGTTGGCAGGCCCATCGAACCTGTCTATCCCTACAAGACGTCACTGAATGTCCAGCGGCCCCTGCTGGTTGTCATGATGGCCTTGGCGGCGATTTTTCTCGCAGCGGGCGGATATGCATTCCTGGGGTTGGCGAAGTAGGAGGAGAGATGCGCGAAACGAAATACTGGACCTGGCACATGGCGGCGGGAGTGGTGATCCTCTTCCTGCTCGGCCTCCATATGACCATCATGCACGTGGGTAGCATCACGCACCTGTTTGCGCCTTTCGCCGGTGAGGCGATTTCCAAAGCGAACAGTCTGTTTCGCGATGGCAAGCTGCTCTTCACCGTCACTTACATTCTCCTCCTCGCCGCCGCGCTCTATCACGGTCTCTATGGCCTGCGGACCATTCTGTTCGAGCTCACGCTGAAGCCTGCCGCCGAAAAGGCCATCACCTTCGTTCTGCTCATGGTGGGACTAGGCCTTCTCGGGCTGGGCACTTGGGGTGCCATCGCGGCCCATGCCATCGCCAAAGCCGGAGTAAGGGGGTAGCCATGACGGAGAACAGCCAAGCCACACAACCCATCAGCTTCCACGTTACACGTTACAACCCGGAGCGCGATCGCGGACCTTACGTTCAGACCTACACGATACCCGTGCGCCCAGGTATGACGGTGCTGGACGGCCTGCACTACATCAAAGAGAACTTGGATGCCTCGCTCGCTTGGCGCTATTCGTGTCGCATGGGTGTCTGTGGGTCGTGTGGCATGCTCCTGAACGGCCACCCGACGTTGGCCTGCAACACCCAGATCCTGCACATCGCGACGACGGATCTCACGGTAAGCCCCTTGCCGAATTTTGAGATCATTCGTGACCTCGTCCCCGACCTTTTGACGATGTTTGAGAAACATCGTTCGCTCAAGCCCTACATCGTGCGAGCGGACGAAGCGGAAATCAACGACCCGCAAGGGGAGTTCTACCAGTCTCCCGCGGAACTCGAGCGCTATCTCCAATTCAGTTACTGCATCAAGTGCGGCTGCTGCATGGCGGCCTGCCCTACGCTCGCGACCGACGCGCGGTATCTAGGGCCCATGCCCTTGTCGGCGGCGCAGCGGTATAACCAGGACACTCGAGACGATGGGCGGCGCGATCGCAACGCCTTGGCCGGCTCCGCGCACGGGGCGTTCCGCTGCCACTACGCCGGCGAATGCTCCCGCGTTTGCCCCAAGGGTGTGGACCCCGCCAAGGCGATTCAACATCTCAAGCGGCAGTTGGTGCTGGACTATCTCCACTTGGTGCGCCGGAAAAAACCCTGCCAGAAGTTGCACGGACCGGGCCAAGCGAAGCCTCTTCCCAACATCCCGGCCGCGCCCGCCAAGACCGTCTGAGGGAATTCCCCACCGGTTCCGAGTTTCCCTGCTGCGCGGGGGCCTTGCCGTGGGTGGCAGCAATTGCGGTCCAGGTTCCAGCCGCAGACCTGCCGCGCGGGTACCCATGTGCGTGGTGGTTCAAGCCGTAATCGCAAAATGCTAGGCGTGCTTACACGGGACGGACCTGATTGATTTCAGTGGCCTGCGATTGGTTTGTGGTAACGAGGACGATGATTGCGTGCGGCAGGATGACCAAGTGGAAACGAACGGGGCGAGGGAGGCGCTTGCAGCCAGCCAATGCCCTAGGCGAAAAACGTCAAGCAGGGCTACGAGGCTCCAGGAAAGCGCACCTTCAGCGAGCGCCAACTCCGGATCCTGCCAGCGGGTGGCCCGCTCAACTGGGTCCGGCGGCAGTTGGCTGGCGGTTGTGAAGACACTTGGATTACGTTGCGTGCGGAGAGCAAGGCTTGCTCTGGCCGAATTCCAGGCCTTTTTCGAAGGCGGCGAGGTTCAGATTTTCGGTTCCTTTGGGTACGGAATCGGCAGTGGCTTTGCGGACGGCTTGGGGCGT
>Ga0187889_10002141_pt1 | contig 19813 bp, 19 predicted proteins | sample June2016WEW_7_10_2_FD_132992 | JGI IMG/M metagenome (GOLD analysis project Ga0187889, IMG submission 132992) | Peatland microbial communities from SPRUCE experiment site at the Marcell Experimental Forest, Minnesota, USA - June2016WEW_7_100 | ecosystem: Environmental > Terrestrial > Soil >... | reverse complement strand
GGATGAGCATCAACCCCGACACCGGGCTGATAACCGGCACGTCGGACGGGACGGGCGGGACGGTGACCGTCAGCGTGACGCTCACGAAAGAGCACCGGTTGGTGCATGAAGAAAATGCCATCGTGTGGGGAAACGAATACGAAAAAAGCAAAACGTATGAGACTGTGGGGCCGGCAACCCAGCGGTTTGTCGTGAACGGCACGAGGGATAAATGAGTTCCGATTTCCCTCTGGGAGATAATCCCTGCCGCTATTATCGGTGGCAGGCGAAATCGGTCAATCAACTGGCCCGACGCGGGTTGAAGCGCGTTGGCGGTTGACTCATACTGCCAGCGAATGAAGGGAGAAAAAACCAGTTCAGACCCCATGGGCGCTCCGAATTCAGGTAATCTGACGCGGTTTTGCCGGCGCACAAGAAACCCGGCCAAATGGGGCGGGGCTGAGGAGGAGAAAGACGGGCAGACCGATTTCTATGCCGGGACCGAATAGGTCTTGGCCGCCTTGTCAAAGAATTGCGCATCAAGAACCCGTCCAAGGGCTGGCGGGTTGAGGCGGCCTCTTTGCGGTTTCTAACCCAATGAGCCTGGCGAGGGACGGCTTGGCGCGCGTGGCCTTGCCTTGTGAGCGGAAGGTTTGACCTGAATGCCCGCGATAGGTCCGGTGTCAGGCCGTGTCCCGGAGGGACATCCCGAGAATGGCCCGGCGCTTACCCATCTTTTCTCGCGGCCAACAGTGCCTCGATGAGTCCATCGATGGTGTGTTGCCTGGCCTCGATGGCCGGCTTGAGCCCCAGCGTCGCAAGCGCGTTGGAGGTCTCCGGCCCAATAGTGGCGAGCTTCATCTGCGGGAATTTGCGAAGCAGGGCCGGCAAATCGAAGCGAGCGTGGAAATGCTCGACGGTCGAGCCGCTGGTAAAGGCAAGCCAATCGGCGCCGTCCTGGCTCAACCTGGCTGCCGCGCCGGTGGGGTCTTCGGTTTCGGGCACGGTCTTATAGCAGGCGATGTCATCGACGATGGCGCCGAGGGTCTCGAGGGCCTCGGGCAATTCCCGGTTGGCCACTTCGGCGCGGAGGAGGCAAATTTTGAGGTTTTCAATGCTCTGGAATCCGGCGAAGGCCTCGGCGATGCTGGCGGCCAGGGCCTGCTCGGGCATCAGGTCGACCTGGAGGTGGAGTTCTTTCAGTTTGTTGGCCGTGGCGGGGCCGATGGCGGCGATGCGGGCGCCGCCGAGGTCGCGCATATCGTGGAACTGTTTGAAGAAGTATTCGAAGAACTTGGCAACGCCGTTGGGGCTGGTAAAGACCAGCCAATCGTAGGAATTGAGCGCCAGGAGGGCGTCCACAAAGTCTTCCCGGCGAGTGGGCGGTTCGATGCGGATCGTGGGCGCTTCGAGGACCTCCGCCCCGTGCTCCCGCAAGCGGCGGGTCAATTGGACGGCCTGTTCGAGGGCGCGCGTGACGACGATTCTCTGGCCGAAAAGCGGCCGCTTCTCGAACCAGTTGAGCTTGTCGCGCAACTTCACCACTTCGCCGATGACGGCGACGGTCGGCGGGCCGATTTGCGCTTTGGCGGCCACTTCGGCAATGGTGCCGAGGGTTCCGGCTATGGAGTGCTGGCGGCCCGTGGTGCCCCATTGGACCATCGCGACGGGCGTGGCGGCGTCCATACCGTGGGCGACCAACATCGCGGCAATCTGCCCGATGCGGTCGGTGCCCATCATGATGACTTTGGTGCCGGGAGTCCGGGCCACCTGGGCCCAATCAATGGTGGCTTCCTCTTTGGCCGGGTCCTCGTGTCCCGTAATCAAGGTCAGCCGCGAGCAATGCGCCCGGTGCGTGAGCGGCACGCCCGCATAGCCGGGCACGGCCACGAAGGAGGAGACGCCCGGCACAACTTCAAAGGGTATGCCCGCATCGGCCAGTTGCTCGGCCTCCTCGCCGCCTCGGCCAAAAACATAAGGGTCGCCCCCTTTGAGGCGGACCACGGCGTTGCCGGCGCGCGCCTTGGCAACGAGCAGTTCATTGAGTTCCTTTTGGGCGATGGCCTGGTCCCGGCCCCGTTTGCCACCGAAGATGATCTCTGCGGACTTGGGAGCCAACCGCAGCAACTCCGGGTTCACCAGCGCGTCGTGGACCACCACGTCCGCCCGGGCGAGCAGCTCGGCTCCACGCAGCGTCAACAGCCCGGGGTCCCCCGGCCCGGCGCCTACCAGATAGACCCTGCCTTTTTGTTTCATCGTCCGTTACTGTAACATATACTTTTAAGCGCATGCGCTATTTCCTGGCCTTGATTCCCATCCTTGTCGTGCTGGTGCTGATGATTGGGCAGCGGTGGGGCGCGCACACGGCGGGTATGGCGGGGTGGGTGGCGGGGTTGGGGGTTGGGGCGCTGGGTTTTGGGCTGACTCCGCAAATATTCTGGGTGTCCCAGGCCAAGGGTTTGCTGCTCTCGGGGTTTGTCCTGGCGGTCATGTGGCCGGCGCTGTTTCTGTATCATTGGAACGATCAGAATGGGGGCATTACCGCCGTGGCCCGGTTGCTGGAGGCGGCGATGCCAAATCGCGGGATGTGCCGGGTCCTGCTGGCGTGGTCGTTGAGCGGTTTGCTGGAGGGGTTGGCGGGCTTCGGGCTGCCGATTGCGGTGGTCGCACCGATGCTGGTCGCTTTGGGCGTTGCCCCTCTGCGGGCGGTGGCCGCGGTGGCCGTGGGACATTCCTGGGCGGTCACGTTCGGGGACATGGGAGTGATTTTTCAAACGCTCATCGCCGTTGTCGGGTTGGAGGCGCGGGCGCTGGTGCCCTGGGCGGGGCTGCTGCTGGGAGTGTCCTGCCTGTTTTGCGGGCTCGGCGCCGCCGCGATGCTGGGAGAACTGCGGCAGTGGCCCAAAGTGGCCGTCCTTTCGGTCGTTATCGGGACGACTCAATATGGTCTGGCCGCCGGCGGGTTGATTCCTCTGTCGGCCTTTGGCGCGGGCCTTGCCGGCCTGGGGATCTATATCGTTTGTGCCAGAGTCAAGGTCTTCGACCGCAGTTCAGATGTGGCCGGACCCAAGGGCGGAGGGCCGCGGGTCGAGGGTCGAGGGTCGAGGGAAGGAGGCGCCGCCCCTCGACACCCGACACTCGCCCCTCGACCCTCGGACGCCGGATTGCTTATGAAACGGGGTCTAAACCCGGCGGCAGTGACGATCGGCACTTATGGCGCTTTAACGGTGTTGATGGCAGCCGTAACGATGGCAGGCCCGCTGCGCGCCTGGACGCAGAGTCTGGCGTGGAAGCCGGGTTTTCCGGGGGTGACCTCGCGCGCGCATTTTTCAACGCCGGCCGGCGCCGGCCTGGTGTTTCGTCCGCTGGCCCATCCTGGCACGCTCATCCTGGCAGTGGCGGGTTTGAGCGTGGGGTTGTGCGGACTGCGCGATAGGGGGGCGGTGGGGGCGGCAACGAAGGCGGCGCGGGCGACGTGGCGTTCGGCGGGAAGAGCGACGGTGGGGGTGATTTCGATGGTGGGGCTCTCGACGCTGATGGATCATTGCGAGATGAGTTACCTGCTGGCCAAGGGGTTGAGCAATCTGTTGGGAGCGGTCTATCCGGTGGTATCGCCTTGGGTGGGCATCCTGGGCGCCTTTGCCACCGGCAGCAACAACAACTCGAACGTGTTGTTTGGTTCGCTGCAAAAAAACGTTGCCCTGTTCCAGAACCTCAACCCATGCGTTCTGGTGGCGGCGCAAACCGCCGGCGGTTCGATGGGCAGCATGTTGGCGCCGGTGAAGATCATCCTGGGCTGCAGCACGGTGGGGTTGATCGGGCAGGAAGGCCGGGTAATGCGCCAGACGGTGCCTTGCGGGCTGGCGATCGGCCTGGTCTTGGGAATGCTGACGCTGGCGCTTTGCCGGTAGAAAAGGCTTGACTCTGGGCATTAGGCTCTCATATTGGGCGCAACAGCCCACGTCATGCCCAACGAACTATGAGCGCCAAGACCCTGAGGATGGTTTCCGGTCATATCGCGGGTTGGTGCGCGATCGCGTTTTTTGTCCTGCTTTTGACCTTCATATTCAGTTTCCTTGGGACGATATTCTGCTCCGTTCTGGCAGGCATGATGCTGGGAGCCATGAAACCGCACCGGTGGCATTCAGTCCCGATCTCGCTGCTGTTTCCCTTGGCGATCTCCGTGATGCTGCGGGCCATGAAGGCTGAATTGCCGGAACGTCAGATAGACCTGCTCTCGCTGTTGTGCCTGGGGTCCTTTTGGCTGGCATTTTTCCTGGCGGCGGTCCTGGTTTCTGCCGAGCAAAAGGCCCGACGGGCAGCCGTGGCCGGACCGGGGGAGCCGAGCCAGCCAGCGGCGCCGCGCGAGTCGGGGCCGGTTGTCGAGCCCCCGGCCGCGGACTGCTGCATGACGACCCCGCTTGAGGCGGTTTCCACGGAGAGCGCCGATGGACTTACTCTGGCGCGATTGCAGGGCAGATGGCGGATGAAAGCCGCCAACGGGACCGGCGAAGCTCATGAGAAGGTGCTCGAGATCAAGGACCATGACCTCGTTCTGAAAGAAGTCGATGGCGCCGGCCAGGTGTATTGGGCGGCCGGGGGCACAGTGAGACTCGATGGGTCTGGGCCTCGGCAATTGCTGGTCGTCAAATCTCCGCCGCTGGCCTCCGCCAGGCCGGAATAGAAGTGGAAGTGTCCTTGCCTTATGTCAGGCGTTAGGGGATGATCCCACCATGACTTTGACCGCAGACAAAAAGGGCAGGTTGACCTGCCGGGACTTGTTCACTCCGGAGGCCAGTTTTGCCGCCGAGCGCGATGATCGCGGACGGATTATCCTTGTCCGGCTGGCAAGACAGGAATCCCCACCAAAAGTGGTAAAGCCCGTTGCTTACAAAGGCGGGTGGATAATGCCGGGAGAAGTTGACGCGGAAAAGCTGGCGCAAGACGTTGCTGAAGAACGGCAGCGACGCGATGAGAACCTATTGGGATAGCTCCGCCCTGCTCAATGCGCTGGCCTCCAAGACCGTCTATGACCGCCTGGATGCCGGGGAAAATGTGACCCGTTCACACGGTTATGTCGAAGTGTTTTCGCATTTGAGCGGACGCGGACTGCCTGTGAAGGAGGGCACCCGCCAGAGAGTCAGTTCCGCAGACGCGGCCCGCATGATTGTATCACTGTCGAAGCGGTTTTCTGTTCGTGACCTGACATTAGCAGAAACGCTTTCCACCATTGAAGCCGCCAAGAAGAATGGGGTCCAGGGAGCGCGGATTCACGATTAGCTGCACGCGGCCTCGGCTAAGTTGGCCGGAGTTGATTTGATTTTGACCAGCGACAAAGACTTCGCCTCGGTAGCACAAGGGATAAAGTCTGAGTGGCCTTAGAGCTTATGCGAAAGCATATCAGCGGCAGGCAGCTTCGGCACCGCAGCCCGGAAGAATCATTGTCGCCAGGCGAAAGTCTGACCACCAATAAAGGGAGCGGAAAGGTGTTTCAACTTACGCGCACCGATTCCGGCCGCCGGGACATCAATGCCCAGATGGACCAACTCTTCAAGGACATACCGCCGGAAGGGCCGTGCGCAAAAACCGACCTCGCCCGCGTGCTGTTGGAGGAACGGGAGTGAGGGTTTATTGCGACTTTTGACTTGTGGCACCTTGCCGCCGCGTAGTCGCTTTCCGCCGGGGCCTTCCTTACGTTCGACCAGCGCCAGGAAAAAATCGCCCGCGCCCTGGGCATGAAAACTTGATTTTTGAGGCAAGCCTTGCCACACCCAGGATGCTCACAGAACCTCAAGCCACGAAGGCTCGATGTTCGGCGCTATCGAGGCCGCGTCGCAACGCGGCGAGGACGCCCTTGAGGTCCCCGCGCAGGAGAGCCGCGGTGTCGAGCCAAAGACCCGGGAAGACCTTGCTCCTGAGCAGGCCGTCCTCCGCAGGGGCGATCTCCTGGTACTCCTCTTCCCGCAATTCCCACCACACGAGACGATTGTCTCTCGTGATCCAGGCTAAATATTCGCGGACGCCGTTGCGGCGGTAAGCGCCTTTCTTTTGGTGCAGGTCATAAGCTTGGGAGCTTCCGACGATTTCAACTGCCAGCTCCGGCGCCCCTTCAAGATAATCATCGTGGGAGATGCGCGCCTGCCCACCCTTGGCCGGCGATTTGATCATGACCAGGTCCGGCTGCGGTTCGTTTTCGAGATCCAGGCGGACCGTCGAATTAGCACAGCACTCGACGCCGGGGGTTTCCGCTTCATATTCCCCCAGCCAGGTGGCGAGGTGAAGGTGAGGCTTGGCATGTTTCCTGAAGCTGACCGGTGAGGGCATATAGACGATTCCTTCGATGAGCTCCGCTTTCTTGAGGTTCGGCATACGCTCGTAGCGCCGCTCGAACTCGCTGCGCGAGAGCCGATCCCCCGGCTCCAGCAGCGGCGGTGCTGACTCGAAACCAACCTCTTGAGGGCGGACAGTCGGCGTGGCAGGTGTCGCCATACCCATACTTTACGGCAGTCGCGCCTGGAAGCAAGGTTAAACCCCGCCTCTCACAGCGGGAGGAACTCCGGGTGGATGCCATCGGGGTCGGAGTGGAGGATGGCCAGGGTGCGCTGGAGGCCAAAGCGGGGTTTGCCGGCATAGCCGGGATTGAAGAACAGGACGCCGCTCAGGGTTTGACAAAAGGGTTTGTGAGAATGGCCGAAGACGATGGCGGCGGGCTGGCCGCGGGCGATGAGGGCCTTGAGGGAATCGGCCGGGTTAAATGGATTGACAATGTGCTGGAGCAGGAATTTGCGGCCTTCCAGGTCGACGGTTTGGATCGGCTTGAAATGGAAGGCAGGGTCGTCGGTATTGCCGGAGACGGAAGAGACCGGGGCGATTTTACGCAATTCCAAAAGCAAGGACGGAAGGCCGATGTCTCCGGCGTGCAGGATGTGATGCACGCCAGCGAACAACCTGGGGATCTTCGGGTCCAGGAAATTATGGGTGTCCGAGAGGACGCCGATATTCATCATTCAGGCGTCCCGGGGCTCGGGTCGTTCCTGGTCTTCGGGCTCTGGGGCGGGCTCCTCCTCGGGTTCTTTTTCATCGGCTGGCTCGGGGGCTTCGCTCAGCTTGAGGGCGCCGGCGAACAGGCCGCTAAAGAGGCCACCGCTCATGAGTGTATTGCGGAAGAACTCGAGCGTTGGGGGGTGTCCACTGGTGCCTTTGGTCAATGCGATGATCCAGCCGGCCAGGTCTTTGGTATATTCGGGGTTGGCCAGCCAGGCGGCGGTATTGGTAATCAGGTAAAAGAAAATGGCGCCAATGATTCCGCCCGCGAGCAGGCGCACGAAGGAAGATCGGCGGCTGAAACGGGCGCCGAACCAGATGATGCCGGCAAAGGCGGCATAATTGATCAATTGGGCGGGCGTGAAGGCATTGATGTGCAGGTGGAATAAGTAATACAGGTTCAGGGCGATGTCGGTGAAAACGAGGGTGCCCAAGGGCAGCCACCATTTGGCGGGGCGCGGGAAGAAGGCCCCGGCGCAGAAGGCCAGGCCGTAAAACGCGCTGAAATTCGGCGGAAACAAATTGGGCCAGCGGGACAGCGCGGCTACTGCCACAAAAACGTATGGCAGACACTTGCTCCATTTTTCACTCACGGCGACAGGATACGACTCTCTTTGGGAATGACAAGCAGTTCGTTGGAAGGCTATTTCCAATAGAAGCTGAGGACCTGGATGTCGCGGGGGTTGTTGCGGCCGAGGATGGCGATGAATTGGCGTTTGGCGGCGCCGACTTGGGCGTCGATTTGGACTTGGAAAGTCCGGCTGCGGACAGCGCAGTATTGGCCGAGCATACGGGCGACTTCGAGGTTCACTTCCGGGTTGCGGCGGACCTGGTCCACGCTGCGGTAGGGGCCGGTGAGGCCGCTGCCGTCGTCTTCGCCTTGGCGGGCGGCGGCGATGGCCTCGGCCACGATGGCATTGACACCCGGGACGAGCTGGAGGACATCGGGGGAGGCGGTGTTGATATTGACTTGGCCGCCGGACAAGGGAGTGAACAGGTCGACGAGGCCGGAGGTGATAGTGCTGATGGGACCCCCGGGGCCGAAGTAGTTGGCTCTTTGCTGGAAGGCAGCGGAGGCATGGTTGGTGTAGGCGCCCCCCCAGTAGAGCTCGGGGGTGATGTTCTTGATGAGGAGCAATTCGGACATGTCATCAATCGGCCCGTCTTTTGCGAGGTAGGCTGGTTGCAAGGATTGATAATAATCGCTTTCGGCGCCCTGCGTTCGGGGGTTGTTATCGGGATCGATCCAATCGAGGATGCAATTGATGATGGGGGTCATTTGACCGGCGTCCACGCCCATGAGCATCAGGGCCTGCTGGAGGATGGGTTCCGGGGCGGTGTTGATGTTGAACTTGCGTTCCAGGTCGGTGATCTTCCAGGTGAAACTGCCGGAGCCCAGGGTGACTTGCTTCTGGACATCCATGAGGGCGCTGTTGGTGGTGGCGATGCCGCCTGGGCCGCCGGCCCAGATCTGGTTGAGGGCATCATAGGGCTCGCCCGGGATGCGCAGTTGTTCGGACAGAATCCAGCGGCAGTATTCGACCCCGGAACGGCCCAGCCACTCAAGCTGGGCCTCGCTGTTGACGTTGCGCGCCAGCTTGGTCTCGACCTTCATCGAATAGGCGAAGCCGCCGGCCAGGATGGCCAGGACGGTGATGGAGATCATGACAATGATCAGGGCGATGCCACTTTGGGAGTGCGGAGTGCGGAGTGCGGAGCGCGGGGCGCGGGGCGCGGAGTGCGGAGTGCGGAGTGCGGAGTGCGGAGTGCGGAGTGCGGGGAGCTTTAGCCCGGAAATGTCACGCCTCGGGACATCCGTGACAGCGCCTGGCGGCTTCGGCCCATGAAACATCCAGCTTGTCATCGTGGGCCTCCTCCGGGTCCTCCCGGGAGCGGGCTGGGCTGAATGACGCCGGGGAGTGTGCCGGGCGGGGCAGTGCCCGGGGGCTGAACTCCGCCCGGGCCCGGCATACCCGGCATACCGGGCATACCGGGCATACCCGGCCCACCGGGCATCCCTCTGGGCATTTGCCAGATGAGCGGCACGCCGGAGGCGGGCAGGCTGATGATACGGGTAATCTGTTCCTGGGCAGAGCCCCTGCGCGCGGTGTCAGCCAGTCTCAAGGTGACGACGATGCCCCTGGGAAGCTGGTTGGTCTGCTTCCATTCATCGATCCAGTCGTTCTGCTTCTGGTCCCATAGCAGGAACTTGAATTCCTGCACGTTCCTGGCGAGCACCACCGGATGGTTTTTTTCATCCACCATGAGGCGGTTATCTGAACTGGAGTCGAGATTCATCATGATAGGGATTTGGCGCATGACCAATTGGCTGCTGGAATCGGGCCCCGGCTCGACCGAGAAAAAAAGGCGCCGGAGGTCGAAGTCGCCGAAGTTTCCGCTGCGGGGAAAGTCTTTCGAGAGGCGGGTGACGAAGCTGAGCGTGGGGTGGTCGCTGCTGTTTTGAACCAAGAAGCTGTAGTATGTGTTGTTCTGGACAAATAACGTTGCGGAGCTGAGGGAGTCTTCCAGGATGCGCGCGACAATGCGCAAGCGCTGCATCGTGGCGGCGGCTTGCTGTCCCGATCTGGAGGAGCGCAGGATCGCTGTCCAACTCGAATAGATGGCCACGAGCACCAGAGAGAAGATGGCGATGGCGATGAGCATCTCCAGAAGGGTGAAGCCAGTGCGGAGTGCGGACTGCGGAGTGCGGAGTGCGGAATCCTTCGGAAAGAGGGAGATGGAGGGCGACTTGGCTGCACTCAACCCCGACGGGTCGGGACTCAGGGCGGGCGAGGGGTCCGCCCTCGTGGCCTGGAGGGCCATCGGTTGTAATCTGCGGGCCTTCATCGCAGCCGCGGTCCTCCGAGTCGCAGGCTGGCGGAGTCGGGAGAGAAGAGCAACATGCTCATGGCATCCACCGGCTGGGCGCTGCCGCGGCGGAAGACCTTGATGTCAAATTGCATCAGGCCGTTGGTTTCGACCATGTTGCAGTCATACTCCCAGGAGTAATCGGCATAGAGTTGGCCGAAATCACCCGACTCGCTGCCTTCGTTGAAGCGGTTGGTTTTGATGAGGAGCTGGGCGGCGACCATGCCGGCATCGACCTCGATGCGGCGCAGGCTCCGGGCGCTGCGGAGCGAGGTGGAAACCAGGGCGAGGATGGTGAAGATGGCCATGAAGAAGATGCCGAGGGCGATCATGACCTCGAGGAGGGAAAAGGCGCGCGCGGGCGATTTCATCGGTCAACAGGGCCGACGGTGGCGAGGCTGGTGGTAATCTCGAGGGCGATCTTGAACCACTGGCCCTGGTCGGAGTGCAGGATGATGGTCAGTTCATCACAAGTGCCGTTGGGATAGAAGCGGGCCCGGGCGATGTCGGCGTCCTTGTACTCGGTCAGGTTGACATCGAGCATTTCGATGGAGATGGAAGAGTCGATGGTGGCGGACATGCCGGAATGAGGCGCGGGCGGGGGAGTGGGGGCGATAGCGCCGAGGTCATCGTATTGGGAGTGGCTCGCTCGGGAGGGGCTAACGGCGCCGCTGACCTGCATGGTTCGTTCCCGAGGGTGGAAGGTCACTTCTGCCATCGAGTTCTGCATGATGGCCTGGGCCCGGGCCCGGCTGAGGACTTCGCTCACATCCCGCACTGCCTTAATCATGGGCGCCTTGTGCCACAGCTTATAGACCATAGGTATGCTCATGGTCATGGCAATGCCCATGATGCCGACGACGATCATGAGTTCGATGAGCGTGAAGCCGGGGCGGAGTGCGGAGTGCGGAGTGCGGAGTGCGGAGTGCAGAGGGCAGAGCGGGGAGGGGTGGTTGGCGACGCCGAGGCCATGAGCGGAGAGCATCTCCTCAGTATCAGGCGGGCGCATGGCACGGGCGAAGAAGTTGTGGTCGAGTCCCCTCATCAGCGAGCGATATTGGCGGTGATGGCGAACATGGCGGAGAGGACGCTCAGCAGGAGGAAACCGACGCCCAAGGCCATGCAGATGATCATAACCGGCTCGATCATGTTGGTCATGACGCGCAGGGCGATGCTCAGTTCGTTTTCGTAGGTGTCAGCGACATTTTTCAAGGCGCCCGGGACATCGCCGGTGTCCTCGCCGATTTTGACGAGGTCGACCATGAGCTGGGGGAAGATTTTGCTGCGGGCCAGAGGTTGGGCAATGGTCTTGCCGTCAGTGACCTCCTCGCGGGTCTTGGCGATGGCCTCTTTGACGATGCTGTTGGCTATGATCTGCTCGGTAATCTTCAGGGCCGTGAGAACGGGAACCCCGTTCTCCAGGAGGGTGGAGAGGGTGCTGGCGAACTGACCGAAGAGGTTGAGCTTGATCACTTTTCCGAAAATGGGGACGTTCATTTTCCAGTGGTCGATCCTGCGGCGGCCTTCTTCGGAGGCTTGGAAGCGTTTGAAGATGATGAAGAGGGCCAGGAGGATACCCAGGATGAGCCACCAATAGGCGGCGAAGAGGTGGCTGACCCCGAGGAGGATCTGAGTGGCCATGGGCAAAGGGATGTCCATGCCTTGAAAGATGCTCATGAACTTGGGGAGCATGTAGGTGACGAAGAAGAACATGATGCCGATGCCGACGACGCCGACGAAGGCGGGATAAATGAGGGCGGAGGTGAACTTGGCCTGGACCTGGGCAAAGCGCTCGAAATGGTCGGCCATGCGGCGGAGCACCTCGACGAGGGCGCCGCTGGATTCACCGGCGCGGACCATGTTGACATAGAGGTCGGAGAAGACCCGGGGCTGCTTGGACATGGCGTCAGAGAGGCTGCGGCCTTCCATGACGTCCTGGCGCAAATCGCGGCTCACGTCGGCAGAGATGCCTTTGGATTCGAGGTGGGTCATGCTGTTCAAGGCCACGGTGAGGGGCATGCCCGATTTGAGCAGGTTGGCCAACTGCTGGGTGAAGGTGGCCAATTCCTGGAGTTTGGGTTTGCGTTTGCGCGCCAGGGCGTCCCGCAAGGTTGGGGGCAGCAAGGCGCGCCAATCGGTCTTGGCGCCGGCAGGCACCCGCTCGCCGGGAACCGCCCCACTCTTGGCAGCGTCCACGGCGACCGGGAAGAGCCCCAACCGCTCGATTTGCAGCAGCGCCGCCGAGCGATCGACACCCTCCAGGACGCCTTGGACGACCTCGCCGGTGCGGCGGCGGGCCTTATATGAAAACTGCGCCATAAATCGAAACTGGTTGTCTTATAAACACGAAATTTACCGGAAAGTTGCGGCTTTCCAAGCAGCAATTTGCGGGCCGGAGGAAGGCGCCAGGACGGGTGACGAGGTTCTCCACGAAATCTTTACCTTGATTTGGTTTGATTTGGTTTGATTGGCCTTGGCGCTTTCGCCGGGCCGGATCATTTTTTCTTTTTTTTCGCACTTTTCCGGTTCTTCCGGAAAGTTGGGGTCTGATGGTAGCCGAGAAGCGGTTTATCAGATCACCTGTGGGTTTTCGGCTGTGCGGCTCTGGCGCTAACAAAGAAAAATCCGCCGGTCTCCGGCGCCCCGAAGGGGCAACAAGATAGTAGCCCAGGGCAAGGCCCGCCGGAGCGGAGCGTAGGCGGGCCGCCGCCCTGGGTAGATGCCACGCGACCCCCAGCCTCCCTTTTCCCGAGTTCTGTTTTTTCCAGGCTTGAAGCCTGGAAAAAACAGAACTCGGGAAAAGGGAGGTATTCATATTCGGCTCCTTACCCAGGGCGGCGCTCCGCTTGCCCTGGGCTATTATCATGCCGTCCCTTCGGGCCTTGGCTTCGGCTCGCTCCGCTCGCATAAAGGCCGGATGGGCAAAGTCCAGCTTGGCTCTGGACCCCAACTTTCCGGAAGAACCACTTTCCCGCGATTTTCCGCTATTTTTCGCTCGCAGGCCCATTTTACCGGGTGTTTTTGAACAGTCCTCAGTCCACAGTCCACGGTCCACGGTCCACGGTCCCCAGTCCACAGTCCGGCCGACGAGGGTGGGCTGGGAGGCGTGGACATCGGTGGCGACCCTGGCCAGGCTGAGGCCTTTGGCGCGGGGTTCGAGGAACTGGTCTTTAGTGTCGTTCGAACACATTGCGCCAGTTTTCGCATGGTTGGGGCACGGCTCCAAATACTCCATTGGCTCTGTTGGCTGTATTGGCTGTTTTTTGCTCTCGGATATCAGCCCATAGGTTGGGTTGTTTCTTTTGGCTGTCGGAGGCACCTGAAACTGGTCTAATTCCAATGAGCTTTCAAGATGAGACTAATTCGCTTGTCTTCTGGACCTCTGGCGTCGTTGCTCGCTCGTTGCAGATCGCTGCGGATATGCGCCTCGCTCGCGCCTCGCCAGAAGTCCAAAATCCGGCGCGCCTTAGTCTCATCTTAAAAGCTCATTGGAATAAGGCGACCATGCCTCGCAAGCTGCGCATCCAATATCCCGGCGCGATGTACCACGTCGCGAGCCGCGGAGACCGCCGGGAGGACACTTAAAAGGAACCGCCCCATGTTACGGGTTGACCCTTTTTTTGATGACCCTTTTTTTGACCCTTTTTTCAACAGCCCCGGCCGGAACGGGGACGGTGGAATCCGTACCGCTCCTCAAGCGGTTCAGGTCATCGGGCGCAGTAAAAAAACGCGATGAAAGGAATTGACGGCAAGCAGTTTTTATGCAGAATATGGTCGGGATACGTGGAGAAACACAACTAATCAATGGCGCAGATTTCAAAATCATAGTTGTGAGGAGGTTTCGAGTTATGAAGGAACAGGCTACTACCCCGAGTTGGAAGCGCGGCTGGCTGCTTTCGCTATTGAGCGCGTTCTCCGTCGCGAGTTACGCGCAGACCGGCACCAATGTCTCGCTACCGAACGTGGTTGCCTCCTGCAGCACCCTGGATTGCAGCGACGCGGTGGTTCCCGTGGATTGGACGAACGTCGTGGAGGTCGTTGCGAACGGCGGACTGTCACCGGGCGAGTTGGCTCTCAGACCGAACGGGACGGTCGCCGCCTGGGGGTCATGGACGCAGATTCCACCTGGCCTGACAAATGTAGTGGCGATTTCTGCACAGTTGGGTGCCGGCCTCGCGTTGAAGGCTGACGGTACCGTGGTTTCCTGGGGAGGCTTTGACAACCCGGTCGACGATGCGCGATTCGAAGCCGGGTTGTCTAACATTGTCGCCGTTGCCGCAGGCTACAGTCATCGTCTGGCGCTCCGGGCCGACGGAACCGTAGCGGTATGGGGCTGGGACTACGCCGCCTCGCTCTCCGTTGTCCCGGCAGGCCTGACCAACATCATCAGCATTGCCTCGGGTGTTAATCATTGCCTGGCACTAAAGGCCGACGGCACCGTGGTTGCCTGGGGCCCCGATTTTTCGGGTGAATGCGATGTTCCACCGGGGCTCAGCCGGGTCGTGGCCATTGCCGGCGGCATCAACCACAGCCTGGCGCTCAAGGCCGATCGCACGGTGGTTGCTTGGGGAGACACCTATAATGGCGAGATAAGCGTACCTCCGGGCCTGGGCCCGGTGGAGGCCATTGCGGCAGGCAGCATCTTTAGCCTGGCGCTCAAGGCCGACGGTTCGCTGGCCGGGTGGGGCTTGCTCTGCCCTACGAACGGCTTGTGGGGTCGGTTTACCAACGTCGCCGCCATCGCCGCCAGCGGGAACCAATGGGTGGGTCTCCTGGGCAGTGGGCCTGTCTTCCTGACCAGTCCCCTGGTCAATCGTACGGTCGCGCAAGGGAGCACCGTTGACTTGGCTATGACCGCTGTTGGAGCCCCGCCCCTGATTTATCAGTGGCGACTCAACAAGGTGGATCTGCCCGGGGCAACCAACCGGGTGCTCACCCTGCCCAGCATTCGGGCGGACCAGGCGGGAGCTTATTCCGTCGTGGTCAGCAATGCCTTTGGCGCGGTCGAGAGCGCCCCGGGACTCGTGACGGTGCCCGGCCTGGCCATCACAGTCCAGCCCAAAGGCCAGCAGTGTTTCATCGGCGCCAACCTCGTGCTGACAGTAGCGGCGGCCGGAACACCGCCCATTGCCTACCAGTGGCAGTTCAACGGCGTCGATATGCCGGGATGCACCGCCAACTCCCTCAGCCTCACCAATGTCCAGCTCGCCCAAGCGGGAACTTACACCGTGGTGGTTTCCAATCCCTCGGGCAAGGTCGGCAGCGAGCCGGCATTGGTTTACGTCTCGCAGTACCAGGTAGCGGGTTGGGGCACCAATGTGGTCTGGACCTCCGATGTTCCAAAGGACATGGATCTCGTCGCCCTCTCAGTCGGCGCATATTACTACCTGGCCTTGAAGGCGGACGGAACCACAGTCGCCTGGGGACCAAACGGGCAGGCGATGGCGCCCCCGGCGGGTGCGGCTAATCTGGTGGCCATCGCGAGCGGCGGTTCCCACAACCTGGGCCTCAAGGCCGACGGGACATTGGTTGGCTGGGGCCTGGGGTCTCCGGTTGACACCAGTTTGGTCGCTGGACTGAGCAACATTATCGCTATTGCTGCCGGGTATGCCCATTCCCTGGCACTTCGAGCGGACGGCACGGTCGCCACCTGGAGCACCAGCGACTCGAGCCTTGAGACTGTCCCGGTCGAACTGACCAATGTGGTCGCCATTGCCGGGGGCATGGCCCATAGCCTGGCAGTCCGGGGCGATGGCACGGTAGTCGGCTGGGGAGATGACACCTACGGACAGGTTGACGTGCCGGAGGACCTGACGAACGTCGTTGCCGTCGCTGCCGGTTATAATCACAGCCTGGCGCTTAAGGCGGATGGCACGATCGTGGCCTGGGGCCGCGACGAGGAAGGTGAGACCGAGGTGCCGGCGGGCTTGACCAACGTCGTGGCGATCAGCGGCGGCGGCAATCACAGCCTTGCCTTATTGGCGGACAACACCGTCGTGGCCTGGGGTCAGCCGGGCAGCGCCTGGTCGGAGGTCCCCGCAGGTCTGGCCAACGTGGTGGCGATTGCCGCGGGACAAGGCTGCTCTGTGGTCCTGCTGGGCAGCGGCCCTCCCTTCCTGACCAGCCAGATCGCAAGCCGAACCGTCTCCCAGGGCGCCAGCGCGAATCTCCGGGTCAGCGCCTCGGGCGGCCTGCCCCTAAACTACCAGTGGCAATTCAATGGCGCTGACCTCGCCGGCGCCACGCGCCAGGTGCTCTCTTTGCCCAACATCCAGCCGGACCAGGCCGGAGCTTACTCGGTGTTGGTTACTAACACCCATGGGGCGGTTGCCAGCGGAGCCAAGGCAATGGTCCGCCTCAGCAAGCCGCTGACACCAGGCGGATCCGTCCCGAACTTTGTCCCCGGTTCACTCTTCTGTCGTCCCGACGGCTCCTTCCAGTTTGCGCTCTATGTGGCCGCCGGCTCACGACTGGAGATCCTCGTGTCTGCCAACCTGCGCGATTGGACCTCGCTGGCTACCCTCGACCCGACCAACTCCCAGATCCCTTTTGTCGACGCGACTACCAACTCCGCGCGCCGCTTCTACCGCACAAGATTGCTGCCCTAACCGGATCGTCGGCGATCACGTCCAGCCCGGTCCCAATTTTGGTCGTGAACGGAGCTCGTCAGGCAGGTCACAGGTGCGCCTCTCAGACTGACATTGACGCCGGCTCCAAAAACCTCCAGAATGCGAAAAAGTCGATAAAATAAGGGCTTTTCGGTTTAGATAAATCGCAGGTACAATCTATCACGTCATGAGCCGCGGTGACCGGCGCAAGAGGATATTCCTTGGAGAATTGTATTGGCAAGCTGCGCGAGCGAAGCCGAGCGAATAGTCACCGAAGAGGTCCAGCGCCGCGGCTGGCAGGAACAGGATTTAGTCAGCCGCCGCAAGAATGACCACGCCAGGCTGGAGATTGCGGCGCGACTGCGCCGACAGACCGCGCTGTCGCTCAGAGAAATAGCGGCCCTGGTCCATTTGGGAACCTCCAAGACGGCGAACAGCAACCTGCGCGAGCATACGCGTGGCGCGACCGCGAAGGATCCATCGCAAGCGCCCTTGGGCATCTGAACCGGTGAAAACGAATGAACGACAACGAACCAAACTATGGGTTGCTTTTCATCAATAGATGTGCCTATGATAGCTCTGGATTTCATAAGTCATTGCAGCAACCGCGTGGTCGGATATGAACCGCCGGTCTCTCGTCTGGTGTCGACAGGGTGCGTGGATCGAAGGGTTGACCCCACTGTTGTCCAGCGTCTGGTCCCTTGGAATTTCGGCGCCCTCTTCCAGGCCCCCGCATCGCCTGGCCCAGCGCCGCCCGACCCTGTACCCGCCGTTACCAACTCCGAGCCTCGATCAAGCCTATCGGACCCCTAATCTCATTTAGGTATTATTAATCTATAACGGAAAGGAGCCTCTCCAGATGAACTTCCCCCATGCATGCCCGCCGCGAAACTCTGCCTCGAGCCCGGTGCGATCCAGCCTGGCACAACTTGCCGCCCTCGTCTGCCTCGGCTGCCTCGCTTGGCAAGCTTGGGGCCAGGAGTTTCAAAATCTCGATTTTGAATCCGCTTCGATCGAGCCGGCCGGCTCCTTCGGGCAAGTGCTCTTCGCCCCGGCGTTCCCGGGCTGGACGGGTTGGATCGGCGGCGCTCTTCAGCTTTATGCAAACTATGACCTGGCCTTCCTCGATACCGCCGGAATCTCCATCCTCGACTCGAATTGCGACTCGAATTGGCTCATGGCCCAGTTGATCGACTGCATGCACGGACATTACTGCGCGCTCATTCAATCGGGGCACGGCCCCGGCGGGAGCGCCATTGATATCCCTCCGCCCGTGGACGCGGCCATCGCCACCTCTGGGACTATTCCCTCGGATGCCCAGACCCTCCTGTTCAATTCATCAGAAATCCCGAGTGAATATCTGTCGGTTGCCTTCCAAGGCAAACCAATTGCCCTGGTCGTCGTCAGTAACAGCCCGAACTTCATGGTCCTGGGCGGCGACGTCAGCTTATTCGCCGGCCAGTTCGGCGAACTTTCGTTCACCATGAACGTGATCTGGACCACGGTTGTGCCGACCTACGGCCCCATTGTGCTCGATGACATCCGATTTTCCCCGGCCCCGCTCCTGGCCGCCCCGGTGATCCTCACCCCTCCCAGCAGCGCTTGGGCAAACCTTGGTAGCACCGTCGATCTTCAGGTCTTCGCCTCTGGCAGTCCGGCGCCCGTTTATCAGTGGCTTTTTAACGGCAGCAACCTCATTGCGGGCGCTACCAGCTCCCTCCTCGAATTAACCGACATCCAACATTCCCAATCAGGTGCTTATTCAGTTGTTGTCTCGAACTCCCTTGGCGCAGTCACCAGCGCGCCCGCTTTGGTGTATGCCCCAGCGGTCGAAATCAATGCTCAACCCCAGAGCGAAACGATTAACGCCGGCCAGACCGCGCGGTTCAGCGTGCAAGCGCAGAGTCAGTTGTTCCTCAGCTATCAATGGCTCAAAAACGGGAACTTGCTGAACGATGCCGGCAACACCTCTGGCTCGCCCACCGCCAATCTGATTATCAGCAATGTTCTGAAAGGCGACGAAGGCAGTTATGCGGTTAACATCGGCTACGCCGGCTACGGCCAACTGGAGAGCGAGGCCGCCACCCTGTCCGTCGTCGACCCGGCCATCATCTCCCAACCTGGAAGCCTCTCCACCGCCGCGGGCGCGGCCGTTTCTTTCACGGTCCTCGCCTGCGGCACGCCCCCCCTCCTTTGCCAGTGGTTTCAGAATGCCAGCCCCATCGCGGCGGCCACCACCAGCGCCCTGCTCTTGACCAATGTTCAACCGGCCCAAAATGGGGCCTATTGCGTTGTCGTGACCAACGTATTTGGCCCCGTGACGAGCTCAGTCGCTTTCCTAAGTGTCTTCCTCCCCGGCAATCTTTTGCCGCCATTGACGACTTCTTCTCCCTACGACCTCCGTTTCGCCGGGGTCCCCGGGCGCAGCTACAGCCTCCAGCGCGCCCTTACGCTCTCTGGTCCCTGGACTACGCTCGGCACCCTGGCTGTCGCCGCGGATGGCGTCGGCGTGTTCCAAGACCCGTCCCCTCCGCGGAGCGCCGCGTTTTATCGGACCCGCTATCCCTGACCAGCTCAGCTCCGATTCCTTGTGGCTGGGATCAAGTGGGGCCGGGCATCCGGCTGCGGTGGCCCAGCCGAGGGAGTCAGTCTCCCAAGTGCCCGTCGCAAGTTGCGGTGTCAGCTATTGTGATGTTTAGTACTCGTGGTCCCCAGGCCTGACAACGGGAGCGCCTGAGCACTGCAGTATCAGGGCGCGGGAAAACCGAGATGATGCACAGCGAGCCGGAACAGGTGACAAAGATGCTGGAGGCCTTGCGCACCCGCGATGACCTGGCAGCGGAGAAGCTGCTGCCTTTGGTTGGTCCGGCAGGCAACTGATGCTCACCCGGCAATGCCGGCACAGAAAGCGCCGCACCCAAACCAGCAACACCGCCACCAAGCTGGTCACGTATCGCCGGTAATAGGCTAGCGCCTCTAGCGTGTGCGCCCGCCCGCAATTGGGGCAGTTCTCCGGCGGCCGGACTTGCTTCTGATAGTCCTGTTCTACATACTGCTGCGGGGTCAGTGAGGTTTGGAATATTGTTTGCATGACAGCTCTATAACCGAGCTGCCCCCCATTGAAAATTCACCTCCTGGCCGATCGCCGGCCCAACCCACACCAAGCGGTTCGCTTCACGATCCCAACGGAGAACTGCGGGGCCAGATGCGCAAGCCCTCGCTCTTCCTCAAGTGCCATGAACGCTTCAAGAATGGCAAGCAGCATCGCTATTGGAGCTTGGCCGAGAACCAGCGCTGCGCCGGTGGCCGGATTG
>Ga0187889_10002140_pt1 | contig 19822 bp, 18 predicted proteins | sample June2016WEW_7_10_2_FD_132992 | JGI IMG/M metagenome (GOLD analysis project Ga0187889, IMG submission 132992) | Peatland microbial communities from SPRUCE experiment site at the Marcell Experimental Forest, Minnesota, USA - June2016WEW_7_100 | ecosystem: Environmental > Terrestrial > Soil >... | reverse complement strand
TCGGTCCAGAGCGGGATGCCGATTCCGGATGAGCGACTCGAGGCGCAACCCCTTGCCGAACGGACCATCGAGGAGCAACGACTCTTCGAGCGGCACGGGTCCAACTAGCCCGGTGGGCTGCTCGGTCACGATTAGGTCAAAGTTCAGGGCCCAATGCCGCGCCCGGATCCGTATCCCCTCCCAACTGCCATCGCTCGTGAGCGGCGATCGCGCACATTGCGGCCCATCCCGCCGCGGCCTCGCTCGCGCGACCGCGCCCAGGTGATGCTACCGCCACCCACCCGCCTGGCCCGGCGGTTCAGGGCTTGCCCCACTCTTTGAACGGGTGCCCGACGAGATTGGCGTTGTAGTAGCGGGAGTCGCCCGTCACTTCCTCACCTATCCAGGCCGGCAGAAACACGGCGGTCGCTTCGGAGGGAAGCTCGACCTCGGCCACGACCAGGCCTTCGTTCTAGCCGGCGAAGACGTCGATCTCCCACACGAGCCGGCCTGCGGTGACCCGATCCGGGTCTTCTCGATCTGGGGTCGAAGAGTGAGCCCGTCGAGCAAGTCCTCCGCGTCGCGGACCGGTATCTCGTCACCTGGACGACGCGGGCTCGATCGCTCTGGTGGTCGGCCGCACCTGGTGCCGCAGGTCCCGGCGCCGGAAGTAGGCCCAGAAGGCGATCGCGATTCCGCCATATAGGACGACCGTCAGGGCTACGGTCCAGAGACCTGTCGGGCTCGGATGTGGCTCGAAGCTGCTCACCGGATAGAGGATCACGTGGGCGAACAGCAGGAGCGCCAGGGCCCAGAGGATGGCCCACCGCCGACGGCTCCATGCGAAGAGCGTCTCTCCGGTCAGGAACCGGAGCGGGATCAGCCCGATCGCAGCGCCCTGGACCGCGCTCACAAACAGGTTGGCCAGGATGCTATTGCCGACCGAGCCGACATCGCCGCCGATGATCCCGACCGTCGGCTGGAAGGGGATGCGAATGAACCAGGCCGCGAACCCGACGGCCAGCAGGACGGCCATCCCGCGGAACGCCATTCGACCGCGGTCCTCCGCGCTGAGCGCCACCCTGAACGTGAAGCCGCCGATTATCCCGTAGACGTAGCCCGGCTGGACGGCCGTGACACGGGTGACCAGAACGCAGCCGGCGGCGAGGATGAGCGTCCACAGGGCAACCCGGATCTGCCCCCGGGCGTAGTGGTGGCGGCGCACGTACAGCTCCGCCGGCACCTGGGAGAGGGCGGTACCCGCGGCAATCCCGAACAGCGTGGTGCCGAACGTCAGGAGTACGTTCTGGCTGGGGAACTGGGCGTTTAGGAACGCATAGAGGAGGGTGACGAGGAGCAGGTAGACGATCATCCCGGGCCACGTTCCGGACAGGGTCCCGATGCGGCGGCCCACGCCCGCGCCGCGCGTGCTGGCAGCCATGCGGCGTGGCAACCTGCGGCGCAGCCAGCGTTCGATCAGCCGGCGCTTGGCCGACAGCGTGCTGTTGAAGAGAGGGGTCGGCACGCCGAGCAACAGCATCAGGAACGCGGTGATCCCGATGCTACGGGCGACGTCCTGCGGGGCCAGGGAGATCTCCAGCGGGCCCGGCAAGGCCGCCGTGATGGAGGGCGCCGGCGCGGCGGCCACGTCGAGCGCGGCGACGACGACCGAGCTCTGGCCCGGCTCCGCGACGAATGTTCGACCGGTGGCCGGGTCTACCGCCAGGGCTACGCCGTTCGTGATGCCCGCCACCGCCCGGTCCAGGCGCAGCGAGCCATCGACCCCGACGGTGAACAGGTTCGCCTGGTTCGCGGTTGCGAGCGGCACCAGCACGTCGTGGCTGGCCGGCAGGACGGCGATTGCCGCCACGGTGCGGGCGGCCGGATCGGGGTCGATGAGAACGCTGGAAAGGCGCGTGAGAGCGCCGTCGGCCGCGACACCGAACGACGAGAGTTGACCGGTCCCGGTCTCGACCGCGAAGAGCATGTGGCGCGTCCCGTCCACGGCCAGCGCGGTTGGAGCGGCTGCGCCGGTCTCCGCGACCAGCCGGGGAGGGTCCGCCCGGCCGTCGATCACGCCAATCGACCCGCCGGTCGTCGCTCCACCGGGGGCCTGGGCCGACCGGGCGACGAAGACCAGCCCGCTGGCACCGTCCACCACGAGGCGTCGAGGTCCTCCGGGGACAGTGATCGTGGTCGGAACCGTGGAGAGGTCGGGCCCGATGGCGAGGACCTGGCCGAGGTCGACGAAGGCGACGAACAGTCGACCGGTGGTCGGATCCACGGCGATGTCGGAAGGCTGCCCCGGCAGGCTGATGGTCCGGATGACCGAGGGCGGCGTCGCCCGGCCGTCCAGGACTACGATCTGACAGTTCGCCTGATCCTCGACGAAGACGTGACCCGTTGTGGGATCGACTGCGACCGCGGCGTTGAAGCCGCCGACCTCGATCGTCGACTGCACCTGAATATCGGCGGGGTTCAGTGGGCGCCCGGAGAGCACCGTGACCGCGCGGGAGAGGAAGTTCGTGACGAAGACCCGACCGCGCGGGTCGCCGGTGTCGATCGCCACGGCCGACGGGAACAGCGCCTGCCCGTCAACGGACTCCGAAACGACGCGTACGACGCTCGAGTCGATGTTACCCGTCGCGATCGGCCGCATGTCGCCGCCCGCTCCGCCGAACGTACAGGTCGGATTCCCGTTCGTGCCGCCGCCGGTAGGCAGTGCGCTGGGCGACGGACTCGCGGCCGGCGCCGGGCTCGCGGACGGCGCCGGCCCGGTCCGCGTCAGCGTGCGCGAGGCGGTGCCCCCGGCGCCTTGCGGCTGCGCGACGGTCATCGTGCTGCCGTCCGGCGAGACGATCATGGTCTCCACGGAGGTGGTAGTGCTGTTCGTGAGATGGAACGTGAGAACGAGGGTGGAGCCGATGACTGCGCCGGTGAGAGTCCACGTCCTGGTTTTCGAGCTGGTTCAGCCGCTTGCAGTTCCGGTCACCGCTCCGGTGCTGAAGTCCTCGGTAGCGATCGTGATCACGCCGTTGACCAGGCCATTTGCCGCATTTATGGATTCGAACTGGCCGACCCACGTCCCGCGAACATCGACCGGGGTATACGCCGAGGCGATCGAGGCCAGGAAGCAGGTACCGACGAGCACGGCCAGCACTGCAACGAGGAACCTGCGCATCGGGCTCTCCACTGCTCACGATTCCACACGGGCGCTCGTCGTGACTCTTGCTGCTTCGAGCGGGAGCGACCGCTTCATCTCGCGCTCACCCAGGCGCAGAAGAGTTAGATGGTCGGCCCGCCGCCTACCTGGTCCCTAGGGTCGAAAGTCTGGAGACGTCCTATCCGTAACGGTAGGTTGCCACCCACCCGAAACGGGACAGTGCGACCGTGCCGGCCTCGGCCGACGAGATTTGGGCCGGGCGACAACTGTCGGCAGGGCAACGACATTCCCAGTGGCGGTTTGGGCGTGCCGATCCCGGGCCGGACACCCTGCTTTCCCGGCACTGGCCAGTCGCCCCGCAGCCTGCTTACTTGGTGCTATCAGACAGATCGGCCCGGACGTATGCCTCGGGTGCAGCCATCGAAGTGCCCTCGGGGTTTCTCAGTGGTCGATCCACCCCGACTCGACTTCCGTGCGACACACGGGCCCGGGGCGGCGTCCCCCTATAGCAATCGCCTGAAACGATCAGTCCCCTCTACCAGGCGATCGACGATGCCTACTTCCATGGCTGCGTGCCCCGCGTCGGGGACGATCTCGAGTGCGGCCTCCGGCCAGCGGCGGTGGAGATCCCAGGCGTTCGATACCGGGCAGCACATGTCGTAGCGACCGTGAACGATCACGGCCGGGATATGGCGGATCAGCGGCACGCCATCGAGCAGCTGGTCGGGATGGTCGAAGAACCCATGGTTGGCGAAGTAATGTGACTCGATGCGGGCGAGGTTGTCGGCGGCATCGGGTTGGCTGAATTCGGCGATCAATTTCGGATCGGGGATCAAGCGGATCGTGGATGCCTCCCAGGTTGCCCACGCTCTCGCGGCCGTCGCCCTCTCGGCTGGGTCGTCGCCGGTCAGGCGGCGCCTATAAGCGGCCAGCAAGTCCACGCGCTCATCCACGGGGATGGGTGCCAGGAACGCGTCCCACGCATCCGGGAATACGAAGCTCGCGCCCTCCTGGTAGAACCAGCGGATTTCGCGCGGTCGCAACAGGAAGATCCCGCGCAGCACGATCGCCGTCACGCGATCGGGATGCGTCTCGGCGTACGCCAGCGCTAGCGTGCTGCCCCAGGAGCCACCGAAGACGACCCATCGATCGATGCCGAAGTGGACCCGGATCTTCTCCATGTCCTCGACAAGGTCCCAGGTCGTGTTCTGCTCGAGGCTGGCGCGCGGGGTGCTGCGACCACAACCGCGTTGATCGAACAGCACGATCCGATAGGCATCAGGGTCGAAGAACCGGCGGTGCTCGGGCGTGGTTCCGGCTCCCGGCCCACCGTGGACGAAGATGACGGGCTGACCATCGGGCCGACCGCTTTGCTCGAGATGGAGCTCGTGCAGGTCGGAGACCCTCAAACGCTCGATCTCGAACGGCTCGATCGGTGGATAAAGCTCGCGCACAAGACCCAGTCTAGGCTCTGCCTTCGGCGACAATGCAGGGCCGCGGATCGCCGCGCTTCTGGAGATCGGCGCGCGGCCGCTCGTTCACGCACCAATCTGCCATAACTACCCCTGCTCCAAGCGGGAGTAACTCAGCTGGCAGAGTGTCTGCTTCCCAAGCGGAGCGTCACCCCGCAGAGGCTCCCCCACCCCCGACCGACTGGCTGTGGCCACAGGCCGCCAACGGGTTCACGAGCGGATTCTTCTTCACCAAATGGTGAACGATGGTGAAGAGGGACATGGCCATGTGGCCGGCAGAGAGTGGAGGCTGGTGTCGTGTCAGCCCCGTCTTCGATCCGGACCGCGCGGGAGCTCATAGGGAGCCAAGATGTCCGCAATGTCGGCGGCCTCGATCACCTTCACGCTCGCTTTCGCTACCGCCACTAGGGTCTGATTGCGCGGAACCGAATTCGGCAGAGCCAGGGTCTCGAGAGCGACAATGCTTAGCAGCCGCCTCGCGCCCCCGATCGTGCCCAGGTCGCCGAGGTCGTAGACCTCCTTGAGAGTCGCTTCCTTGCGGCGGTGCACACCCCCCAGGCGGCGCGCCTGAGCAACCTCGGCGCCGTGGTCGGGATGGTGCATGTGACAGAGTGACTCACCCCGCAGAGCGGGTGAGCGGCACGGCTTTCCGGCCGTGGTCTTCGCCGTACAACCTCGGTTTCGGACGCCACTCCGTCGCAGCGGCGGTGACGGTGGTCCGGAGGGCGATCGGCTAGCCATCGATCCGGCCCGCCTTCCCGCCGCTGAAGGATTCCCAGCGGGCGATGATCACATCGGCGTAGATAGGATCGAGCTCCAAGGCGGCACAGCGCCGGCCGGTTCTCTCGGCTGCGATCAGGGTCGAGCCCGAACCTGCGAACAAGTCGGCCACCAAGTCTCCTGATCGGGAGCTATTGGAGATTGCCCGCTCCATGAGAGCCAGGGGCTTCATGGTCGGGTGGAGCGGGGCCTCGGCCGGTCGGGCGATCTCCCAGACATCGGCCTGGTCGCGATCACCGCACCAGCGATGAGCCGAGCCCTCGCGCCAGCCATACCAAATGGGCTCGTAGGCGCGCTGGTAGTCGGCCCGACCGAGGACGAAGCGATCCTTGGCCCAGACGATCGTGTCGGACCAGTGGCCACCCTCCTCGGACAGGACTCGACACAACAGGGGCAGCTCCTTGGAGGATATGCAGACGTAGATCGCGCCATCGACGTAGGCCAGCAGGTTCTGGCCCCAGGCGCGAACGAAGGCTTCGAAGCTAGCCGGATCGAGGTTGTCGTTGGCTATGCGGCGGCGGCGCTGGCCTCTCTGATGACCGCCGTGATCGCCCAGGGCGACGCCGTATGGGGGGTCGCTGAATGCCATCGCCGGCCGCTCTCCGGCGAGCAGGCGCTCGATATCGGGGGCGTGGGTGGCATCGCCGCAGAGGAGCCGATGCTCTCCCAGGCGCCAGAGATCGCCTGGCTTGCTCCGAGGCTGTCTTGTCGCCTCCTCCAGCGCGGCATCCAGATCGAAGGTTTCCGGCCGTTCGCGCTTCTCGCGGACCTCCAGGCCGCGCAGCAGATCGCGAACCTCGTCGTCGCCGAAACCGGACCGGGAGAGATCCACGTTGCCTGCGGCCCCGAGCTCCGCGAGGAGGCGGGCTAGGAGGGCCTCGTCCCAGGAGCCGCCGATCCTGTTCAGGGCCAAGCCCAGGAGACGGGCCTCCTCGAGCGACAGATCGAGCCAGCTGACTGGGACGGTCTGCAGGCCCAGCCGGCGGGCTGCCACCAGGCGCTGGTGGCCAGCGATGACCGTGCCGTCCGCTCGGCGGACAAGGACCGGCTCGACGAAGCCGAACTCGCGGATGCTGCGCTCCAGAGCGTCGAGTTCGGCATCACCGATCCGTCTGGGGTTCGCCGGATCGGGACGCAATAGATCGATTGGGACCTGCTCGACCACGATCGAGGTCGGGACGAGGCGGGTCTTGGGTCCGCGGGTCAGGGGCCCTCGGTGGGAGCGCCGCGGAGCAGGCGCCCCGGCGGCGGACTCGCCATTGGCCCCCGCCGGCGGCGGGCATGAAAACGCACCGGCCAGATCCTCACGTAAGGTGGCACGGTGCTCGCTGGTAGCGGGGTTGGTCTGGACTATCGAGTCGTTTTTCAATAACACCTATCTAGCGGATGACGAGCCAGGATCGGCTTGGCCACATTGTACCTCGTGGCGGCGGCCGGCCGACGAGAGTCGTTCGGGCCGGACAGCCTGCGCACCTCCACGGGCGCCGACCTAGCCCGTGCCAAGTTCTACTTCACCGCCGGGCGCCGCCACACGTGGTCGGCCCTGGTGGACAGCGGTGCAGATACCGGACTCACGTCTGAGCCACCCACGCGGTCGCTCTACTGCTTGCCGCCCGCCGTGCGGCGGCCGGCGTGATGAGCCGCGAGGTAGGCCGCAAAGTCGGCAACCTCGGCGCGCTCGGGGTCGGTCAGGCGATCCAGATGCTCCGCGAGCGGTCCCGCTACCCCGAGACCGGCGAGCTCCCGTGCGAGTCGCGAGGGCGGGATGCCCCAGAGGCGCTCAAGTAGCTCGACGAACGTTATCCCGGTCGCATCCGAAGCACGGATCAGGTTGGCCGGAGTCGGCCGTGCCCGCGACGGCCGGGTTGGATCGAGGAGGGCCGCGATATAGCCAGGATCGCGACCCATGGCGGCGCTCAGGGCCCGCATCGAGAGGCCGCTGCGTTCGAGAATGTCCCGGAGCGATGCTCGGAACTCTTCCTCGTCTGGTGGCATCTAGAGATCCTCCCGGCTCGATCGAGCCCTAAGATAATGGTTGCTGCCAACGTCATACTGACGTATTATAACGGCATGATACAGCGTCCTAACAACGGCGTCGAGCCGGTTCCCGGCGTCGTGGCGCAAGCGGCCGAAAGCCGCCATCGGAGGTCAAGCATATGACCGCCATTGGCCTCGTCCGCGATGCCCGCCACCGCTACAGCTGGAACGGCGGACCCCTCTACCCCTCGGTCACGACGATCCTCGCTATCAAGGACAAGCCCGCCCTGGTGGGCTGGGCCAAGCGCGAGACGGCAGCCTGCGCGGTGCGCAACCTCGATGTCCTGGCGCGCATGGTCCAGAGCGGCGGAGCCGGGGCAGCGATCGACTGGCTCAAGCGCATCCCCGACTACCGCCGCGACCTCTCGGCCGACCTAGGAACAGCGGTCCACGCGGCCGCCGAGGCGATTGCCCGCGGCGGGCCAGTGGCGATCGCTGATGAGGTCCGGCCCTTCGTCGCGGCCTACCGGCGCGACTTCCTCGAGACCTTCGCTCCCCGCTTCATCGCGATCGAGGCGATGGTCTGCTCACCCCGTTACGAGTACGGCGGCACGGCGGACGCGTTCGCCGAGATCGAGGGCGAGATCTGGCTCCTCGACTACAAGAGCGGAGCCGGAGTCTATCCCGAGACCGCCCTCCAGCTCGCCGGCCTCGCTCGGGCCGGGTTCATCGGTCTTCGGGGCGACCCGACCCAGTACCCTGTTCCGGCCGCTACCCGCTTCGGTGTGCTTCACATCAGGCCCGAGGGCGCGCGCCTGCTCCCGGTCACCGTCAATCGGGCCACGGTGGCGGCCTTCCTCGATGCGCGCCGCCTCTTTGGGTGGGACCAGGGGCCGGCCAAGAGCGTGATCGGGGAGCCGATCACGCGGGTGTCGCGTTCCGAGGCCGCCTGACACTCGCGCACGGACGTGTTAGCCAGCGGAGCGAAGGATCGATGATGTGGCGGCGCACGCCGCTCCGGTGGAGGCGGCTCGGGGACCATCGGCCGACGGATCCGGTCCCGCCGGCCGTGCGAGCGCATGTCAGGGCGCGGGACCGCATCTGCGTCTTTGCCCGCCTGGGGATCCCGCACAACTGCTTCGGTCGACTCGAGCTCGACCACGTGCGGGCCTCGGGTGGCCTCGGCCTGCGGAGTCGCAGCACTCCGGACAACCTGGTGCTCCTGTGCCCGTGGGCCCATCGCCTCAAGACGCTCCACGGACGCCGCTGGCGCCCCGTGCTCTTGGCCTGGATCGAGCGGGCCGAGCAGGAGGGCGAGTGACCCACCTCCGCGGGCGAGCAATGAAAGGCTGTCTCAGCCTGCTCGTCGTCTTCGCCCTGCTGGCCTGGCCGATCGAGCAGCTACAGCAGCTCTTCGGCTGGTCGGACTCGCAGACCGGCGACCTGCTACTGGTCGCGGTCGCGCTGCTGGCGATCGGTGCGTCCGTGCGCGGTCGCGCCGACCGGCGTCGGGCGCCGGAGACGACGCTTAGAGGTTCCCGCCTCGCATCCGGGCTGCGTCAGGCTGCAGTGGCCAGGCTTGGCGAGGCCCGGGCGGCGGGCGCTGCGCTGGCGCGGGCCAGGTACCGGATCCCGCCGGCGCAGGGCCTGCCGGCGCAGCCGAACGTGCGCCCCCGCGACCTCCCGATGAGCCCGCGGTGGGAGCGGCGTGACCGGCGGTTCAGCGATTCCCCGCCAGGGGGAGGGGGGACTCAGGTGCGCCCGAGGATGACACGAGCCCGTGATCCGCTGCCGGCGCAGCTCCGCTTCAGCGTCCTGCAGCGCGACGGGTTCCGCTGCCGGTATTGCGGTCGGACTAGCAGGGAGCCCGGAGTCGTACTGCACGTGGACCACGTCGTGCCGCTCGTCGCTGGCGGAGCCACGACGGAGGATAACCTGCTGACTGCGTGCGAGGAGTGCAATTTGGGCAAGGCCACCCGGGCCGTGGTGTCGGTCGGAACGTGACGCGGGCGACGCGCGGTGCGGCCGAACGCGACATATCGCGCGGCTCGAAGTCGGGCCATATGCGCATCCCTGCCCGGCGCTCCCGGAGCGGCGGGCGGCTGGCTGAGAACCCGTCAATTCAACGCCTCACCTTCGGTGGCTTCGGTCGGCGGAGTTCGATAGTGCGTCAGAGCAGCAGGGACGATGGTATGGCCGGTTGACTCCGAAGAGGGCCGAGCGCGGGCCAGAGGCAGAGGCTACCTTCGATAGCGAATGCGCTCCTCGTCTTGCTCGTCCGCCGGAGTGACGTCCGCGTGGAGTAACCCGCCGAGCGGGTTCAGCTCTCCTCCTCCGTCAGCCGCAACGGACCGGTAGGCGGCAAGGGTGTTACCGATTGGTCCCGTCTGCGGGACCAATCGGGCAGGCGCCTGCGCGCGGCAGTCCTCTTCGGGGGAGCCGGCGACTTCGGCACGCGCTGGGAGAATCGACGGCGTTTGCGTCCCACGACATAACCAAGCGCATTTCTTCCCGACACTCCGTCGGCATCGTGCGACAGCGGCATCGGACCGGCCGGGTCTGAACCCGCGAGGGCCATTCCGAAGTCCCGCGGCAGCCGCTCGAGACCCAGGCGCCGGGCCGGGATTGCCGGCGACCTTCAGCCGTACATGAGCGATCCCGGCGTGGTGAGCACCCGGCCCGTCTCGAGCCACGTCTTGAGGCCCGACAGGATCATCGGCCAGCCGCCGTAGAGCTGCTCGTTCGCGCCGTCGCGCAGCCCGTCGTGGGTGAGGGTCAGGTGACAGGAGTCGCCGACCGGTTCGATCTCCCAGGTGATCCGCGTGGAGCCCTCGTTCTTCACCTCGTCGCTCCAAAGCGCGACCATGCTCTGGACCAGCCGGCGCGGCCGGTCGACCTCGAGGTTCACGCCCTCGCCCAGGGGCCCGGGAGCCTTCGGGTTGGTTATCTCGAAGCGCGAACCCGGCGTCCAGTCCGAGCTGATCCGGTTCCCGAAATGGAACCTAGCCCGGGTCTCGCCGTCGGTGAGCGCCTCCCAGAGGCGCTCCGGGGTCGTGCGGATGTAGAACTCGTAAACCTTCTCCATGGGGACTCTCCCAATCGTCTCGGGGACCGCGGCCGGCACGGGCGCGACCAGTTTGCACCGCGGCACGCTCGCGGCGCCGCGTCGCCCGACCGTTGTCGCGCGTCGCGACTGGAACGGGCCCCTGAACGGCCGGGCCGGCGGCCGCCGGTTATGCTGTCCGCGAGGAAGGGGGCATATGACCCACGCTTACGACCGTCGCCGGACGGCCTTCGTCGCATACGGCTTCGCCGTTCTCCTCGCGGTGGCGAGTTGCGCCACCCCGATAGCCAGCACCCGCTCGCCCTCGCCGGCGCCGGCTACCCCTAGCGTCCCGGTTGCGACGGCGACGATCAGCACTCCCACGATAAGTCCCTCGCCGACCATCGAGATCACCCCGACTCCATCCCCTTCGCCGCCGCCCGCCGACCAGCTTCCCCTGGTGAACAGCTGCGACCCGACTTCGGTCCCGGGAGCCGTTCCTGTCGCGCCGGCCAGCGGCGTGGTCAGCTCATTCACGCTGAACGTTCCAATCCTGATGTACCACCGGATCGTGCCTGTCGCGCAGGCTGGCGACTCGATCCCTGATCTCGTCGTCCCACCTCAGACATTCGCCGCGCAGCTCGATGCCCTCGACGCGGCAGGCTGGCACACGATCACTATGGCGACACTCGCCAATGACCTGCAGGCCCGCATAAAGCCGCCGTCGAAGACCTTCGTGATCACCATCGACGACGGCTGGGACGACGGCTACACGTATGCCTTACCGATCCTGCAGCAGCACGGTTTCGTCGCGACGTACTTCGTCATCGCCAGCCGGATCGACGTGTCGAGCTTCCTGTCGTCGGCGCACCTGCGGGCTCTCGTTGCCGCCGGTGACGAGATCGGCGACCACACGATGGACCACGTCAACCTGACAGCGCAGTCACCGGCGAAACTGACATACGAGATCGACGCGGCCGCCGCCCGGATCGCCCAGGTCACGGGGTACTGGCCCGAGTCCCTGGCCTATCCATCCGGGCACGAGGACTCACGGGTCCTCGCTGCGGTCGCCGCGTGCCAGGGTTTGCGGATCGCCGTGATCGAGGGGCACCTGGTGGTCCAGGGCCCCGCGGCGCCGCAGCAGTCCGGCGCAAGCCCGGCGCCTGCGCCGACGGCGATGCTCCAGGCCTACGAGACGTGGGCCTTTCGCTTCGTGATCCCGCGGATCCGGGTCACGCCGGGCACGACGCCCGCCGCCCTACTGGCCATGCTTGGATGACTTCCGCTTGAGCGTGTCCGGGCCGACGCCGACGCCGACGATAGCGCCGACCGTTTCAAGCGAGACCCCACCGGCTAAGGGCGCCCTGACCGGCCTCCCAACAGGGTCAGGGGCTCACTGCTCGTTTCGACGCGATCGCCACCGGATCCCTTTGCCCGGTACAGCGCGACATCTGTCGCTACGATCAGGCCGTCGGCCGTCCGGGCATCCTGGGGCGAGCAGCCGAGACCGACGCTGGCCGTGACTCTCGAAGTACCGCTGGAGCCGACGGCGGCGATGGCGAGGCGGACCCGCTCAGCGATCTGCCTGGCGATCTCTTCGCTCGTTCCCGGCAGCAGCAACGCGAACTCGTCCCCCCCGTAGCGGAAACAAAGGTCGCTTTCGCGGACGGAAGCGCCGATGGCCCGCCCGGCGGCCTGGAGGAGCGCGTCGCCGGCAGGGTGCCCGTGAACGTCGTTGTAGTTCTTGAACCCGTCAAGGTCGAGCATGAGCAGGACCAACGGCTGGACGCCCGGGTCGGCGATCAGGGCTGCCAGCCGGTCGTCGAACGAGCCACGATTTCGCAGCCCCGTGAGAGCGTCCGTCTCGGCTCGAGTGGCGACGGCCCGAAGAGTCTCGGCATTCCGAAGAGCGATCGACGCCTGGCCGGCGAACAGGCGCGCCAGTTCGAACTCCTCCGGGCTGAAGTGGGCCTCCTCGTTGCCCATGCGGCCGACGTTGAGGGTGCCCGCCACCTCCCCGCCGGCGAGGAGCGGCACCACGATGAGTGATTCGGCTTCGTTCGGCGTGCCCGGGATCACGCTGATGCGCGGATCGTGGAGCGCATCGTTTACGCACTCCGCGGTGCCGTGGGCGACGACCCAGCCCGTGAGCCCCCGGTCGATCGGCATCGTGGAGCCCATGATCAGCTGCGCAAAACGATCGCGGGCCAGGACCGGGCGCAGGACGGCATCGGACCTGTCGACGCGATAGATCGTCAGGTTGTCGTAGGCCAGCACGGACTTGAGCGAGTCGGCGATCAGCTCGAAGACGCCCTGCGGATCGAGCGTCGAAAGAAGGCTGTCGTTGACCTCGAGCAGCCGGCGCCGGCTCGCCAACGACCGTCTAGCCCGTTCGTCCGCTCTCCAGACGCGGTCGCCCACCCACCACAGCAGGCCGCAGGTGAACGCCAGCATCGCCCCAGACTCGAGAAGCGACAGGGCCACGTCGAACGCCGTGGCGGACCCTGCCGCCCCGCCGCCGACACGGACGATCGTCTCTCCGGCCATGCTTGCCCCGAACGCGAGGGCCAACAGAATCAGAAGGGGCCGTCCGCGCACGGCCGGGAGCGCCAGCACGGCACCGGCAAGCGGCAAGACCACCGCCGCATCGAGCATGGTGGGCAGCAATGCCGCCACCGCAACCCCGAGCAGCATGAGCATGACTCCGGTCGCCATTAGGACGCGTGGGGCGGAGCCCCGGCGCAGCAACAGGACGGCGGCGATCAGGGTCGCCCCCAGGATCGCCCCGACCAACAGGTGCCCCGGGCGCTGGGCGTCCGGGGCCGTGGCCATGTCTACGACAAACAGGGCGAACGTCATCGCGACGCACGCAGTTGCCAGGCCAACGAACCGGCGGTCATTGCCCGATCCGAGAGCGGGCGCTCGTTCACCTGTGGCGCTGTGCACGACCTCGCGGTCAGCTGATATCGCCCCCGCGCTCCGGCTCCTGTAGCCATCGGCGATCGTGCGCTTCGTCGCGAGCGCCAGGATCGCACGGGGCCATCTGATGGTCATTCGTGGAATTCCCTTTGATGCGGTACGTCGATCCCCTCCCCTTCCCACCGAAACCCGTGTCCCGGTCGCCCTCGCCTCTGCCCGAGAGCGTTTGGGTCGCACAACGGACCATGCGCGAGCGTGGGACTCGCCACAAGAGGCCGAAGGTCCCGGCGGCTACAGGACCGGACTGTGAGGCGCGCGCCGCTACTCCTCTCACCCCGACCAAACTCGCGCGATCGAGCCCTGGTGCGGGCCATCGGCCGGGCTCGGGCGACGCGGCTCTGTGCTGCGGCACCGGTCCTGGCCGAACGAGGGAAATGGTGCGCAGCTTCTGCCCTCGACCGAGGGAGAGCTCAGGGCGGAGCGGCCACCGAAACCTTCTCTGGCCCGCGCCCGCCGTTGACGTCGATGGGAGCAGAGCGCAACAGAGCCGACGAGTAGGCGACCGGGCGTCCCAGTCCGCGGCGCTTCGAAGCATACATCGCCGCGTCGGCCCGCCGGACGAGCGCATCCGCGCCGATCGCACGACGTGCCGCGTGCGCCACGCCGATGCTGACCTGGAGATCGAGCGTGACCCCCGCGAGGCACGCGGGCCGATTGACCGCTCGGGCGATCCGATCCGCGACGCTGAGGGCGGACTCGGCACCAACGACGCCCGGGCAGACGACCAGGAATTCGTCGCCGCCGATCCGGCCGAGCGCATCCCCAGCCCTGACGGTGAGAGCCAGACGGTCGGCCACGATCCGCAGGAGCTCGTCGCCCGCCATATGGCCGAGCCTGTCGTTCACCGACTTGAAGCGGTCGATGTCGACGAAGAGGACGGCGGTCCCGGCGGCCTTGCGGGCGAGGGCTGCCTCGAGAACGTCCATAACCGCACTGCGGTTCATGACCCGTGTGAGCAGATCGTGGGTCGCCCGTCGCTCCAGCTCCGCACGCAGGTGCGCGCTCTCCGTCACGTCCTCAACGGACACAACGGCGCCGGTCACGCCTCCGCCCGGGTCGGTCAGGACGCGCAATCGGAGCATGCACCGCCGCGCGCGCAGCCCCTCGCCCGGTTGGACCCGGACTTCAAGGTCCCCGTCGATACCGTTGTCCAGAGCCGCGTCGAGCGCAGCCCGGAGTATCGGCAAGTCCTCGCGCGCCACGGTCGCGAGTTGCGCATCGACCGTGGGAGCCGGCCCGAGGCCGAGGATGCCGCTCAGCCGATCGTTGGCGTACACGATCCGGCGATCCGGCAGCACCTGGAACACGCCGATCGGCAGGGCCTCCGCCAGCCTGTGCAGGAGATGCTCGCGGGCGCGCACGGTTTCGTGTGCTGCCATCTCGTCGGAGATGTCGATCATCTCGGCCAGCACGCAGCCGCGGTCGGGATCGGCGAGCTGATTGTGGTTGGTCACCTCAAACCAGGTCCACGAGCCATCGGAGCGCCGATGGCGCAGCCGGACGGGCGGCTGAACGGTCCCCGGTTCCGAGAGCATCTGCATCCAGCTCTCGATCGCTCGATCGTAGTCCTCGGGGTGGATGAAGTCGAGCGAGCGAAGCCCCACCATGTCCGCCGCGGTCCAGCCCAGGATTTTCGTGGTCGCCTCATCGACCTCGAGGAAGACGGCCACCTCGTTCTTGCGTACCCGGGCCATGCGCGGGGGCGTGGGCCCGATCTCCGGCAGCCTTGTCAGCGCGGCCGCGTCAGCCGCGACGACCATCCCGACGTACACGCCGTGGCGGGCGCGGGCGTCAACGTAGTGGATCACCGCGGGCCGGCCGGGATCCAGCGCGAGGCGCACCTGCGCGGTGGCACCGCCCGTTTCCCGCGCGCGCTCCCAGGTGGAGATGACACGCTCGCGGTCTTCGGAGATCACTAAGTCGAGCACCGAGCGAGCCTTGAGCACCTGCTGGCCCCTCAGGGGGACCGACGCCGGCATCGGGACGAAGACCCCGTCGGCGTTGATGGCTGCGACGAACGCCGTAGGGTATTCGACGAGCAAGGCATTGAGCGCGGCGTCGAGTGCTTCCGGGCTGAGTAGTGTGGGCTTGCCTGCCATGATCTCCGTCACATTACGCCGCGGTAGCCTGTGAGTGGGCGACGCCGCGGACCCTCGTGAGTCCTCTCGGGCGGGGCGTCAGGTCGGCGTCGTGGGAATCCTGGCCACGTCCGGGCGCGTCACCGACACTCCGGACTCGACTACGGGACCCGGGAAGTCCGACTCGACCACGGAAGGCCCGATGAGGCAGTTTCGTCCGATCCGCACGCCTGCCGGGATCCGGGCTCGTTCGCCGACCACGGTGATGCCGGTGCACAGGTGCTCGGGCTCGTCGACGTTGGGAGTCCCGAGGTCGTCCCCGAAACCGACCACCGCTCCGGCGCCGACGCGGACGAACTTGTCGACGATCGCCTTGTCGACCACGGCACCCGGGCCGATCTCGGTGTCGAGCAGCACAACCGAATCGCGAACCAGGGCGCCCTCGTAGACCGTCACGCCGGGCGACAGGACCGAGTTCACCACGGTGCCGTTGACGATGCAGCCGTGGCTGACCAGCGAGTGGCGCGCAATCGCGTCCGGGCCCATCTTGGCCGGCGAGCGTTCCTCGGAGCGAGTGTGGACGAGCCAGCTCCGGTCGAACAGGTCGAGCTCGGGGACCAGCGCGGTCAGGTCGAGGTTGGCCTCCCAGTATGCCTCGATGGTGCCCACGTCGCGCCAGTAGCCGTCGAAGCGATGGCCGAAGACGGGGACGCCGCCGGCCAGCATGGCCGGGATGACGTCGCGCCCGAAGTCACTGCGCGATTCGTCCAGCCACTCATGCAGCGCGGCTCGGGTGAAGACATAGACCCCCATCGACGCCAGGTCGCTCTTCGGGACCGCCGGCTTCTCCTCCCAGTCCACCACCCGCCCGTCGGTGTCGAGCGAGAGTATGCCCATGCGGGGCGCTTCGGCCGGCGGCACGGTGCGAACGGCGACGGTAACGGCCGCGCCGGTCCGGCGGTGGGCCTCGATCATCGGCCGGTAGTCCATCTTGTAGACGTGGTCGCCGGCCAGCACGAGGACCAGCTCGGCGCCGTCCTGGTCGATCTCGTGCAAGTTGTAGCGCACTGCGTCGGCCGTGCCCAGGTACCAGCCGGTGTGCCCCTTGGACATGTACGGCTGGAGAATCTTGATGCCCCCTCCGCGCATCCGGTCGAGGTCCCACGGTCGTCCCGTTCCGATGTGGTCGATGAGCGAACGGGGGTTGAACTGGGCCAGGACCAGAACGTCATCGATGTCGGAGTTCACGCAGTTCGAAAGGCTGAAGTCGATCAGCCGATACTTGCCGCCGAAAGGCACCGCCGGCTTGGAGCGGATCGCGGACAGGCAGGAGAGCCGTTCACCGGCTCCGCCCGCCAGCACGACGGCGAGGAACCCATTCATGTCTCTCTCCCTTCCGTCTCAGCCTGACTGCATCAGCAGAAGGAACCATTCATATGATGACGCGGCCGCGCCCCTCGGAGACAGGAATCTCTTCCCTTGGGCGAGCGCGATGACGGCTTCGGTTGTCGACTCCGTGCCGTGGAGAGACCGTCTCTACGCGACCCTCAGAGCGACCGTCGGCGGGTCCCGCTGGCAAGCGTTTTCGTCCTGCGCTGACGAACGACCCCTTGCATCCGCTACAAGGTGGCGATTCCGCCATGGCCCTCGCACGATGAGGCCATAGCGTCGCGCTCTCCGGTGCCTGGACGCTCCGACCACCTGGCTACTGGTCTGAGAACTCGGCCAACGCAAGCGTCGAGTCGATCCTACGGCTGGTACAGCTCGGCTGAGGAAAGCCCGGTCGACCCGCCGGGGAAGCCTCCGGCAATGAGGACCAGGCCGTCCGAGAGCAGGGTCGCGGTGTCCGAACGGCGAGCAGTGGTCATTGAGCCGGCCGGGCTGAAGGTGCCGGAGTTGGGGTCGTACAGCTCGGCCGACGCGAGAACTGCGTTGCCGCCGGGGAAGCCTCCAGCAACGAGGACGCGGCCGTCCGACAGCAGGGTAGCCGTGTGGTAGGCGCGCGCAGCGGTCATCGAGCCCGTCGGGCTGAAGGTGCCGGTACTGGGGTCGTACAGCTCGGCCGAGGCGAGACTCTCCGCGGAGTCACCGAGGCCTCCGCTGACGAGGACGCGGCCGTCCGAGAGCAGGGTGGCCGTGTGGCCGTCGCGATCGATGGTCATCGAGCCGGTCGCGCTGAACGTGCCCTTCTTGGGGTCGTACAGCTCGGCCGCGGCGAGAGCGGTGGGCCCACCGCTGGCATTGGAGGTGCCGTCCGTGCCTCCGACTATGAGGACGTCCCCGCCGGGGAGCAGGGTGGCCGTGTGATCCTCGCGAGCCGTGGTCATGGAGCCGGTCGCGGTGAAGGTGCCGGACTTAGGGTCGTACAACTCTGCCGAGGCTAGAACATTGCCACCGTCGTCCTGGCCACCAGCGATCAGGACGCGGCCGTCGGAGAGCAGCGTGGCCGTTTCGTCGACGCGGGCGGTAATCATCGAGCCGGTCGCGCTGAAGGTGCCGGACGTCGGGTCGTACAACTCGGCCGAGGCGAGAGCCTCCGCGGAGTCATTGCTGCCTCCGGTAACCAGAACGCGGCCGTCGGAAAGCACGGTCGCGGTGTGAGCCTCGCGGGCGGTAGTCATCGAGCCGGTCGCGCTGAACGTGCCGGTCGCCGGGTCATACAGCTCGGCCGAGGCAACGGCATCGCCCGCGTTGTCCTGGCCTCCGGCGATCAGGACGCGGCCGTTGGAGAGCAGCACAGCCGCGTGGTTCATGCGCGCGATGGTCATCGAGCCGGTGGAGATGAACCCAGGCGTCGGCGATGGTGAGCCAGCGGGAGCCGGCGTGGCGCTCTGGGCCGTTCCAGGCAAAGTCGTGACGGCCGGCGTCGAAGTCGCGCCGGTGGTCGACGATCCCGTCGCCGCGCTTCCGGAGCAGCCCGAGGCGATTACGGCGACGAGCAGGCCTGCCAGGCCGAGACCGGTTGCCCGAGAGACCGGCCCGCGGAGAAGCCTCGCAGAACCGGGTCCGGGCCACGTGAAGGTCCGGGCGGTTTGAGAACGGATCGTCATTTTCTGGCTCCCCCTGGCGGTGCCTCGTGTGAGCGCCGACTCCTATCTCCGGGGCCGAAACCGATGGCCCCCGACCGCGACCACCTTAGCATTGGCCAGCATGCCGGCAGTAGCGGCCGGCCGGTCCGGAACCAGGACCTTCTCATACAGGCTGGCCCGCCACAGCCTTCCCGGCACGTCGACATCGCCTCGGTGCTCAAAGCCGGCCGCCTCGTAGTAGGTGCGGATGCGCGGGTTCGCCGCCATGCAGTCCAGTCGAAGGCAAACCGCGCCGGACATCCGCGTCAGCACCTGGGCATAGTCGAGAAGCGACCGGCCCAGGCCTCGATGCGAGCGCCGCACGGCCAGCCGATGCAGGTACATCGCGTAGTTCGGCGGCTCTTTCGGCCGCTCGCCCCAGAAGGCCGGGTCGGTCGGTTGCAGGCTGAAGGTCCCGACCGGCATCAGGCCGTCCCAGGCGAGATAGCACGTCCCCACCGCCAGGCCGGAGCGGATCCACTCAACCGGGAAGGGCCGCGGCCACTGGCCGAGGCCCCGGCTCTCGAGCCACAGGGCGGCCTCGTCGAGGATGCCGGCCACGAGATCTACTTCGCCCGCGCCCGCGGTGAGGACCCGGATCCTGCCGCCTTCGAGCATCCAGGCTTCGTCGGGGCCGACGGATCCAGTCGACTCCGACTCGGACCGGAGTTCGGGGTTGCTCATGAGGTCACCGTCCCGTATCGCGCCTCCCCCTCCGCGTCCCATACCCGCGCACAAGAACTCTAGCGTCCCGGTCCCATGCCGGACAATCGAGCGGCTGCGTTGGGGGCCTCTTGATCTGGGGCGGAAGATGAGCGGCGACACGATCGATCGGCACGGCGAGATCATCCGGCAGATGTGGTGAAAGACCGGAACGAGGCGCAGGAGGCGCAATGCCGTCTCTGGAGAACTACGAAGCACGGCCCCCGGGTGGAGCGCCCGGGGCCTGGGCCCCGGTCCTGGGCGGTGCGATCGAGGCCAAGGGTGTGATCTATGCGGGCAACCGTTGCCCGCACTGCTCGTCACGCCTGGCCAAGCTCCCGGTCAGGAACACCAAGTGCCGCGCATGCGGGCGGCCCATCGTCCGGATTCGGGGCGACGACTACGTGGTGTACCTGCTCCGAGAGGAGGACGCCGGCCCACTGCGCAAGGAGATGGACGCCCACCGGGCTCTCACGCACATGTCAGAGCCAGGCTGGCGGTGGGACCCGGAGGCCCTCCGCGGGCTTCGACGTGTCTGGATGGTCCGGTACTCAGCGCTCGGCCTTGGCGTGCGCGTGGTG
>Ga0187889_10002139_pt1 | contig 19844 bp, 17 predicted proteins | sample June2016WEW_7_10_2_FD_132992 | JGI IMG/M metagenome (GOLD analysis project Ga0187889, IMG submission 132992) | Peatland microbial communities from SPRUCE experiment site at the Marcell Experimental Forest, Minnesota, USA - June2016WEW_7_100 | ecosystem: Environmental > Terrestrial > Soil >... | reverse complement strand
GGCGATTACATGGGGATGCTGGGCACGGTGATCAATGCCTTGGCGCTCCAGGATGCCCTCGAAAAACTCGGCGTGCCAACCCGCGTCCAGAGCGCCATCGCCATGGCCCAGGTGGCCGAACCTTTCATCCGCCGACGCGCGGTGCGCCACCTCGAAAAGGGGCGGGTCGTCATTTTTGGCGGCGGAACGGGCAATCCCTATTTTTCGACCGATACCGCCGCCGCCTTGCGCGGCACCGAGATCGGGGCCGAAGTCATCCTTAAGGCCACCAAAGTCGATGGGGTTTATGATTGCGACCCCAAAAAACACCCGCACGCCAAACGATTCTCCCGGATTACTTACCTCGAGGCCTTGCAGAAGCAACTCAAGGTCATGGATTCAACCGCCTTTTCCCTATGCATGGACAATAAGATGCCGATCATTGTCTTCGACCTGTTCCGCCCGCACAACTTCAGACGTGTCGTGATGGGAGAAAAGGTCGGCACGATCGTTACGGGGTAAGGTGTTGCTTTTCTCGAAAAATGATATTCGCATCGCGTGAAGATGCGGGACGCAAGCTGGGGCAGTACTTGAAAGACCAGCAAGTGGAGGCCGACCTGGTCCTGGGTTTGCCGCGCGGCGGGGTGGTCGTGGCGGCCGCGGTGGCCCAGATACTCCAACTGCCCCTGGACGTGCTGATCGTGCGGAAGGTCGGGCACCCCATTCATCGCGAGTTCGCCGTGGGCGCCCTGGCCGAGGGGGATGTCGTGGTGTTGGATGAGGCCGCCGCCCTCATCAGCCCGATTCTGCAGGCGGAGTTGGAGGAGATCATCGAGGAAGAAAAAGAACGCCTGGCCGCGTACGGGGCTCGATTTCACCGCCAAGGCAGCCCCGCTCTGGACGGCAAGGCGGTCCTGCTCGTGGATGACGGCTTGGCCACCGGCGCAACCACCGAGGCGGCGGTGTTGTCGGTCAAGAAACAGCGCGCCCGAAGCGTCGTTGTCGCGGCGCCGGTCGCCTCCCTCCACGCAGTCGAGCGGCTCCAACGCCTGGCAGACCAAGTCCAGGCGCTCCTGGTCGACCCGGACTTCGAAGCCGTGGGCCGCTATTACGAGGTTTTCTCGCAAACCACCGACGACGAAGTGCTCCAAGTGCTCAAAGGAATTGACCACGGATGACAGGTATGAGCTGACAGGAATTTGCTTTTTGCCGTGGCGCCGGAGCAGCTCCCATCGGCAGGCGAAAAGCTGCTCCTCGTCCGGCAGTCTAACGTCAACGGGATTGAACGAGGGCTCCGATTCGTGAGCCACGACTCACCCTGGCACGGGCTCGGGCATGGGTCGCAACGCGCACGGTTTCACGGCGCGGGCAATGCGGGCTTCAAGTTTGTCGGCAGCCGTCTCCAAGTCGTAGTGCGTCTGCAAGTCCATCCACCAGCCGGGGCGCGTGCCGAAATAACGCGAGAGGCGCAGGGCGGTGTCGGCGGTGACGGCACGCTGGCCGCGCACGATCTGGCTCACGCGCATGGGGGTGACGCCAATGGCTTTGGCCAGCGCGTATTGGCTCAACCTCAGCGGCTCCATAAAGTCGTGAAGCAGGATTTCGCCCGGATGCACCGGGTCAATTCTTTTGGCCTTCGTCAATTTAGTGATCATCCGCAATTTCAACGTCGCGCGCGTCTTCGCCGTGCCAGCGGAAGCAGAGGCGCCATTGGTCGTTGACGCGGATGCTGTGCTGTCCCGCCCGACTGCCTTTCAAGGCTTCCAAGCGGTTGCCGGGCGGCAGGGACAGGTCACGCAATTCGCGCGAGCGATCGAGCTGAGCGAGCCTCCGCAGGGCCACGCGCTCAATCTGCGGCGGCAGGCCGTGATCACGCCGCCGCGGCCACAACCGCTCCGTCTTCCGGCAAGCGAAGCTGGCAATCACAGTGTCAGTTTATCGTCTCGCGATAATATGTCAAGTCCTTCCGGCGGGGCAGGCCACCGACCGGAGGCAGGCCGCATTGAGCTTCTCGTCGTTGAGCGCAGAGAGCAGCAGATTGATGGAGCGCGAGGCGCGTTGCCGGCCGGCTCCCCAGCCCCTCAGGTCCTCTCCCCGATTTGCAGCAGCTCGGAGATTCAAACCTTGTTAACCAATGATCTCCCGCGCCGCAGCCCGCCTGCCGTCCGCCCCAGACTTACGGCAGCTCGACTTGTTTTGGGAATGGCGGGTAAAGCTGGGAGCTTTCCAGCGGGTGGGGGGCGCCGTGGGCCAGGAACTTCATGGCGCCAGATGACGCGCACAGCCAAACCTCCCGGGCGCCCGCGTTGAAGTAGAGATCGATCTTCTCGCCGATTTCGGCGTCGGTGTTGCTTGGGGAGAGCACTTCGACACAGATGTCCGGGGCCTGGGGGAAACAGCCGTGGTTGCCGAGCCGCTGCATGGACTCCGGCGAGGCCCAGGCTACGTCGGCGGCTTTTACGCCATCGGCGGTCGAAATCGGGCACTCGGTGAGGACGCGTCCGCGAGCCATGAGGTTCCGCAGCAGATGCGCGATTCCGGCTTGATAGCTGCCGTGTGAGGGAGCGGGAGGCGGGCTCATGATGATATGGCCATGGCGGTCGGTCTCGATGCGGCCTTCAATCTTGGCCAGTTCGGCATCGGCCAGCAATTCGGCCCAGCGGCGCAGGTTGAAAGCGGTCTGGACCTGGTGCGACGGCAGCTCAATGGTCAGCGTTGCCATACGCGCAACGTAGGACCCCTCTGAGCGGAATGCAACCTCGGAGGGCGGATTAAGAGCAGGATTGAGATTGGGACCAGCATAAGATTACGATTAGGAGGAGGATCACGATTCGAAGCAGGATTAAGATTAGGGTTAAGATTAGGAGCAAAAGAAGCGAAACGCGCCCACCAACCCCACGGCTCCCGGTCTGCTGTTGAACAAACGGCACCCAAATACCCAGCATTTTTTCCCTTGACACAATGTGTATCATTGCTATATATTTGCCGCGATGAAACAAAGCCGTCCTGCCCGCCTCGCCCGGCCAAACGCCGGCCGCCGGGCATTCGCGGCCACTGCCGCCTACATCCTCGAGCTCCGAAAGGGCCCGCCGCAAGGATCCCTTGGCCGAAAGCCTCCCCCAGGCATATCCAAGCCCCCTTCGCCCAGTCCCAATAAAAGCGAATCAGACCTAATCAAAGCGAATCAAACCAAATCAAGCTGAAAAAAAGAATTGCCTCTGAAATCTAGGCACATATGTCCGGGTGAAGCACCTTCGTTTCCTTGGTTTCCTTCTGTTAGGAAATGAAGAAAACGAAGAATCCTGTCCTGCGCCCAACAAACGGCGCTGCTGAATAAAGGCTTTCCAATCGCGTCGATTCATCTCTATACTCGCACCTAACGATTATGAACGACGTGCATCTGTTCTCCCGCCGACAATTCCTGCGCCAGTCCTCGATTGCTTTGGGAACCGCCCTGGGGGCGCCCGCGCTCATTCCGGCATCCGCTCTGGGGCGCGACGGGTCGGTCGCTCCGAGCCAACGCGTGAACATGGGGTTCATCGGCCTGGGAGGGCAGGGGAGCGGCCATTTGCTGGGGGGAGCGTGGACTTACGTGCCCGGGGGCTACATCGCGCGCAACGACGTGCAGGTGCTGGCCGTGTGCGACGTGCGCAAGGAGCGCCGCGAGCAGGCTCACGCGCGTTGCAACCAGATCTATGCCGACAAACTTGGCCAGGCCGGCTACAACGGAGTCAAGGCCTACAATGACTTTCGGGAGGTCCTGGCCCGGCCGGACATCGATGCGGTGCTGGCGGCGGTGCCCTACCATTGGGCGGCCATGATGGCCACGATGGCGATGCGGGCCGGCAAAGACATTTATTGCGAAAAACCTATAGCTGCCACGGTGCGGGAGGGCCGCAACCTGATCGAGACCAGCCGCCGCTATGCCCGCATTTATCAGGCCGGGATGCAGCAGCGTTCCGAATATGGCGGCAAATTCCGCGTCGCCTGTGAATGGGTCCGCAACGGGCGCATCGGGCAGCTCAAGGAGGTTTTTGTCCCTTGCCCGCCGGGCGCGTTCTACCCGACCGTCTGGACCTCCGATGCGGCGCAGCCGCTGCCTGCGGGTTTCGATTGGGATATGTGGCTGGGACCGCTCTGCTGGCGGCCTTACAACGGCGAAGCGGGCCACACCCTCACCGGAATCTTCGTTGGCGATGTCAACTGGGCCCCCCACCACTACGACATTGTCCAGTGGACGGTCAACCCGGAGGTCACCGCTCCCATCGAGGTCTCCTACGAAAACCGTGGCGACCGGACCGCGAACGCCGTCATCCACTACCGCTACTCTAACGGGGTCGTCGTCCACTCTGTCGGTTACCCCGACGAACGGGTGGGCGCGGATGGCGGCGCCGTCTTCGTGGGCACCGAAGGCCGCATCGCCGTGGACCGTGACAGCATCGTATCTTACCCGGCCAGCATCCTCGAGGAACCGCTCCGTCCCGACGATAGCCGGGTCTATCACGCCAACAGCCACTCGGGGAATTTCCTCGAGTGCGTCCGCACCCGGCGCTTGACCATCTGCCATCCCGAGACCGCGGTCTATACCATGAACGCGATCCTCATTGGCGGGATTTCGCTGATCTTGAAGCGCGATCTGAAATGGGACCCCGTCAAGGCCGAGTTTCCGGGTGACGAACAGGCAAATCGGCTCCTCTCCTACACTCCTCGCCCGCCATGGCGGCTCTGAGCTGGCACTCCGGAAACCCATTTGTTGGCCGCAATCAACTCAATCGAATGAAAATGAACCGCGTGCTTTTCCCGTTCTTGACCGCTCTCTTTGTCCTGGCCGCATCCGGTGTTCGCGCCGACGAGGAACAGGACCTCATCGCCATTCTCCAGTCCGGCGCCGGCGCCCCTGCCCAATGCTCTGCCTGTCAAAGGCTCAGAGTTGTCGGGACCGTAAAGTCGGTGCCTGTCCTGGCGGCGCTGCTTGGCGAGGAGCGGACGGCTCACGCCGCCCGCTACGCATTGGAAGGGATGCCTTTCCCGGAAGCCGTCACGGCCCTGCGCCAGGCCCTTGGCGCCACCTCCGGCCCCATCAAGGCCGGCCTGATCGACTCGCTCGGCTGGCGGCACGACGCCGCCTCCGTGCCGTTGCTGACCCCGTTGCTCTCCGACGCCGATGCCACGATTGCCTGCGCAGCCGCCTCTGCGCTGGGCAGGATCGGCGGCCCTGACGCCATCAACGCTCTTGTCTCGCTGCGGGACCAGGCCCCGCCTGCGGTTCGGGCCGCTGTGATGGAAGGTCTGCTGCTCTGTGCCGAAGACATTCTGGCCGGCGGGGACGCCAACGGCGCTGCGGCGCTCTATCGCGGGTTATTCGTCCCAGATTCTCCGGACCGCATTCGCGTCGCCGCTTGGCGCGGGCTGGTCATGGCGGACGCCTCCCGGCGCGGCGAACTGGTGACTGGAGCGCTGACCGGCCAGGATCGCCCGTTGCAGGTCGCCGCGCTCAAGGTGGTGCGTGAACTGAATGACGCCGCCGTCATCGAGGCCTGCCTGGGCCAATGGGGGTCCCTGCCGGCGGATGCTCAACTGGCGGTCCTCGATGCCCGGGTCACACTCAAGGGTGATTCGCTCCCGGTCGTCCTTAATGCGACTCAGAGCCCGCACGTTTCGGTGCGAGTCGCGGCCTGGCAGGCCCTGGCCGATATTGGAGAACCTTCAGCGGTTCCCGCCCTGGCCAAGGCTGCTGCCGCCGGAGAAGCCGCCGAGCGAGACGCCGCGCGCGACACGCTGGCGCGGCTGCGCGGGCCCGGAGCGCGCGAGGCCCTGCTCAAAGAGCTCGCCGGAGCCCAACCGCCGGAGAAGGCGGAATTGCTGCGCGCCCTGGGCGAGCGGAGTGACAAGGAGGCGGCGGGTGTGCTCGTGCAAAGCGCAGCCCTCGGAGCCGGGCCGGTGCGCCTTGCAGCCCTGGAATCGCTCAGAAAACTCGCCTTGGCCTCCACCTTCACACCCCTGCTGGATCTGGCGGCCAAATCCAAGTCAGAAGCCGAGTGCGAGCCGGTGCTCAAGGCGCTCTACGCCGTCACCCAGGCCAGCCGCGACAAGGAGCAGATCACCCGCAGCCTCTTGGAGACCATGGGCGGCATTCCCGCCGCGGAACGACGCCGGGTGCTGCCTCTGTTGTCGGAACTTGGAACGGTTGCCGCGCTCGAGGCCGCCCAGGCCGCCACGCGAGATCAGGAGCCTGAGTTGGCCAAGGAAGCCACGCGCGTCCTCTCGCAGTGGCCCAATGCGGCCCCGGCGGCGGGCCTGCTCGAACTGGCGCGCGCCAGCGCCGACCCGGCTCTCCAGGTCCTGGCCTTGCGCGGCTGCATCCAGGTGGCCGGCCAGGAACCCGACACCGCCAAGCGTTTGGAGATGCTCCGCCAGGCCATGGCTGCGGCCAGGCGCCCGGAGGAAAAGAAGCAGGCCCTCGGCCAGATCGGTCAGATCCCCACCCCCGAGGCCCTGCGGACCGTGGTGGCAGACCTGGCCGAGCCCGGCCTGGCCAATGAGGCGGGGCTGGCCGCCTTGACGATTGCCCAGAAACTTGCCGGCGCAAACCCGAAGCTCGCCGCCGAGGTCGCCGACCAGGTGCTGGCCCAGTGCAAGACGCCGGACATCGTTAAACGGGCATGGGCCATTCGGGGCAAGCCTGGGGGCGCCGGGCCTTTCATCCAGGACTGGCTCGTGTGCGGCCCGTACCGCCAGGCCGGCGTCACCGGCGCCGTGGCCCTCTTCGACATCCCCTTCGGTCCCGAAAAGGCGGGGCAGGCGGTGCAATGGAAGGCGATGCCGCGCGGTGACATGGCCAATCTCTCGGAGCTGTTCCCGGACGAAATGAATTGCGTGGCTTATCTCAAGACGCGGATCGTTGCCCCGGAGGAGTGCGATGCCGCCCTTTTGCTTGGGAGCGACGACGGCGTGAAGGCCTGGCTCGATGGGGCAGTGGTCCACGGCAACAACATTGACCGGGGCCTGGTGGTGGACCAGGACATAGCTCCCATCCGGCTCAAGAAAGGCCCCAACGAACTCATGCTCAAAATCACCCAGGGCGGCGGCGGCTGGGCCGCTTGCGCCAGAATCCTGGGGACCGACGGCAAGCCAGTCCGGGGTCTGCGTGTCGAACCGTAACAGAAACCCGGGTGGCCGCTCCTAATCTTAATCCTGCTCCTAATCTCATTCGTGCAACCGGTAATCAGAATTCATTCGGATTAAGATTAGGATTAAGATTAGGATTGGTGGCAAGATTGAGATTAGGAGCAAGATTAAGATTAATGCGGCTGTTGGACCGTTATTTTTTGCGCGAACTGCTGATCCCGCTCGGCTACTGCCTCGGGGGTTTTCTGATTTTCTGGATTGCCTTCGACGTGTTCGCCAATCTGGGCGAATTTCAGAGGAACGGTCTCCTGGGCCGGGACATTGCGGAGTATTACCTGGTTCAGGCGCCGGAAATCCTGGTGGTAATCCTGCCGATGACTCTGCTGCTGGCCCTGCTCTATAGCCTGACCAACCACGCGCGTCATAACGAGATCACGGCGGCCCGCGTGGCGGGGGTGAGCCTGTGGCGGCTGGTGGTGCCCTACCTGGGGGTCGGATTGCTCATCAGCCTGGGGTCGTTTGCCCTCAATGAACTGTGCGTTCCCAACAGCACCGAGGCGGCCAAACGGATTCTGGCGCGACGCCTGGGACCCGGCTCAGGGCTGGCCCAAGCCGGGGAGGCGTCCGGGCTGCCGGTCAGGAACGAGCGAGACAGGCGCGACTGGGTCATCGGGCTCTACAACACCGACACCGGCGAGATGCTCAATCCGGTGGTGGGCTGGCACGACGCAGACGGTTCCTACCTCCAAATCACTGCGCGGCGCGCCGCGCGCCTGAACGGGGTTTGGACCTTCTATGATGTGGAGGAATTCAAGACCGACCTGCACACCAACCTGCCCCCGGTGCCGGTGCTCCAGACCAATGTCCTGGCGATGGCGGAGTTTTCCGAGACGCCCGAGCAGATCAAGAGCGAGATCAAGATTAGCAGCAGCCTGGCGCTGCCCGGCAGCGGCAAGACCAAGAAATCGGATATGTCGGTTGCCGAGATCCTGAATTACCTGCGCCTGCATCCCAACCCGTCGCCTTCCAGCCGCTGCTGGCTTTACACCAAGTTGTACGGGCGGCTGGCTGCGCCCTGGACGTGCGTGGTGGTGGTGCTTATCGCGATTCCTTTCGGCGCGGTTTCAGGCCGGCGCAACGTGTTCATGGGCGTGGCCGGCAGCATCGTCATCTGCTTTGCCTATTTTGTCGTCCAGCAACTCGCCCTGGCCCTGGGCACCGGCGGTTACTTGGCGCCCTGGCTGGCCGGTTGGCTGCCCAACCTCTCGTTCGGCCTGATGGGGCTGGGTCTGACGGCGCGCATACGCTAAGGACTCGAGGAAAAACAACCAGGTGAATTAGGGGGGTTGAGTTAGGATTAGGATTAGGATTAGGATTAGGATTAGAATGTGGAAAGACAACAGGATGAGATAGCGGAGTTACGGGCGCGGTGTGAGCGGTTGAGCCTGCTCAACCAGGTGGGGAGCGTGATTCATTCGACGCTGGATCCGCAGGAGGCGCTGCAACTCATTTTGAAGGAAGCGGTGCGGCTCATGCGCGCGTCCAGCGGCTCGATGGTGCTGCTGAATCCGACCAACAGCCTGCTGGAGATTCACGCCTCCTATGGGCTGTCGGCCCAGGCCGCCGAGCTGAAGCTGCCGATGGGGGCGGGGCTGACCGGGTGGGTGGCCCGGACCGGCAAAGCGGCGCGCGTCGGAGATGTCACCCAGGACCGGCGCTACGTCATGGTGCGCCCGGAGGTCCGTTCCGAGCTGGCGGTGCCGCTGGAGGTCAACGGTGAGGTGCGCGGCGTGCTCAACGTGGATTCGGACCTGGCGGAGGCCTTCAGTGCCGACGACCAGGAGTTGCTGGAGGCCCTGGCCGCGCAGGCCGCCAGGGTCATTCACAATACCTGGCTTTACGAGCAACTGCGCCTCAAGGTGGGCCTCTTCGGCTCGCTCTTCACTGTCAGCCAGGCCATCAATTCCACCCTCAACCTGGATGACGCCCTCAAGGTCATCACCCAGGAGGCTGGCGTGCTGATGCGGGCCAAGATGTGCTCGCTCATGCTGCTGGACTCCAGCGGCCAGTGGCTCGACCTGCGGGCCAGTTACGGGGCGGGCCCGGCCTACCTGAACAAACCGAGGCTGGCCACCGAAGAGAGCCTGCTGGGCATCGTGGTGCGGCGAAAAAAGCCGATGCAAATCGAGAATGTCCAGGTCTCCAGCCGTTACCAGCATGCCGAGGTGGCGCGGCTCGAGGGTTTGGTGGCCCTGCTGAGCGTGCCGCTGCTCTTCGCGGGCCAGGCCATCGGCACCCTCAGCGTCTATACCGGCCGGCCCTACAGCTTTTCGGACGACGAGACTCGCATCCTTTCCGCGCTGGCCGAGTTGTCGGCCATTGCGATACACAAGGCCCGGCTCTACGAGCGGGTGGTGGACGTGGAAGAACAGTTGCGGCTCAACGAGAAGCTGGCGGCGCTCGGCCTGCTGGCCGCGGAAGTGGCCCACGAAATCCGCAATCCGCTCACCGTCATCAAGCTGCTCTACCACTCGCTGGACCTGAAGTTCCCCGAGGGGGACCCGCGCGGCAAGGACGCCCGCATGATCGGGGAAAAGATCGAGCACCTCAACCGCATCGTCGAGCAGATCCTGGATTTCGCCCGCACGACCGAGCCCCGGATGGCCCCGGTGAACCTGAACGAATTGATCGATGAAATGGGCCTGCTCGTGCGCCACAAGCTCAGGCACCAGAACGTCCAACTGGAGCGCCGGCTCCAGCCCGCTCTGCCGCCAGTGATGGGGGACGCCCCCCAGCTCGAGCAGGCCTTTCTGAATCTCATTCTCAATGCGGCCCAGGCCATGCCTGCCGGGGGCACGCTCACCATCACTTCGCGTTCGCTCTCGGCCCCGCGCCGCGCCGGACCCCCAACCCATGTGGCCGTCGAGTTCCAGGACACCGGGCCGGGCATGACCGAGGAACAGCGGCGGCGCGCCTTCACCTCGGTCTTGAGGACGACCAAGGCCACGGGCACGGGCCTTGGCCTGGCCATTGTGGGCCGCGTCATCGAGACGCACCACGGCAAACTCAAGATCAAGTCCCCTCCCGGCGGGGGCGCCTCCGTCACGATACTCCTGCCCGTCTGATTCACTGCTTGGCCGGCGGCACGACGACCTCGAAGTCGGCTCCGGTGAGGAGGCGCAGTTCTTTATCGAGGGCGGGGATGCGCTCGTCGGGGGCGAGGGAGATGGCCCATTCGATGCCGTTGTCGGCGACGAACATGCCATAACGTTGGAGGGCGGTGAGGATGACGCGGGTTTGGGGTGAGAAGCTGGAGAGCCCGAAGTTCTGGCGGAGGCGGAACCGCTCGCCCATGCGCGGGAGGTTCTCGTCGGTGAGCGGGCTGGCGAAATGGGTCGCAGGGGCCACGAAGGCGCGGCGGGTGCGGCGCACCGTCACGCGCAGGGCGTGGTCGATGGAGCCGCGCTGGAGCTCGTCGAAGCGTACGACCGCGGGGAAGATGGGCAGGCCGGCGGCGTCGGCGGAGGTCCAACCGGCCGGGCGGAGCTGGTTGGATTTCAGATCAAAAATGGAGGCCTGGGCGCACTGCCAACCGCCATCGGTTTTGCGCATCTGGTAGAACTCATAAAGCAGCCGGCGCGCCGGGTCGACGATGAGCGCGTGCCGGTCGCCTCCCAGGTTGAGCCGGTCGCGCTGGGCGTCGTCGAGGGTGAGGGTGCGCAGTTCGGCCTGGCGGTGAAACCCGGCGGGCCAATTCTCGATGGGGAGGTTGTCGGGCACGGGGTAGGGTCCTGCATCCGATTCGCCAGAATAACCCAGGACCTTGACCTCGATGCGCGGTTGGTCGGGCGGGACCAGGACGAAGCCCATATCGGCGTTGGCGCGGAGCGGCTTAGCGGCGCCGACGCTGGCGACAATCTGCCGGGAATTTGGATGGAGGGGCCAGGCGGAAACCACCTGGTTCCACGGATTGTCCGGGGGAAAGACCTCGAGGGCGGCGAAAATGGCGTCGGCTGCGGGTGTGTCGAAGAGCAGCGGCTGCGTGATGGCCGGCATTTTCGCCGCGCGGAGGCGCTCAACCCGCGCAGGGTCGCTCCCGGAGACCGGTTGCTCTGCGCCGGGAGCGGCGCCTGCCGCAAGGCAGGCCAGCAGGGCAAGGCCAAAGGCCGTGTGAGGAAGTTTAATGGCATCGTTTCCCGCCGCGCGCATGCCGGCAGTCTGGCCCGGCTCCACGGCTCGTCAAGCCGGATCTCGTCCGAATCAGCCGTCGGCTTCCTTTCAAATCTGTAATCCTGCTGAAAGGTTCCGGTCATGAGCATGGTGTCTATTACTTCGGGACAGTGAACAAGAATCGAGATCTGGAACTAACAGACGAGAACAAGAGCAGACTTATGAAACGTGTATTCGATCGTATGAGCAATCGGGTGAGCGCCCTGGTTTTGGGCGGGGCGGTGGTGGTGGCAGGTTCGGCCGTTGCCTTCACGCAAAAGACCCAGGCCGACTCGCACTCCACGCCGGTCAAAGTGGAGGTGGACGAGCGCCCGGTGGCGCGCGAGGCGGGCGGACGGACCAGCTTCGCGCCGGTGGTGAAGAAAGTGGGCCCGGGCGTCGTAAAGGTATCTACCACGACCAAAGCGCATGAGATGTCGTTCAACGGGCCGCCGGAGATGGACGATTTCTTCCGGCGGTTTTTTGGCGAGCAATTTGGCGAGCGGGCGCCGCGGCACGGTTATGGCATCCCGCGCCAGGAGGGCGTAGGCTCGGGGGTGGTAGTCACCAAAGACGGCTACATCCTGACCAACAACCACGTTGTGGACGGGGCGGATGAAGTGAAGGTGGCATTGCAGGATGGGCGGGAATTTACAGCCAAGGTGATTGGGCGCGATCCCAAGACCGACGTGGCGGTCATTAAGATCGGCGCGAACAACCTGCCGGCCGTCGCGATGGCCGACAGCGACAAGGTGGAGGTGGGGGACATCGTGCTGGCGGTCGGCAATCCGTTCGGCATCGGGCAGACGGTTACGACCGGCATTGTGAGCGCCACGGGCCGGGGCGGGACCGTGGGTCTGGATTATGAGGATTTCATCCAGACAGATGCGGCAATCAATCCGGGCAATTCCGGCGGGGCGCTGGTGGACGTCGATGGCCGGCTGATCGGCATCAATACGGCCATTCTGAGCCGCAGCGGAGGCAACCAGGGCATTGGGTTCGCGATTCCGGTCAATCTGGCGCGCAGTGTCATGGACAGCCTGGTCAACGAGGGTCGCGTGACGAGGGGTTATTTGGGTGTGATGCCCCAGGATGTCACGCCGGCGCTGGCCAAGGAGTTCAAACTCAAGGAGGCGACGGGCGTGCTGTTGGGGGATGTCTCGCCGGATAGCCCGGCGGAGAAGGCCGGCCTCAAGAGCGGGGATATCGTCCTGGAGTTCGGCGGCAAGCAAGTGAAGGACGCGCGGCACTTCCGGCTGGAGGTTGCCCAGACGCGGCCCGGTGAAAGCGTGCCGGTCAAGCTTCTGCGCGACGGCAAGACCGAGACGGTCGAAGTCAAGGTGAAGGAAATGCCGGGCACCCAGACACTGGCCAAGGCCGAGGGGTCTGAGAGCGGGGACAACGGCACGCTCAACGGCGTGACGGTATCCGATCTGGACCGGGCGGCGCGGCAGGAGCTCAAGGCGCCGGAGAACCTCAAGGGCGTAGTGATCACTGAGGTGCAGCCCGACTCTGCGGCGGCCGGGGTCGGTCTGCGGCCCGGAGACGTGATTCAGGAAATCAATCACAAACCGGTCAAAGACGCCAACCAGGCGGTGAAAATGACCGAGCATCCCGAGAGCAAGACCACGCTGCTGCGAATCTGGCGCAACGGGGGCAGCCACTATGTGGTAGTCGACGAGAGCCAGCAGAGCAACAAGGCAGGCTGATTTTCGGCTCAGGAGCAACGAGACCCTCCCGTGCCCCTCAGACCGGGGCGCGGGAGGGTTGTCATTTGCAGAGGGACGAGGGAACCGAGTGCCGCCCCTCGGGGTGCATTTCACTTTTTTGGGTGGCAGTTTCGGGCTCCTAATCTTAATCCTGCTCCTAATCCTAATCCGGATGAATCGGCTGTTCGACCGTGACCAACTGGAAGTTCATCAAAGCCAAATCTGATTACCGGGTTGCAAGAAGGAGATTAGGATTAGGATTAGGATTGGGATCAGGATCAGGATTAGGAGCGGCCACGCAAAAAAGTGCAATGCACCCGCGAGCGACAGACAATTTGCAATTTGCCGTTGGCAGACTATGCTCCGGGCAGGCGGATGGTGGGAGATTGGAACCTGGCAAACGGCAATGCGCATATTGGTGGTCGAAGATGACAAGAAGATCGCCTCCTTCATCGTGAACGGGCTGAAGCAGAGCGGCTATGCGGTGGACCTTGCCGGGGACGGTGAGGAGGGGCTGATGCTGGCACGGACCATCGCTTATGATGCTGTGGTGGTGGACGTGATGTTGCCCAAGCTGGGCGGGCTGAGCCTGGTTCAACAATTGCGCGCCCAGGGGGCGCGCTCTCCGGTGCTAATTCTCAGCGCAAAGGCCTCGGTCGATGACCGGGTGCGGGGCCTCCAAGCCGGCGGGGACGATTATTTGACCAAGCCGTTTGCGTTTTCCGAGTTGTTGGCGCGCATCCAGGCGCTGATTCGGCGCTCGACCCAAGCCCCGGAGCCGACGCGGCTGGCCGTGGGAGACCTGACGCTGGACCTGATCACGCGCGAGGTGCGGCGGGGCGGGGAAGGGATCGAGCTGCAGCCGCGCGAGTTTGCGCTGCTGGAGTATCTGATGCGCCAGGCCAATCGTCCCGTGACCAAGACGATGATCCTGGAGCACATTTTCGACTACAGTTTCGATCCGCAGACCAACGTGGTGGACGTGCTGGTCCACCGGCTGCGCAGCAAGGTGGACAAAGACAAGGCGATGATCCACACCATCCGAGGAGTCGGTTATGTCCTCCGGCCTGCTTGAGACGTTGCGGCGGAACGTCGCCGTGCGGCTGAGCCTGTGGTATGCGTTCATCTTCACCCTGAGCAGCCTGGCCTTGTTTGGGTTCGCCTATTACCTGTTGGCGGCGGCGGTCGGCAGCAAGGACCGGGAGGTGCTCGAGGCCCGGTGGAAAGAGATCGCGGCGGTGTATGACGCCGGGGGGCCCGGGGCGCTGCGCCTGTGGATGCAAGGCCAGCCGCAGGCGGTGCGGGAGGCGCTCTTCATCCAGGTCGTCAATGTCTTCGGCATCCTCTACCTCAACACGCCGCCTGACTGGGTGACCTTCAAAGATGAGCCCGGTTGGGCGGGCTACCTCAAGCGGGGCCTCGTGCGCATCCCCCAAAACGAGGAACGGGACTTCACGCTGGCCTACGGACAACTGGCCGACAACTCGCAGTTGCAGGTCGGCCGCATCACGAACAGCCGCGAGGCCCTGTTGAACCCGGTGCGGCGAAGTTTCCTGGCGGCCGGCACCGTGACGGTGCTGCTGGGCTTCCTGGCGGGGGCCTTCTCCGCGCAACGGGCGATGCAGCCCATTCGGCAGATTGTCGCCACCGCCCGTTCCATCATTGCGACCGGGCGGTTCAGCGCGCGCGTGCCGGTCCGCCGGACTTACGAAGACGAACTGGACGAATTGGTGCGCCTGTTCAACCGGTTGCTGGACAAGAACGAGGCCCTCATCGGAGCGATGCGCGAGGCGCTGGACAATGTGGCCCACGACTTGCGCACCCCCCTGGCCCGGCTGCGCGCCACGGCCGAGGTGGCGCTGGCCCCGGGGGCCGGCCCGGCCGCCGCCCGCGAGGCCCTGGCCGATTGCGTCGAGGAATCCGAGCGCCTGCTCAACATGCTCAACACGCTCATGGACATTACCGAAGCCGAGGCGGGCATGATGAAACTGCGGCGCGAGCCGGTGGACCTCTGCCAACTCGCGCGCGAGGTCGTCGAACTCTACGAGTACGTGGCCGAGGAAAAGAAAATCGCCCTGCGCCTGGATTTGCCCCAGGCACAAGGACTGCCCGCCGGACAAGCGTCCCCGGTCCTGGCCAAGGTGGATCGGGTCCGGATGCGCCAGGTCTTCGCGAACCTGCTGGACAACGCGATCAAGTACACCCCCCAGGGCGGCAGCGTGAGCATCTCGGTGCGCAACCAGCCGGACGCTGCCGTGGCCGTCTTCCGCGACACCGGCATTGGAATTCCCGCCGAGGAGCAGGACAAGATCTGGCAGCGGCTTTACCGCGGCGACAAGAGCCGCTCCCAACGGGGCCTTGGGCTGGGGCTGAGCCTGGTAAAGGCCGTAGTTGAGGCGCATGGAGGCGAAGTTACTGTTTCGAGCAAAGTCAACGAAGGGGCGGAATTTACGGTGCGCCTGCCCAAGAGCAGTTCCTGACCGGAAAGCTATGGATGCAATTTATCAGTTCGACTTCAAAGTGCCGGAAACAGCCGTGGACGCAAACCGCCACGTCAACAATGTCGCTTATGTGCAGTGGATGCAGGAGGCGGCCATGGGCCACTCCGAGGCGGCCGGCTGCACGAGGATGACGCGGGCCGGCGGCGCGACCTGGGTGGTGCGCACGCATCGAATCGAGTACCTGAGCCCGGCCTTTGCCGGAGAGATGCTGAGGGTGCAAACCTGGGTTGCCGGCTTGCGCAAGGTCCGTTCCCTGCGCCGCTACAAGTTCATCCGGGTGGCCGACGGCACGGTGCTGGCGCAAGGCGAAACCGATTGGGTGTTTGTCGATGCCGTTACCGGACGCCCTCGGGCGATCCCGGCCGAGATCCGGGAGGCGTTTCAAGTCGCGCCGGACATGAAATGAGTCTTGATCTGATTGCCGGGTGCATGAGGGAGATTAGGAGCGGGATTAAGATTAAGATTAAGATTGAGATTAGGAGCCAAACGCACCCCTCCGGCCTGAGGGCGAGATTTGCGGCTGGCGCGATGCCGGGAGGGTTGGTATAACCTGGGGTTGCAGCGCCGGTGTGACGGCCTCTTTGGTTCGAGTGTTAACGAAAGCATACGACAATGGAAAAGAAACGAGTTGTTGAGAAAGAACCCGAGTTGAATCCGGACGACCTGATTGTCATCACGGGCGGGGGCGGATTCATTGCGGGAAACCTGGCGTTGCACTTCAAGAACAAGGGGTTCAAGCGGATACGGACCGTGGACAAAAAGCCGCTTTACGAGTGGTACCTGCGGGTGCCCGGAGTCGAGAGCCTGAGCCTGGACTGCAGCGTGCAGGACAATTGCCGGCGCGTGTGCGAAGGGGCGGTGGAGGTCTATAACCTGGCGGCGGACATGGGCGGGATGGGCTTTATCGAGCGTTTCCGCATCGAGTGCCTGCGGAGCGTCCTCATCAACACGCACATGATCGAGGCGGCGTATCGGGCCGGGGCGCGGCGCTACTTTTTCTCCTCGTCGGCCTGCGCCTACAACACCCGGTTGCAGGAGGACCCGAACGTGCGGGCGCTCAAGGAATCCGACGCCTACCCGGCGATGGCCGAGCGGGGCTACGGGTGGGAGAAGCTGGTCAGCGAAATGTTCTGCCAGGAGTATTGGGCCGAGCGGGGGCTGAAGACGTTCATCGCCCGGTTCCACAATGTCTATGGCCCCCACGGCACCTGGGACGGCGGGCGCGAGAAGGCCCCGGCGGCCATAAGCCGGAAGGTGATCGAGGCCATCGAAACCGGCAGCGGCAAGATCACCATCTGGGGCGACGGCACCCCGACGCGCAGCTTCATGTACATCGACGACTGCGTCAAAGGCATCGACCGCATCGTGCATTGCGACGAGTTGATCGCCACGCCGATCAACCTGGGCTCGAGCGAGTTGGTCAGCATCGACGAGTTGGTGACCAAGGTCGAGAAGATCGCCGGGGTCAAGCTCAAGCGCGAATACGACCTGACCGCTCCCCGCGGCGTGGCAGGCCGCAACAGCGACAACACCTTCATCCAAAAGGTCCTCAAATGGGAGCCCAACACGCCCCTGGACACCGGCCTCCGCGCCACCTACCAGTGGATTCAGCAGCAGTACTCCGCCCGCAAACAAGGCAAGCGCGTCGTGGAGTGATTAACTGATACGGACGGGAGTTTGCTCTTTGCTGCGCCGCCGATTATTGACGCTGCGCGCGTGATTAGGGGGCCTTAGGGACCGATGCTGACGGATTGGTGCTCGGGGGCGGGTTGGCCTGGACTGGCCCGTTCGTCGCCGCCATTGCTGCCGGCGGCCTGGAGAGAGGAGCTGGTTTTAATAGGGCGGCCTTGACGGCTTCGAGAACGAGTCCGCCGATGAACGCAAACAGGAAGAACTTAATGACTTCCTTTCTGAGATCGAGTCTCGCGTCCTTGCTTGCCTTTTCCTTATTTCGAGCGTCCCAGTCGCGGAGGTGTTTGATGTGCTGGCGGATCTCTTGCGCTGTCGCATGGAGGCCGTCAACAACTGCGGAGTAGGATTCGAGGTGCGAGAGGGTGTTGCTGCCGATATCCTTGGCGTTGCGATGTTTCGTTACTTCCTCGTCGAGCTTGTCAAACTCAACGACTTTCTCCCAATATGTGGGGTACACGGCAGAAATCGCCTCATTCGAAATCCCGGCGATGTCTTGTTTGAGCAGCAGCTTCGAACTTAAGCCTATGCCGTCGAGGGAATCGAATGAGGCGCGAAACAGGTGGGAGCGAGCTTTGTCAAAATGTGTTCTGATGTAATCATCTTTGGTGACACCGTCGGGTGGGTTGAAGTGCATTGCCCCCAAAATGCGCATCACGTGGTCGGCGGCGTCCCTTTGCTCCTTGAAGACAGCGATGTTGCTCGCAGAGTCGGGGTCCACCTGCTCCGCTCTGAGGATAAGCGCCTTTGTCTTGGTGTAAAGAGACACCAAGCCCTCAAACTCTCGCGCGTACTCTTCCATTGCCTGCTTGCGGGGGCGAGGGACGCTTGCCCAAAAGCAATTTTGGGCGACTATTTTCGCTGACCCGGGAGCTTGACGAGAAGCCCCGCCGAGACGAATTCGGCCTGCTCACTCTCGGTTCTGTACAGATCGCGCACAACCCTCATGCTGCCGCGCTGAACGGGTTTGTACCGCCTGGCGGACGTTCTATCGACCTTGGAGCGATTATAGTCGGAGTTGAGGAGCGCCCAATCTTGCTTTGTCATTTCATTACTCACTGGTGAGTGGGTGGACCCCGATAGACTCGACGCCGTATCCGCTTGCAAACCGGAGGTGCCTAGGGCAACCGAACCGACAGAGGCAGCGATTCTTTTCATAAAAACAGCAACTTTGCTTGCTCACGCCAGCAGAAGCAGTGCCAACACCAAGCACAGACCATCTTGTCTTTTACCTGAAAAGCACACCGGTGTCAAAGAATATTTTCAGCCGATTGTGCCCCTTGGCGCCAAGGCCGAATTGACCGACCCGAAAACAGGCGTAAGTCGTTGGAAACCACCAACGCGATTTTCATCCACTGTGGCGCCACCCCCCCCCCAGTGGGGGGCACGAGGTCTGTAGGCGTTTGCTTTTTGCCGCGCCACCGGTTATTGACGTCGCGCGGGTGAGGGGGAATTGGTTTGCGTCTCGCTCATTCTGGTTCGATACTTTCAGACGGGGACGAGGGTTTCAAGCGCAGGTTCTGCCGGTTCCTTGTGGGTTTCGGCGCAGCACGGGGGCGCTGGCGCGTGGCCGCGCCTGAGGGCCGGCTCAGCGGCTGAAAGTCGCACGGCAGCGAAGGCGGCCATGGGCCGGCCTGGCCGGGGAGACATGCCTGCATCAAACCTGCTGCGCAGGTGCGGTATTGTCCCGGAGGGACACTTGGCAATAGCCCGGCGTTTCAACGTTGGGTCCAGTCGCGAGGAAGGCCCAAGTCCCGAAGGGACGGCCGATGGGGCTGGGTCAAGGCTCAGCCGTCCCTCCGGGACTCGACACCCTCGGGATCGGCCCCCAACGTTGAAACGTTGGGCTATTATCAGATGTCCCTCCGGGACAAATGCGAAATCGCCCAGCGAGCTCGGCGCAGCCCTGACGGGAAGACTCCGCCGCCGGATGAAGGCAGGGCTCCGAGCCGGCCTTCCAGGGCACGATTCTCAATCCGTGGGAAATGCCGAAATTGGCCCGCAGATCGTTGGGAGGAAATGGTTGATGCACACCGCTGGACTTCGTGCTTTCGTGCTACCGCCATCGGAGCCGGGAGCCAAACCCCGTTTAGGGGTGGCCTGTCTATAGGCGTGCGAAGCTCCACCCCCCTCTTTTTGTTTTTCAGCGGCGCGGCCGGTCGCATATTCCACGGGCAGGGGCCAAATCTGGCCCGGGTCAATGGAGCGCCGGGCCACTCTGGAGCAGCGCCGCTGAAAAACAAAAAGAAGGACTGGTGATGGCGCGGGTGCTATAAACAGGCCACCCCTAGCGGAAGTTTACAAGTTATCAAACAGTCATACTAAAGGCGGGCCTATCAGTATCTAATGATTGCCTGCGTGGCCCGGTTTGGCCCTGATTTTGCGGGGGGATGCGCCTCTCCTGCTTTCGACCTGCCCCAACCCACTCCTTGCTCGTCCCGGTCATTTGTATGACCTAACTACTTCCTCGGGGATTCGCCCCCAGCTCTTTTTTCTTGCATTTTTCCTGTTGACAGACGCCCGTGGTTGTGCGTTATCATAGAACCACTATGAATTGTAGCCGTGCCAGCCAGCAAATACCAGCCATTGTATGACCTAACCATCATGGCCTCCCTGACCCCCAAAGTCC
>Ga0187889_10002134_pt1 | contig 19864 bp, 15 predicted proteins | sample June2016WEW_7_10_2_FD_132992 | JGI IMG/M metagenome (GOLD analysis project Ga0187889, IMG submission 132992) | Peatland microbial communities from SPRUCE experiment site at the Marcell Experimental Forest, Minnesota, USA - June2016WEW_7_100 | ecosystem: Environmental > Terrestrial > Soil >... | reverse complement strand
GCGGACGGGGGTTCCGATTCGTATCACTGGTTTTGGCACATTCAAACTTCGGGAACGCAAGGCGCGTAGCGGACGGAATCCGCAAACGGGTGCTCCCGTCTTCATCAGGGCTTCGAAGGGTATTGGTTTCACCCCCGGCGTCCAGTTGAAGTCGGATCTGAACTCGACCGCCGTCCTTCAGAAGCCGGCGCCCGCGCCGGTCGTGAAGAAGGCCGCTCCCGCACGTCGAGCCGCTCCCAAGAAGGCGGCGAGGAAAGCTGGAGGTAGAAGAATGGTGAAAAAGGCTGCAGCAAAGAAGGTCGTGAGGAAGGCTGCAGCGAAGAAGGTCGTAAAACGCGCTCCGGCCAAGAGGGTAGTGAAGAAGGCCGCGGCGAAGAAGGTCGTGAAGCGGGCTCCGGCCAAGAAGGCCCCAGCCAAGAAGCGGCCAGCGAAGAAGGTCGTGAAGCGGGCTCCGGCCAAGAAGGCCCCAGCCAAGAAGCGGCCAGCGAAGAAGGCAGCGGCCAAGAAGGCCACCGCCCGTCGCACCGTACGACACTGAACGCGACAGGCCGCGAGTCCACTCTGAGCCCTGGCCCGCGGGCCAGGGCTCAGAGTGGTTTTTTTATGCCTCGAGCAGCTTGAATCCTTCTGCTGCCGCGAACCCGTAAGGTACGGCGACCTTCGCAGCCTCGGTCCTGATCCGCTCGCGGAACGCGTCGAGACCGGGGCCTCCCTGCGTGTCCTGGTCCGGGATTCCCATCGTCGAACGCAGCTGACTGCGGTGTTCCAGCAGCGCCTCGATCTTGGTCTCCAGCGAATCGGTGATGTCCTCCACGTGATCGACGGTGTCGGCTTCGAACAACAGGATCGTGCTCGGCCGGTGCGGGGGCAGTCCGAGACCGGGGAAGAACAGCGGATCGCGTGCCGCGACGACCCCGTCGGTGAGAAGGAACCCGGCGTTGCGATGGTCGGGGTGCAGGCGGTGACGCTTCCACGGGTCGTGACCGAGCAGGACGTCTGGTGCGATCGTTCGGATCCATCGGGCGATCTCGCGCTGATGGTCTCTGCTGGCCTCGAGCTCTCCGTCGGGCCATCCGAGGAAGACGATCTCCGTGGTGCCGCCGAGGACGCGTGCCGCGGCGCGTTGTTCTGCTTGTCGCGTCGCGACGAGCTCGGTCGGGTCCTGCGCGGCGTCCCAGCTCCCTTTCGAACCATCGGTGCAGACGAGGTGGAAGATCTCGCACCCGTCGCGCGTCCACTTGGCATACGTGCCACCGCAGCCGAATTCGATGTCATCCGGGTGAGCGGCGATCGCAAGCGCGCGTCTCGGCGTCGGCAGGTTCGTCGTCATCTCGGCGGCGCGACTTGGGGAGCGATGCGGCTCGCGGCTTGCCGTGAGGAGATCACCTTCTCGTTTCGCCGGCGGCGGTCGCCGGGCCCTTCGCGCCAGGCGGGTCGACGCGGGCGACGAGCGCGAGGTCGGCGGGCACGTCGATGTCCGTGGACAGCCGCCAGTCGTCGATGACGGTGAGGCGCAGCCCGAGCCGTTCTGCCTCCGCCCGGTGGCGGTCGAAGGATCCCGGCCCGTACGAGAATCGGAATCCCCTTGCCGTCGGCACCGCGGCGACGTTCGTGCCGTCGTGTTCGCGATCCGGGGCGAGGGTCACCTCGGAGGGCACTCCGAATCCGGAGAGGTCGCTCACGAAGGGAAGATCGGCGTGGGCGACGACGGCGAGGGAGAAGCCCTGTTCCGCGAGGTAGCGGACTCCAGCCTCGACCGCCGCCGAGAGGCCCAGTCCTGGTGCATACAGGACGGTCGCTCTCCGGCCGATCGCCCAGTCCGCGACGTCGCCGTCGTCGCAGACGACGTAGACAGGCGCTCCGTTCGCGGCCGACACCGCGATATCGGCGAGATCGCGAGCGAGCCGGCGCCTCGCCGAGTCGTCGAGCGCCGGAGCGAGCCGCAGTTTGGCCAGCCGGAAGGATTTCACCGGGATGAGGACGGCGCGCACCGAGTCATTGTACGGAAGGAGCGCATGCGGGCCTCGGCGACGGCCGCCGCGGCGAGGCGGCGGTCGCGGAGCGCGTCGGTCCGATGTCGTCGGGTTCAAGCGGACGCGCCCTCTCGGGGACTCTCGCGGTGCCTCGGGTGGGCGTCCACCATCGTGAGTTGATGCTCTTGAGGGAACCTGGGCCCGTAGCGCGCGTACCCCGGGGACGTGACGCGACGTTGAGTGTGGCCGATGCCACGAGCCTGGGTGAATCTCGAACTACTGAATCACCGAGCCTTTAATCGACGCTCGACAAAAACGATCCCTTCGTTGGCCCGGCGAGTCAGCTTGAAGCCTTGTTTCTGGAACACGGCGATCATGTGCGCGTTGCCAATGGCCGTTTCCGCGCAAACGCTGCGAATTCCCCATAAGTGTCCCCACGAAGGTGCATTCTCGAGGCAGTAGCTGGTCAGCAGATTGCCGAGGCCGCGCCTCTGCCAGGGGTCCGCCACGAGCACGGCGTACTCGGCGCGCAGATGGGCGGCGTCGGCGACGAGCCGGCCGATGCCAGCGAGCTTTGTTGGGCCGTCCCCGTCCTCGACTTCGGCGACGATCGCGAGCTCGCGGTCGTAGTCGATGAAACAGAAGCGCGTCGCGAACTCGTGAGTGTGCCTCACCATCGAGCTGAAGCGCTGGGAGATCGTCTGGTCCGAGCAGGCATCGAGCATCTCATGCCAAGCCGGCTCGTCCTCGGGCCTGATCGGGCGCAACGTCACCTTGAGCCCGCCCGAGGTTGTCGCATCCCGCTCGTATTCCTCTGGGTACGGGAGTATGGCGAGGTGCGAGAACGGCGGCATCTCGCGCCCGACGAGCGACTGGTCCACTACGGCTCTCGCGTCAAGAGCGATCGCCCCGTCCGCGCTGACGAGCAGCGGGTTGATTTCGATCTCACTGAGTTCGGGATAGTCAGCGACCAGGTACGAGAAGCGCATAACGACTTCCAACAGCGCGTCGAGGTCGACGGCCCGCCGCCCCCTGTGCCCGTCGAGCAGCGGCCAGATCCGAAGCGACTGGAGCATCCCCAGCGCTAGGCGCTCGTTGAGCGGCGGCAACTCGAGGGCCTGGTCGCGCAGAACCTCCGTAGCTACGCCGCCGGCGCCGAGCAGAAGAACGGCACCGAAGATCGGGTCCTTGCGAGCACCGAGCAGGAGCTCGTAACCACCCGAGGTCCGCACCATCGGCTGGACCGTCACGCCCTGTATCGTCGCCTCCGGGAGGCGCTTCTGGACGGACGCGACGATACGGTCGAATGCCGCCCGCACTGCGGCCGCGTCTGTCAACCTGAGTTCGACCCCGCCAACGTCGGTCTTGTGCGTGACATCGGGCGAGCGGACCTTCAGTACGACCGGATAGCCCATCTGCTCGGCGGCCACGACGGCGTCATCAGCGGTCAACGCCGGCAGCGGCTTGGTGAAGGGGATCTCGTACGCGTCGAGCAGGGCCTTCGAGGAGGTCTCCGAGAGGACGCCAGTCCCTTCGGCGAGCACCGCGCTCATCAGCTCCTTGGCGCGCTGGCGGTCGATCGCGAAACCAACGGGAATGCTGCGCGGCGTCTCGTGCAGTGTTTCGAGGTTCCGGCCGTACGACACGAGATCCATCAGCGCGCCGATCGCCTGCTCGGGATAGGTGTACGCGGCCACCCCACCAACACCGAGGCGCTGGCGCCCCTCGCGCACCGACTGCCCGCCCATCCAGGCGGCCAGGACCGGCTTGGACGACCCATGCCGTGCCGCGAGCACGGCGTCGGCGGTCGCGCTGGCATCGGTCATCGCCTGTGGCGTGAGGATCGTCAGCACGGCGTCAACGTCCTCGTCAGCCAGTACGGCCTGCACCGCCTCTCCGTAGCGCTTGGCGGACGCGTCGCCGAGCACGTCGACCGGATTACCGTGCGACCAGGCCTCAGGCAGCACCTCGTCGAGCGCTTTGAGCGTCACCGGCTGGAGCTCCGCCAAAACGCCGTCACGTGCGAGCAAGGCGTCCGCCGCCATGACCCCAGGTCCGCCCGCGTTCGTCACAACCGCGAGGCGTGAGCGGTGAATGGGGCGTTCACGCGCGAGTAGCTCAGCTGCATCAAACACGTCCTCGATCCGGCCGACGCGCACCGCGCCTGCGCGGCGCAACGCGGCGTCATAGACAGCGTCCTCACCGACCATCGCGCCGGTGTGGGACACCGCGGCCTGAGCCGACGCGGCAAAGCGCCCCGCTTTGTAGACGATGATCGGTTTGGTACGGGAGAAAGCGCGCGCAGCGGACATGAACTTGCGCGGCTGAGTCACTGTCTCTATGTAGAGGAAGATCGCGCGTGTGTGCGCATCTTGCGCGAGAAAGTCGATCAAGTCGCCGAGGTCGACGTCGACCATATTGCCGACGGAGACGACCTGAGAAAAGCCGATCTGCTGAGCGGCTGCCCAGTCGATGACCGATGTTACGAGTGCTCCTGATTGCGAGACGAACGCGATATGGCCATCGATCGGCATCGTTTTGGCGAAGCTGGCGTTGAGTTGGAAACGCGGCACGATGAGTCCAAGACAGTTGGGCCCCAGCAGCCGCATGCCTTCATGACGTCCCAACTCCTCACGGACGCGTTGTTCGAGCTCAGATCCCTCGGCGCCGGCTTCCCGGAAACCAGCCGAGAGCACCGCGACGGCGGGCACGCCCCTCTCACCGCAGGCGCTCACGACGTCGGGCACCGAGGCGGCGGGTGTACAAACGATGGCCAGGTCTGGCTTGGCCGGTGTCTCGGCGACGCTCGGGTAGGCCTGAATGCCGCTGACCGATTCGCGGCCCGGGTTGATCGGATAGACCACTCCGTCAAAGCCCGCATCGACCAGGTTTCGTAGCACGATGTGACCGAGCTGCGAAGGCTCACGGCCGGCACCAATGACAGCTACGCGGTGGGGGTTGAACATGTTTTCAAGGTTGTGGACGCTCACATCTAGAGATTATGCCAGGCATCAGGTAGATCCCAGTCAGCTCGCGTCGTGGACGTTCGCGAGAAGGCCCCGAACAGCCGGAATTCTCGGCTCGATGTGGGCTGTCGGTGACGCGCTCGACAATGTGATGGCCGAGAGCTCGTCCGGAACGTGCCAGCTCGAACTCGTCAGCCGCCGACGCTGGGAAACGAACGCCGGATCCTCCCCGGCGGCCTTCGGGTGGATCGAGGCCCTCCGCATCCCGTGCAGGCGCCACTACTCGATCGGCTCCCTCAGCCGCGTTTGTGTTCGCCGGACTCGCCAAAGGACGCCCGACCTAAAGTGACGTCGTGCTCATCGTCGCAGGCTCATCCGAACTCGATCGGCACCAAGTCCCCTACGGAAACCCCGAGCGCCCTGCCCGCGTACAGGCCGCGCTCGATGGGATCAGCATCGCCGGTCTGTCAGAGGTCGCCATCTTCCTGGAGGCGCGTCGCGCCACCGAGGCCGAGATCACCCGAGTCCACAGCCCGTTGTACCTGAGCTGGCTCCGAGAGTTCTGCGCGAGTGGTGGTGGCGCCATCGATTTCGACACCCACGCGAGCGAGGGCACCTGGGATACCGCGTTACTCGCCGCAGGCGGCGTGCTCGGCGCGGTCGACGCACTCGCGAGTGGGATCGGCGACGTCGCGTTCGTCGCGGCCAGACCCCCAGGACATCACGCCCAAGCAAGCAAGGCAATGGGCTTTTGCTTCCTGAACAACATCGCAATCGCCGCCGCGGAACTGGCCGATAGGGGCGAGCGCGTCTTCATCCTCGACTGGGACGTCCATCACGGAAATGGAACTCAGTCGACCTTCTGGGACGATTCACGCGTACTGTTCGTCTCAACACATCAATGGCCCTTGTTCCCAGGGACCGGAAGAGCGGAGGAAATAGGCGGACCGAACGCGCTCGGTTTGAATCTCAACGTTCCGCTTCCACCGGGCGCAACAGGAGACGTCGCCCTGAAGGCGTTCGACGAGATCGTCGCCCCAGCAGTCGACAGCTTTTCGCCCTCCTGGGTCCTCGTCTCGGCCGGCTTCGACGCACACCGGGCCGACCCGCTCGCTAATCTCTCGCTCACTTCGGGCGATTTCGCCAACCTCGCGCGGCGCGCGCGCGAGTTTGCCCCTGGCACGGGTCGACTCGTGTTCGTGCTTGAGGGCGGCTACGACCTTGACGCTTTGCGGCTTTCGGTGGGGGCGACCCTCGCGGCGGTGCTCGGGTCGCCATACGCCGCCGAAGCGGCCTCGTCTGGAGGGCCAGGATCCGACGCTGTGCGACACGCCCTTGAGGTGCAGACGAGGCAGCGTGCACTCCACCTCGACGATCCAGGAGGGGAGAAGTAGAGCCCTTGGCTGATCCCGTCACGAGCTCGTACAGAGCGGCGCGACCGCAATGCGAAGGTCCGTCGCTTCCCTGTCGTGGAGGTTCCGCTGCTCGATTGCCTGGGACCAGGGTGCCGAGATGGCCGACTACGCCGACTTCACGCCCGCAATCGACATTCCCATCGACTTCTGCGAATCTCACTCACCGTGCCAGCGCGGATCGAACGAGAAGACCAACGATCTTCTTCGTCAGTACCGGCTCAAAGGAACGGACCCCTGAGAAGTGAGCGCCGCCGGGCTCCGGCGCATCCTGTGAAGTCTCAACAGACGTCCTCGCAGAACGCCTGGCCATCTGACGCCACTGGAGATGTTCGCGGATCTCGTCGCATCCAGCGGTTGCAGTCGCCCTCCGAAACAGACCGGGCATTAGCGTGTGGTGCGTGATCGGCAACCCACATCTCCGCGGGATGTGCGGTCCGTGAGGCGTCGATGAGCCTCGTCGTACTTGGTGCGGGTTCCTGGGGGACGACAATCGCTTCGCTCGTTTCGGCGCGCACACCGACGACGCTCTGGGCACGGTCGGAGTCGGTTGCCGCCGAAATACGCGATCGCCGGACGAACGCCTCGTATCTGGGGGACTTCCCGCTGTCGGATCGACTGCGCGCGACGTCGTCGCTCGATGACGCCCTGAACGGCGCCGAGCTCATCGTGATCGCGCTCCCGAGCCATGGGGTGCGCGCGGTGCTCAGCGAGACAGCGCGGGCGGTGCCGGAGGGCGTGCCCGTTCTCAGCCTGTCGAAGGGCCTCGAGCAGGGGACCATGGCCCGTATCTCGCAGATCGTCGACGCGTGCTGGCCGGGGCATCCCGTCGGTGTCCTGACGGGCCCGAACCTCGCCGCGGAGGTGTGCGAGGGGCAACCCACGGCGTCGGTTATCGCGTTCGCTGACGAGGACCTGGCCGCCGAGATCCGGGACCTCTTCGCGACCGAGACCCTCCGCCTCTACACAAACCCCGACGTGACCGGCTGTGAGATCGCTGGCGCGGTGAAGAACGTGCTCGCGATCGCGAGCGGGATGTCGGTAGGCCTCGGGTTCGGCGACAACACGCGGGCCGCCCTCATCACTCGCTCGCTCGCCGAGCTCACTCGCCTCGGAGTCGCCATAGGAGGGGAGCCAGCCACGTTCGCGGGACTGGCCGGTCTGGGCGATCTGGTCGCGACGTGTACCAGCGCGAAGAGCAGGAATTTCTCGGTCGGCGTCGCGCTCGGGCGGGGTGAGTCGATCGAGGACGTGGTCAGCCGGGCTCGCACGGTCGCCGAGGGGGTGAAGACCTGCCGGCCCGTCGTCGATCTCGCGGGCCACCTCGGCGTCGAGGTCCCGGTGGCGGAACAGGTCGTCGCGGTGTGCTACGAGAACCGTCCCCCTTCGGAGGCGATCCCACTGCTCATGCGGCGCGCGCCGAGATCCGAGGTTGAGGGCCTCGTCAACCTGGGCGGCAGGATTCGTGACGAGCGTCGCGGCGCGTGACCGGCCGACCGGCGGTCCGTTCGCGGCCGGAACGCGTCGGGACGCCGGACACGAGGTGGAGTCCGAGCTCGTCGCGGCGGGATGCCGAACCGTCGCGGGGATCGACGAGGTGGGTCGCGGCGCCTGGGCGGGCCCGCTGACCGTCGGGGTGGTGGTCGTGACCGGGTCCCAGATCGGTACGCTCCCGGTCGGGCTGCGCGACTCGAAACTGTTGTCGCCGCGCCGGCGCGAGCAGCTCTTCTCGGCCCTCACGCGCGACGCCTGCCGCCGCGCCGTCGGACACGCCAGCGCCAAGGAGTGCGACCGGCTCGGCATGACCGCGGCACAACGCCTCGCTGCGGCCCGGGCGCTCGCGGCGCTCGGGGTCGTTCCGGACGGAATGATCGTCGACGGACCGCGGGATTTCTCGGGATTGGCCGGCGCGATCTGCCTGGTGAAGGCGGACCGCCTCTGCGCGGTCGTCGCGGCAGCCTCGATCATCGCCAAAGTCACCCGGGACCGGATGATGATCGCGGCGGCGGGTGTCCATCCCGGCTACGGGTTCGAGCGCAACAAGGGGTATGCGTCGTTCGAGCACCGGCTCGCGGTGGCGAAACTCGGCACCACGCCGATTCACCGGCTGAGCTGGTCCGTTACCCCCGTCGAAGTGGACGGCCAGGTGGGCTGCCCCGTGACGTCGCAGGCGTCTCTCCGCCGCCAGCGGCTATAACGGGCCGAATGGTTTTTGTCCTGGCGGTTCTCGCTGCGGTCGCGAACGCCTTCGCGACCGTCCTCCAGCGCCTCGGCGTCGAGAAGGCTCATCCCGAGGGCAAGAAGAGCCGTCACTTGATGGCGAGCATCCTGAAGCGACCGATCTGGTTCGTGGGTCTCGCCCTGACGACGGGGAGCTTCATCCTCCAGGCGCTCGCCCTGAGCTTCGGGAACCTGTCGACCGTGCAGCCGATCATGGTCACCGAGATCGTCTTCCTCGCCATCATCCTCGGCACCTGGTTCCACCACCAGATGCGGTGGATCGACTGGGCAGCCGTCTTCGGGACGGCGGTCGGCCTCGCCGTGTTCCTGGCCCTCAGCTACTCCAAGGAAGGGCACGGCTCGCCGTCGAAGTACGACTGGATGCTGTTGCTCATCGCCTCGATCGGCGCCATCGCGCTGGGCATCGTCGCCGCGCAGCGGGGTCCCCGTTCCTGGCGGGCCCTGAGTTACGGCGTGAGCGCCGCGATCTGTTTCGCGTTGACCGCCGCGTTCATCAAGACCGTCGCCAACGAGTGGCCGTACGGCGTCGTGTACGTCTTCTCGCATCCCGCCGCATACTCCGTCGCCGCCGCCGGGTTGATCGGGCTCATCATCAGTCAGCACGCCCTCGACGCCGGTCCGGTGGCGGCTTCGCAGGCCGCGCTCCTCATCGTCAACCCGTTCTCGAGCATCGTCATGGGAATCTGGCTGTTCAAAGACCACGTCCACGCGACGGGTTCACGGGCGATCATCGAAGGGCTCTTCCTCGGCCTGATGTTCTACTCCTTGCTGCTGCTCAGCCAGTCGCCGCTCATCTCGTCGACCCGCGAGGCCGAGAAGCTGTCGGATCGACGATCATTGTCCAAGGTGCAAGCCGACGGGTCCGTCGCCTAGCGGCGTCGGCGTTACGCTCGCAGGAGTGGCAGTCTGACGAGGTGAACGTATGACCGACGAGCGTGGGGATTCCTGGGAGGCCATTCGCGCTCGGATCGAGGATGCGGCGAACCTGCTCGGGCTCGAGGACTGGATCACCCAGCTCATCGTCACGCCGGAGCGGATTCTCGAGGTCGCGATCCCGATCCGCCGCGACGACGGGCGCGTCGAGGTGTTCACTGGTTGGCGGGTGCAGCACAGCACGGCGCGCGGACCCGGCAAGGGCGGAATCCGGTTCCACCCCGCGGTCGACGTGCGCGAGGTGATGGCGCTCGCCGCGGACATGACGATCAAGTGCGCCGTCGTCGACATCCCGTTCGGCGGCGCGAAGGGTGGGGTCGTCGTCGACCCGGCCTCGCTGTCGGAGGCGGAGCTGGAACGGCTCACGCGGCGGTACGCCTTCGACATCGCGTCGCTGCTCGGGGCCGATCGTGACGTCCCTGCTCCGGACGTGAACACCGACGCCCGGATCATGTCCTGGATCATGGACACCGTCTCGATGATGCGGGGGGACGTCACCCCCGGCGTCGTCACCGGCAAACCGATCGCCATCGGCGGGATCGCGGGCCACGTCGGCGCCACGTCGTCGGGCGTGGTGCTCTGCGCCCGGGCGACCTTCCGGGAGCTCGGTATGCCCTTGTCGGGAGCGCGCGCCGTCGTGCAGGGCTACGGCAAGGTCGGCGCGCCGCTGGTCTTCCTCCTCTCGTCGCTCGGCGTGCGTGTCGTCGCCGTCGCCGATGTGGGCGGCGCGATCCATAACCCGGGCGGGATCGATCCGGCGGCTCTCGCCGAGCACTTCGGACGTGTCGGCACGGTCGCCGGCTTCCCGGACGCCGACGCGATCGACCCGGGGTCGCTCTTCTCGATCGAGTGCGAGCTCGCCATTCCGGCGGCGCTCGAGGGTGTGATCACTGCCGACGTGGCCGCGTCGTTCGGGGGCAGGGTGCTCGTCGAGGCGGCGAACGGGCCGACGACCCCCGAGGCCGATCCCATCCTCGAAGAGCGCGGGGTCACCGTCGTGCCCGACGTGCTCGCGAACGCCGGCGGGGTCGTCGCGTCGTATTTCGAATGGGCCCAGGCCCGCCAGGGCTACGCCTGGGAGTCAGGAGTGTTCTCGACGCGGCACCGCGAGACGATGGAGCGGGCGTTCGACGCGACCTGGCAGAAGTCGGCCATGCTGAAGGTGCCCCTGCGGCGGGCCGCCGTGGCGCTCGGTCTCGACCGGGTCGCCGAGGCGACGCGGCTGCGCGGGCTGTTCCCGTAACCGAAGGGCGAGGCGCCTCTCATGGGACATCGGGCCCGAAGGGCACTGATCTTGGCCGCCGTCCTGGGGGCGGGAGCCGTCCTCGGGGCTTGCGCGTCAACACCCAAGCCGACGACGCACCACCATCATCACCAGACGACGCCCACCTCGAAGCCGAAGGGCTCGACGGGGACGACTCCGACGATCCCGGGCCTCGCGGCCTGCTCGACCGGCGTGCTCGGGATCACGACCTCGGCGGGCGGTGCCGCCGCCGGGACGTCGTACACGGTGTTCAACCTGACGAACCAGGGTCCGACGCGCTGCGAGCTCGACGGCTACCCCTCGCTCGAGTTCTTCGGCCCGTCCGGCGCTTCCGGGGCCGGCGCGGGATTGAAGCTTCCGATCACGTCGATCGACGGCGGCCCGGCCCCGGTGCCGGTCATGCTGTCGAGCGGTGGGACCGCGGAGTTCATCTTCATTGTGAACGACATCCCCATCGGGGGGGTGGGGTGCTCGACGGTCGCTTCGGTCGACGTGTCGATCCCCGGAACGAGCGAGGCACTCGCCGTTCCGGTCGCGCTTCGGCCGTGTGGTGGATCTGTCGCGGTCTACGCGTTCGGCCCGGCCGGCTCGGAGAGCCCGTAGAAAGACCCTCGGGACCGAGCGGTACCCCCAGGGTGCAAAGATTGCCGGTCGAGCCAGTGCGCCGGAAGCGGATACCGCGTCCCGGCGTCTTCGGAGGAGTGACGGGCGCTTAGCTCAGGTGGCTAGAGCAGCTCGCTTACAACGAGCAGGTCGGGGGTTCGAGTCCCTCAGCGCCCACTAAATCCCGTCTGATTAGGAAGTATGTCGCAGTGATGACCCCCTCGCGACTTTGCACACCGCAAGAAGAGCTGATAACTGTGCCTGATGCCCGCAAAGCTAGACATGGTTGTTTTCGGACAAATCGAGGATCTGATCCCGAGTTGGACGCGCAGTCTGCGCGCTCGCAACAAATCCCCGAAGACGATCCGGGGCTACCGGGAGGCTGCCGAGATCTTTCGAGCCTTCCTGGTCAACAAGGGGATGCCTACAGCGCTCGACAGGATCGGTCGTGAGCACGTGGAGGCGTTCGTCGAAGACCAACTAGCCCGATGGAAGCCGACCACGGCGCTGACGCGATACCAAGCTCTCCGGCAGTTCTTCTTATTCGCTGTCGAGGAGGGCGAGCTTCGCGACTCACCGATGGCTCGAATGAAGCCACCGACTATCGGTGAGGTGCCTGTTCCGGTCGTCTCTGATGATGATCTGAGGAGGCTCCTCCGGACGGTCGAGGGTAGAGATCGAGCGAGTTTCGAGCACAAGCGCGATGCCGCGATTTTTCGGCTCTTCATTGAGACGGGGTGCCGACTGGCTGAAGTGGCGAACCTCACAACGGGTGAACTCGACCTCGACCTCGAAGTAATCGTCGTCACCGGCAAGGGATCTCGGGTGCGGTCGGTGCCCTTCGGTCCAAAGTGCGCCACCGCCTTGGATCGCTACCTCCGGCTTCGCTCCCGCCATCCAAAGGCTCGGTCATCGTCGGCACTGTTTCTGGGCCCTAAGGGCGGACTCACAGACTCCGGTATTGCCCAGGTTCTGCGGCGACGTTGTGACGAGGCAGGTATCTCCCGGTTGCATCCGCATCAACTTCGACACACGGCTGCGCACGCGTGGCTCGCGGCTGGCGGCAGCGAGACGGACGCGATGCGTCTTTTCGGGTGGAAGAGCCGTCAGATGCTCAATTGCTACGGAGCGTCAAATGCCGACGAGCGGGCCAGAGAGGCATATCGGCGCTTGCAGCCGGGGGACCGGTTGTAAGAACCCCACCGCTGTCGCGGGCGCAGGGATCTCGCCGAAGAGGACCGCCAGGCGTCCCTCAGTGGTGTTATCCGATTACGGATGACCTCAACCCTGTACGACCCTTGCCTGGGGCCCCAAATCGATCTCAGCCGTTAATGATGGGGGGGTGTTCGTTCACCCATCCGACCGGAGGGTCCACGGAGGTTGGTAATCAAGTCGTCACCCGCATGACTTGGTGCAGTTCTGTCACAGTCGCCGCCCGGTGATTGTGCGCATGGATACACACGGAGAGCAGCTCTCCAGCGTGCGCGTCGACAACGATCCCGGTGAGTTCGCCGCCGCGGTGATGGCCGCTCCGGCCGACAGCGACGTGATCCTCGAGGCGCTCCGCGTCGAGGACTCGACTTGGGGAAGAGCCAAACTCTCCTGAGCAGCCCGTACGCGTCACGCGTAGGGGAAACAACTATCTGGTGTGCCACCGCTACCAGCACATTCGCGAAACAGACGCTGAACTCCGGTCAGGGACAGCCCACTAGCCGAAGGCCTGCTGGTATGCAGCGGTCGACGCCGGGATCGTGGATCCAAGTGGGGTAATCCCGTCGCAGTCGCAGTCGAAGTAGCTCTGATACGCGACATCGTCGTTCTCCACGACACCGATGACGCCGTTCATATACGCGGTGTCATCCGTGGTCGTGGTCTCTCCCCATTCGGGGATGCTGAGCGGCTTGCCCTGAGCCTTGGCGAAGGCGGTAATGTCCGACAGGCTTGTCTGGACCGACGGGATGGTGAAGAGGTTGCTCCAACCCTCCTGGGCAGCCGTTTCACCCGTCGTGCAGTCAGCGTCATAGAAATCTGCACCGATGATGTCGACATAGGCGTTGCCCGGGTAGGCGTCCGTCAGCGGAAAGTCCTGTGTGCAGGTGTTCGGATTCCAGTCGAAGAGGAAGTTCGCTCCCGGCACGGCGCGCATCGCAGTGACCTCTTGAGCGAAGCACTTGGCCCACGCTTGGTACTCGGCTGTGGTGGTGCCAAAGTAGTCGTTCTCCCAGGAGCCGTTGAACTCCTTACCCAGTCGGATGACCGTGTTGCTGGCACCTTCCGCGACAAGGTTGCGAGCAAGAGCGACCGCGTATTCGTTGTAGGCGCCGGAGGCGCAGGTCGCTTCCCATCCGGTGTTCGTCGGGTAACCGGAGGGTGAGACGCTGTTTGGGACGAGGTTGAGCCCGAGCACGAGCTGGTGATCCGGCGATGCCGCGAGCCAGGCATCCCAAGCATCGCTCACGGTACGTGTCGGCCATGGGTTGACCCAGTCGCCCCAAGTCGGGTCGGCATCGCTGAAGATCTCAATGCAGTCGTAGATCACCCCGGTCGCCTGTTCCACCGCGGACAGCTCCGCGGTCGTCAACACCCCATTGACAGCGTCAAGGTAGATGCAGTTGGCCTTGGAGTCGCCGGCCGTGATAACGCCGGAAGTGGCCAGTGCGACAGGTGCCGTGGTTGTCGTGGTTGTCGACGTGGTGGCCGTTGTGGCCGTCGGCAAGGTCGTCGTTGTCGAGGTTGGCACCATCGTCGTGGTCGTCGACTGGGTCAGGCCGGTCAACGGGGTGTTTGTCGTCGGCTGCTCCGAGACCGCGTTTTGCAGCGCGGTAGACGCGGACACCGTCGCGTACGACGGGGCTTCGATGATCGCGCTGATGATCACGACACTCACGACCGCTATGCTGCATTTGGACCTGAAGGACACAAAGGCCCTCCTTTGTGCGGCACGACACACCATATAACGAAGGCGTTCTCTGTTAGCGCTCGAGGCGGCGGCTCCGTCTCAAACTTACTTTGGCGTCTCGCGTATGCGCGATCTTCTCGTGTTCCAATCCAATTGCGCCGAACACGCCCGGCGAGTGCCTAGAGGCTTTCCTCACCACGATCCTGGCGAACGACCTCAGGATTGCCAGGTCAGGCGATCATCTGTCAATCTGCTCGGAGGTGTGCCATCCCTTGGTGTCGCCGATTTGCGAGCAAGATCCGATCATGTCGTTTCCAAGTTGTAACGAGAACGACTCCGCTCGTAGAGGTTGCGAAGGGTTCTCGTGCCGTCGCGCGGCCGATGGCTTGAGCCGCCAGTGGTTGATATCTGATCGAGCGCGTCCCTTCTTCAACGTGAATCCTGACGCTTCGCATCGCATTCATCCACAACGGTTTTCCAACTCCTCCTGGATCTTCCGCAGTGCGCTCTCTTCGTCCTTAGCGCTCACTGATCGCTCAGCTGTCTGAACTCGGCTGACTCGTATGAGGTATCTCATTGATCAGCGCCTCCTTCCGGGCGGGGTCTTGCATCTAGCCCGGAGCCACATTCCTTGTTCACGATTAGCTCGACGGTGGATGTGTGTTATCCGATTACGTATGACCTCAACCCTGTACGACCCTTGCCTGGGGCCCCAAGTCGATCTCAGCCGTTGATGATGGGGGGGGTCGAAGAGCACGCTGCGATCTGTTCTGGGCCTCACCTAGCGGCAGCTCTGTGGGCTCGTGCAACGGCCAAGCGAGACCGGTCATATTCGATCGGCGTGAGCTTGCCGAGCTCTCGGCCTCGGTCGCCGCAGCTGTGTGCGAAGCCTTGTGCGGATCGACCCCGATCATCATCGCTACCTGTCATCTCCTTCTTCCGTCGGAATAGGGGACCGCGGTGGGCATGTCTGATTTCAGATCGTCGGCGCCCGCGCCTCTTTCGAGCCACACCACGGCGAGATCCTGACGGGTTGGCACCTCGTTCGGAAGCCAGGCCGATACAGGCCGGCAGACGGTTCATGAGCCAGCCCCTCAGGATCTCTAAACGCTACGAACCAACCGCAACGTCTAGGTGGATTCTTCAATCAGACGGATATGGACGCCACACCGTGTCCCATAACGATTACGGCTACCGTGCCACCCGGGTATCCCTGACCGCCGGCTAGGTCCCGGCCCACGGCTCAAGCCGCCAGTCGGAGATCGTGGAGATCGGTCCTCCGACACCCTTCTGACTAGGGAAGTTGCTCTGTTTCCCTCGTGCACCGAGCACTGGTAGAGGGCTTTGCTAACCCGCACGAGGGAAGCGGAGCCGTCGGTAGTGGGTCAGTTTGAGGCGGAATTCCACAGCTGTAGTTGCTTCCCTGTGGGTAATCGAGGGCATACAGTGAGGGTATGCCTGAGCGTTCACGCAGACCCCGCGACCTCAACCAGCTCGCGGCTTCGATTGTCAACGAAGCTACCGCAGAGAATCGCGAGCCCGTTGACGGAGAGAAGAATCCAGCGGCCGTGGCTCTTGGACGCTTGGGCGGCCTCAAGGGTGGCAAAGCGCGGGCATCGAGTATGTCGCCAGAGGAGCGTTCACGAATCGCTCGGCGGGCGGCACTAGCGCGATGGGAGCGTCGCCGATGACCGTTGGTGTGTGCATCAAGTGCACCGACGGTGTCGTTCTCGCCTGTGACAGTCTGACGACATTCGGACGGGGTGTGCCGGTCCTTAAATACAGCAATAAGGTGCACATTCTGGAGCACGAGGCTCTTGCCCATCCGGTCGCGATTGAAGCTGCTGGCGCGATGACCTTCTTCGACAAGTTTCGTGACCGAGCACTACGCGCGTCCATAGCTGACGCTATGTCGCGCAATGGCGGTACTGAGAAGATTGACATCATTGACTTTGAGCCTGTAGCCGAGGCGCTGGTCTGTGCCCTATTGAAGGAATACACCTTTGACCGGATACAGTTCTTCGGCTCCCCATCTTATGCCGATTTCTCTCTATCACTGATTGTCGCAGGCGCGACTCGTGACAACGTCTTGAGGGCTTTCTTTGTCCATCAAGATGGCGTGGCCGAGCAGATTGATACCTACGGGACGATCGGGAGTGGGGCGGCATACGCCGAGCTGTTCTTGCGCTTCCTGCTGCCCGAACAACCCCTCGTCGCCAAGCAGGCGCAGCAGCTCGCTATCTATGCAGTCAAAGGTGTGGAGTTGATGGACCCCAATGTCGGGGGAAACGTCAATTTGATGACCCTTTCTGCGAAGGACGGAGTGCTCGAATGCACAAGTGGTGTCAATGAAGGGGATAGCTCTAAGAATGAAATCGGGAAAGTGCTGAGGGACATCACAAACAAACTGGAGGGGCTTGTGGAACAGGAGGTAGCGACCATTACACCAGCCCCCTCTAACGGGTCTTCCGGTAGCAAGACGCCCGAAAAGGCAGGTGACCGATAGTATGGAGGTTCCGTCGCCGGTAGAGCCATCCGCGAGTGCGGTCGCGGAAGGCAGTTTGTTTTCTTACCTGGTAGAGCGCAGTTATTCGGGTTTTTCTTCGTTAGTTGCTGTCTCATACCGCTCGCATCTGCCCGGGAGTGCCGCCCCGGCATCGCGGGTTGAACCCGAACCGTCTAACGCAGGTCGTCGCGAACCAGAAGTTCCGTGAGCTAACTGACCGTTATGCTTGACCGAGCTAGAGCGGTCATGTATAATGGTCAATATGAACAGGCTTTCCACCGAGAGGCGCGGACAAGTCGTCTCGCTCTTGTGTGAGGGCATGTCGATCCGGTCCATCGTGCGCGTGACGGGCGTAGCGAAGAACACCGTTACAAAGCTCCTGGTGGATCTCGGCGCGGCCTGCGCTGAGTACCAGGACGCCGCACTCACTAACCTGCGCCCGACGCGGATGGAGTGCGACGAGATTTGGTCCTTCTGCTACGCGAAGCAGAAGAACGTCCCCGAGGAGTTCCAGGACACCCCTGGCTACGGCGACGTGTGGACGTGGGTCGCGGTCGACGCTGACACGAAGCTCGTCCCGAGCTGGCTGGTAGGCGAGCGAACGATGGCCGACGCTTACACGTTCATCGCTGACATGCGCTCGCGGATCGACCCGAGCCACCGCATCCAGCTCACGACGGATGGCCTCCGGCTCTACATCGACGTGGTGGACAGCCTGTTCCGCGACAACATCGACTACTCGATCCTCCACAAGCTCTACGGCTTCGACGCCGACTCGGAGCGGACCTACAGCCCGTCACAATGCATCGGGATTGACAAGCGCGTGATCGCCGGCACGCCCGACCTCGACGTGGCCGGGACTAGTTTCGTGGAACGCCAGAACCTAACCATGCGAATGGGTATGCGGCGCTTCACCCGTCTGACCAACGCCTTCTCAAAGAAACTTGAGAACCTGACGCACGCGGTCAACCTGCACTACATGCATTACAACTTCTGCCGCCCCCATCAGACTTTGACGAAGCGGTACGGCAAACCGACCACCCCGGCGATGGCCGCGGGGATCGCTCGGTACCCGTGGAGCTACACGCAGATCGCTCAGCTGCTCGACTGAGCTAGCTAAGCAGCGCGACCAATGCAATGGCACCGATTACCGAAAAGACCGTGTGCCACCACTCCCACTTTTGGCTCGTAATCCCATGCAACGCGACGACCGCACCGCCCACCGCGGCGGCGGCCTGGACCTCTTCCCAATCCTTTTGACTCACCTGCAAACCTCCCTACGAGCTGCGGACTACAGCTTGCGAGCATACCAGAGCGCTCAAGCAAACTGACCTACTACCGAGCCGTCGAACCGACATTCCCCGGTCTAGGATGCCGCTGAGCGATCGCGCGCCACGCGATCGCGGCTGCCGGGTACATCTGGTCGCCAGTCCGCATCTGACTCCGGATCTCGGCGTTGACGATGGAGTTGCCATCGTTTTTGATTAGGGGCGGCAATGCGCTGGGTCATCTCTCGGCTGCTGGTCGCGTTCCTCGCCGTCGGTGCGTTTGCGGCGGCGGTCGTCTCCTCGGCGGGACCAGCAGGCGCCGACATCACCTGGGGGACGCCGAGCGAGGTCGCCGGATCGCTCAACGCTGGCGGTGACGCGGTGATCATGTCGGTCTCGTGCTCCTCGGACGGCAACTGCGCTGCCGGTGGGTACTACAAAGACAGCTCCGGGAAGACCCAGGCCTTCGTCGTCGACGAGGTCGCCGGCACCTGGGGGACGCCGAGCGAGGTCGCCGGATCGCTAAACGCGGGCGGTAACGCCTGGGTCAATTCGGTCTCGTGCTCCTCGGACGGCAACTGCGCCGCGGGCGGGCGATACAGAGACAGCTCCGGGAACTATCAGAACTTCGTCGTCGACGAGGTCGCCAGCACCTGGGGAACGGCGAGCGAGGTCGCCGGTTCGCTCAACACCGGCGGTCACGCGTGGGTCAATTCGGTCTCGTGCACCTCGGACGGCAACTGCGCCGGCGGGGGGCGATACAGAGACAGCTCCGGGAACTATGGCGCCTTCGTCGTCGACGAGGTGGCCGGTGTCTGGGGAACGGCGAGCGAGGTCGTCGGATCGCTCAACACCGGCGGTGACGCAGACTTGAATTTGGTCTCGTGCTCCTCGGACGGCAACTGCGCCGCCGGTGGGCGATACAAAGACAGCTCCGGGAACTATCAGGCCTTCGTCGTCGACGAGGTGGCCGGTGTCTGGGGAACGGCGAGCGAGGTCGCCGGATCGCTCAACACCGGCGGTAGCGCGCAGGTCTTTTCGGTCTCGTGCCCCTCGGACGGCAACTGCTCCGCCGGTGGGCGATACAGAGACAGCTCCGGGAGCTATCAGGCCTTCGTCGTCGACGAGGTTGCCGGTGTCTGGGGAACGGCGAGCGAGGTCGCCGGATCACTCAACACCGGCGGCTTGGCGAGGGTCGAGCCGGTGTCGTGCACCTCGGACGGCAACTGCGCCGCCGGCGGGCGATACAAAGAAAGCTCCGGGAACTCTCAGGCCTTCGTCGTCGACGAGGTCGGCGGTGTCTGGGGAACGGCGAGCGAGGTCGCCGGATCGCTCAACACCGGCGGTAACGCGTGGATCAATTCGGTCTCGTGCTCCTCGGACGGCAACTGCACCGCCGGTGGGTACTACGAAGACGGCTCCGGGAACACCCAGGCCTTCGTCGTCGACGAGGTCGGCGGTGTCTGGGGAACAGCGATCGAGGTCGCCGGATCGCTCAACGCCGGCGGTGACGGGGAGATCAATTCGGTCTCGTGCATCTCGGACGGCAACTGCGCCGCCGGCGGGTACTACAAAGACGGCTCCGGGAACATCCAGGCATTCGTCTTCGACGAGGTCTATACGGTCACCTTTAACGCCAACGGCGGCAGTGCGGTCACCTCGATGAGCGGCCCGGGCGGCAGCTCGATCACGCTGCCTTCCGACACCTACCCCGGCTACGCCTTTGACGGCTGGTTCGCCGCCTCGAGCGGTGGCAGTGCGCTCAGCTCCCCCTACACCCTCACCGGCTCGGTCACCCT
>Ga0187889_10002130_pt1 | contig 19878 bp, 14 predicted proteins | sample June2016WEW_7_10_2_FD_132992 | JGI IMG/M metagenome (GOLD analysis project Ga0187889, IMG submission 132992) | Peatland microbial communities from SPRUCE experiment site at the Marcell Experimental Forest, Minnesota, USA - June2016WEW_7_100 | ecosystem: Environmental > Terrestrial > Soil >... | reverse complement strand
GCTGCCGTCGACCTTGGCTACCGTCGACCTTGGCTACCGTCGACCCTGGCCACCGTCGACCTTGGCTGCCGTCGACCTTGGCTGCCGTCGACCTTGGCTACCGTCGACCTTGGCTACCGTCGACCCTGGCCACCGTCGACCTTGGCTGCCGTCGACCTTGGCTGCCATCGACCTTGGCTACCGTCGACCTCATTGGCCAACCCCGAGCAGATTCGGACCTGGCACAGGGGCCCGAGATGGTTCATAGGATCATCTAGCAGGCGAATTCCGGGGGCGCTCATGAATGAAGAAGAACGACTACCACGTGTCGTGATCGCGGAAGACGATGACGATATGCGAGCGGTCCTGTGCGAGCTGGTAGCCGGCCTCGGCGTCGAAGTGGCCCAGGCTTCGAGCGGGGGAGACCTGGTGGTGATGCTCACCGACGACGAACCCGTCGACCTGCTCATCACCGATGTGCGCATGCCGTGGATGACCGGCTTCCAGGTGGCGCTGTCGGCCCGTAACTCGGGTTTGGGCCTCCCCATCATCGTGGTCACCGCCTTTCCCGATGACACGCTGCGTGCCCAAGTTGAAAACCTAGGCAGCGCCGTGCTCTTGACCAAGCCGTTTCACCCGGAAGAGCTCCTGGCCCTGGTGCGCGAGCGCTTGGCCCCCGCGCTGCCGGCCTGAATCGCCAGCCAAGCCAGCTGGCTCAAAAGTCGTCAGGCGATAGGCTGCCGGCGCGCGGTGGCGGTAACTTGGGGGCGGGCAACACCGGCGCAGGCTCGGGGGCAGGGATCGAGAAACCGAGCCCCTTCGGAGCAGGCATTTCCTTGCCCCGTCTCTTACCGCTACGCGTGGCCCGCTCGTCCGACCCCATCTCCTCCGGCCCCGCGCCCGCGCCCAAATGGCCGGGATAAGCCGGATGAGCAGCTGGCGAGGCTGCGGCCGGACTGGACAGGGCGCCCGGCGGGGTGACGATTGCCGGCGCCACCTCGGTGGCTCGATCGCGGTGCGCTGCCGGAGCAACCGCTTGGCCAGCTCTGAGCGGCGCGGGCACGGGCGAAGCCGGATCAGCCGAGGTAGCCACCCTCTGAGCAGTGGCCCCAGGCAACGGGGGAACCGGCAGAGCCGGCGGGCCAGACGGTTGGACCGGCCGGCGCGCCATACCTTCGGGCAAGCGCACCTCGGGATGCCGAGGCATCGCCATCCAGGCCACCGCGGCCAGGGCCGCGAGGAAGACCGCCACGCTGGCCAGCACACCGATGGCCTTGGCCCGGGTCGAGCCGGCCAGATCGACGGTATGGAAACCCGAAGGGTGAGGCCGGGCGTCCTGGGGTAGGCCGGGCCCCCCTTCGCTACCGTCGTCGAGCGCTTGACCCAGGTCTTGACGCGCACGATCTTCCACGCGCGCTGGCACGCCCGTCGCAGCGGGCAAGGTGTAGAGCTCCTTGGTAGAGCTTGCCCCGTGCGGTCCCGATGCATCGGCGCCCTGCCCACCTGGGGCGGGCTCGCCCACGTATCTCGGTTGACTGACTGGGTCCAAGATGGGCACCCCGACCATGGGAGTCAGAGAGCGGGGCAGGGGCATGGCGGGCAGGAAGTTATCCTCCAAGACCCGGATGAACTGGTTCAGCGACTCGAAGCGGTCGTCGGGGCTCTTCGCCATCGCGCGCTCGATGATCTTCACCACCTCCGGGCGCAAGTCGGGGCGGAACGCGGCCGCGCTGGGCGGGGGCTCGTTCAAGATGCGCATCAACAACGCGGGTCCGGGCTCGCCCACGAAGGGCAGCTGTCCGGTCAAGGCCTCGAACAAGAGCACGCCAAACCCGTAGACATCGGCCCGCTCGTCGATGTCGGGGGCGTTAGTGATGTGCTCAGGCGACATGTAGGCCGGCGTACCGTGGGTGGTGACCACGGTGGCCGCACTGGCATCGAGAGCCTTCTCGACCACCACGGATATGCCGAAGTCGAGCACCTTGGTGGTCAAGACCTTGCCGTCGGGGCCGATGCATACGAAGATGTTCTGCGGCTTCAGATCGCGATGGACGATGCCCTGGGCGTTGGCAGCGGCCACCCCGCGCATGGCGGGCAGGAGAAGCGCTACGGTTTCCTCCACGCTCAGGAAGCCCTTGTTGGCGAGGTACGTTCCGAACGGCTCGCCGTCGAGCAGCTCCATCACGATGCAGGTCATGCCCTCGTGATCGACGACGTCGAACACGTTGACGACATTGGGGTGGTTCACCTTGCTGGCCGCCAGCGCTTCGTGGCGAAACATCTCTTCCGCATCGGGCGTCGACGCGAACGACCGCAATATCACCTTGAGGGCAACCCGCTTGCCCGTCCGTTGGTTGGTGCCCGCCCACACCGCCGCCATCCCCCCCTTGCCGATGAGGCTGTCCACGCAGTACTTCCCCGCCACGACCTGGCCCGGACGCAGGATAGTCTCCAGGTTAGCCTGTTGCGATTTTTCCCCACTCATCGACGAGCCTTATTCTAGATGGTAAGCGTGTGCCCAGCACAAAAAACACACAGCGGCACGAACCGAGTACTTTTCTTCGCCATCGTAGGTTAAAACCCGGACCCGGAGCAACCTAATTGTCACGATACCTTCTCGTCTCTCCTTGTCGCGATGAGGCCCAACACATGCGGCGCACCCTCGACAGCGTGGCGCAGCAGACGGCTCAGCCGGCGCTCTGGGTCATCGTGGACGATGGCTCCAGCGATGAAACCCCGGCCATCCTGCGCGAGTATGCCGCGCGTCTGCCTTACCTGCGGATTGTGCGCCGAGACAACCGTGGCGCCCGGAGTGTGGGTCCCGGCGTCATCGATGCCTTCTACGACGGCTTGGCCGGGATAAACTTGAACGATTTCGACTATCTATGCAAGCTCGACCTCGATCTCGACCTACCGGCCCGCTACTTCGCCACTCTGATCGAGCGTATGGAGTCCAATCCGCGCATAGGCACGACCTCGGGCAAGCCCTACTTCGTCGATCCCAGAAAGGGCAAAAATGGCACGGGCGATGCGGGCAAGGGCAGCCAGCCGGAAGCCTTGGTGTCCGAGCTATGTGGCGACGAAATGTCGGTCGGGATGACGAAGTTCTACCGCGTGGCCTGCTTCCAGGAGATCGGGGGCTTCGTCCGGCAGGTAATGTGGGACGGCATAGACTGCCACCGCTGCCGCATGCTGGGCTGGATCGCGGAAAGTCGCGACGGCGACGACTTGCGCTTCCTCCACTTGCGTCCGATGGGATCGAGCCAAAAGAGTATCTGGGCGGGCCGGGTGCGCTGGGGCTTTGGCCAGTACTTCATGGGCACGGCGCCCATTTACCTGGCGGCAAGCGCAGTGTATCGTATGCCTCGCCATCCACTTTTGGTCGGAGGCATCGCGATGTTGTGGGGATACCTCAAGAGTGCAGCCACGGGCGCCAGCCGCTACGACGATCCGGAATTCCGCCGCTTTCTGCGCACCTACCAGACCCAGTGTCTGCTGCGGGGCAAGGCCGAGGCAACCCGTGCTCTGAACGCACAGCAAGCTACGTTGTGGCAGGAGAGACATGGACATGGACATGGCCCCAGCATCGACTCCGCTGCCGGCAATGGCGGCGGCCGCTGAGAGCTCGGCAGTGCCAGTCGATCTGCTCGAGATACTCGGGCAGACCGTCCGTCGCCACCCGGACAAGATCGCGGTGGAAGCCCGGGAAGGAAAGCTCAGCTATGACCAGATCGACCGACTCTCCAACCAGATAGCACACAGGCTTTTGGCCCTGGGCGTCGGCCGAGAGTCGCGGGTCGGCCTTTCCTTGCCCCGCGGGGCGCTCGAGCTCTGTGCCCTCCTCGGCACCGTAAAGGCGGGAGGCACCTACGTCCCACTCGATCCGACACATCCCCTCGAGCGCCTGCAGATGATCATCGAGGATGCCGCGCCGGAGGTCGTGCTGGTGAGCGTGGACTCCCGCCTGGGCGGAACCCGTGCCGTCGTGCTGGATAGCCTCGCGGAGGCCACCGCCGGCCAGCCGCAGGACCCGCCCCGCCTGGCCGCCTCGCCCGAGCAGCTCGCCTACCTCCTCTTCACCTCGGGCTCGACCGGGCGGCCCAAAGGGGTGGAAATCACCCGGGGAGCGCTGACGAACTTCCTGCGTTCCATGGCCCACACCCCCGGACTGCACCCCGACGAGCGCTTGCTCGCGATCACGACCACTTCGTTCGACATAGCCGGGCTCGAGCTGCTCTTGCCCCTGTGGGTGGGAGCCACCGTCGTCATTGCCGACGCCGCGACGACGCACGATCCCCGCCGCCTGCTCCGTACTCTCGAGCAAGAGCGCATCGATGTGATGCAGGCCACCCCGGCGACCTGGCGTTTGCTGCTGGAGGCCGGCTGGCGGGGCGACCACAAGTTGCGCATGCTGTGCGGGGGCGAAGCCATGTCGCCCGCTTTGGCGGATCGGTTGCTCCGCGCCGGGGGCGAATTGTGGAACATGTACGGGCCCACCGAGACCACCGTGTGGTCTACCCTCGGCAAGATCGAGGCTGGCTACGACCAGATCACCATCGGCAAGCCCATCGACAACACTCAGGTCTACGTGCTCGACGAAAACCTACGGCCGGTGCCGGTAGGCGCCGAGGGTGAGCTCTGGATAGGGGGTGCTGGCCTCGCACGTGGCTACCGGGGCCGACCCCAGCTCACCTCAGAGCGTTTCGTTCCGAGTCCCTTCGGAGCGGTGGGCGAACGCCTATATCGCACCGGCGATCTCGGCCGCCAGCTACCCGACGGCCGTTTGGTGTGCCTGGGGCGCCTGGACAATCAAGTCAAGATCCGCGGCTTTCGCATCGAGCTCGGCGAGATCGAGACGGTGTTGCGTAACGTGCCCGGGGTAAACGAAGCCCTGGTGGTGGCGGATCGCAACTCCGAAGAGAACACCCGCCTCATCGCCTACTGGGTCGGTGAGGCAAAGACCGCGGAGCTGGTCAAGGCGGCCGAACGCAGCCTACCTTCCTACATGATACCTGCCGCCTACATTCCCTTGCCCGCCTTCCCGCTGAGCAGCAACGGCAAAATCGATCGAAAAGCCTTGCCCGAGCCCAATGGCGTGGTCACCAGCCAAGAGCAAGTCGGTCGTCCCGCCACCGCCATCGAAAAGCGGGTGGCCGAGGTCTTCCGCCAAGTGCTCGGACTGACCGAGATACCATTGGAGCAAAGCTTCTTCACCCTGGGCGGCACCTCCGAAATGGCTCTCCGGGTGGTGGCCAGGGTCGAGCGCGAGCTGGGCATCGCCTTCTCCATGCAGGCGTTCTACGATGCGCCCTCGGTGGCCGGGGTAGCGCAAAACGCGGGCAAGGAGTTCTCGCCCGACGCCCCCATCATCGCGCGCTTGCGCGAAGGCAAGCCCGGCCAGGCGCCGCTCTTCTGCCTCTTCGGCGTGACGCTTTATCAAGACTTGGCTCTACGCCTCACCCAGGATCGTCCAGTCTTCGGCATCCACATTCCCTTCCGCTTCGTGCCGGGCAAGGACCGTCGCCCCGACCTGCACCAGATTGGCGCCCGCTACGCCGAGACCATCCGCGGCTTGCAGGAGAGGGGTCCTTACCACCTGCTCGGCCTCTGCTTCGGTGGAGTGGCCGCCTACGAAACCGCCCGCCAGCTCCAGTTGGCGGGTCAAGAGGTGGCCATGGTCACCATCATCGATGCCGTGCTACCGCACGGCCTGCGCGTCAATCGTGCCGCCCAGGTTTACGGTCTGCTCCGCAAAGCCTGGCAGACACCCGAGGAGCTAGCCAAGGCGCTGCGCAAGCAGCTAGCGAGCAGAGTGGGCGTGGCCTGGGGCCGGTTACGCCGCCTGCTGGCTAACGGCCGCACCTCCCCCACCCCGACCGCCGAGCTGGACCTGATCGATCTGCCGGTGGAGGGCCCGGAAGCCGACGCCGAAGTCACCCGCTTTGCCACCGTCCCCCGTCGACTGTCCACGCGCGTCCTGGTGGTGTGTGCTGGCGCCGAACCCTGGCCCTCCTACGTGCGCGTGGCTCCCGATCAGGGATGGAATGGCTGGGCTGACAGCGTCGTGGTGCGCCGTTTGCCCGCCGATCACCTAGGGGTGTTGCGCGAGCCCCACGTCCGGCTCCTGGCCGAGGCGCTGGCCGAGGTCGCGCCGGCGCAACCGGAACCATCAGCCGCCGTCGCCGCTGGGCTTTGAGGCAGCGCCCTTGTACTCGATGAGCAGGCTGCGCCGGCCGCGCCAGCGACGCCAATAGTATTGACACTGACCCAGCGCCGACGGCAATTTTCCTAGCACGACAAAGCTCGCCCATAGCCGCGCCTCGCGCGAGGACAGACCTCGGCGCCGGCCGGCACGAAGCACCCGCAGGGCCAGCATCGGGTAGGCGGCCAGCGCCAGCGTAACCAGCCATACCCACGCGAGCGACAGCGCGAGCACGCAAAGCGGCAGGAGCAGGCCCCAGGCGAAATTGCTGCGCACCTCCCTGGCCCAGAAACCGCCGGGGTCACGGCGGTGCATGGCAAAGCCTTCGGCGTAGGCGTGACCGCTGCGCACGGTGCGCTTCCACCATTGGGCAAAGTGGGTGATATGGGCATCGTGCAGGGTCATGTCGGCGGCGATGCGCAGAATGCGATGACCGCGCTGGCGGAGGCGCAAGCATAGCTCCGGCTCCTCGCCCGCAATCATGCTCTCGTCGTAGCCACCCGCTTCGACCAGCGCTCCGATGCGCATCAAGGCATCGCCCCCGCATGCCTGCGCCAATCCCGGCGGGGCATTCCATTCTATGTCGCACAGGAGGTTGTATACGGTCGCATCAGGAAAGCGCTCGCGGCGCCGACCGCAGACCACGGCCAGGCTTGCGTCGGCCGCCATGGCCGAGCGGGCGCGGACCAGCCAGTCCTCTGCCATAACGCAGTCGCCGTCCAGGAACTGCACCAGCTCGAGGTCAGGCACCAGCTCCCGCAGTCGGGCCAGGCCAGCATTGCGCGCGCGTGCCGCGGTAAAGGGCCGCTGCCCGTCCAAGGCAACCACCTCGACTCCCAGCGCGCGAGCGAGACTCACACTGCCGTCGCTCGAGCCGGAGTCCACGTATACGGTGCTCGCCAGGTCTTCACCCAGGCCGGCCAGGCAACGACGCAGGCGCTCGCCTTCGTTGCGACCGATCACCACGACGCCTACCCTCGGTAGAGGTTGGCTTGCCAGCGCTCGGCTCACGCAGCGGCACCCCGGGCCACGTCTCCACTCGGCCCCAACGTGATGAGGTACGCCCTCAGGATTTCCGCCATCACCGCCACGTGCGGCTCCTGCAGCATGCTAGCATGACCGCCCGGCACGTCGTAGCCCCGCACCCCCTCTAAGCTGCGTCGGCTCCATCCCAGCAAGGGATCGCGATAGCGACTCCGATAGGGCTCGTCGCCGCCCTCGCCCGCGCTGGCGCGGAAGAGCACAATCTCGTGGCGCAAAGCCCGGCGCGGGCGGTACGCTGACTCGGCGATATTGTACACTCTGCGCACGTCGAGCGCGGGCAGCCAGCCCGGGGGGGCAATGCCGAGCGCGCGGCACGAGCGCAGGCCGAGGAGGGAGAGCCGGTCGCGGACGTGGCCCAAGCCAAACGCGAGCTGGTAGTAGGCAAAGCCGCCCAGCTTGCTCGCCATCATGGCCGCCCGCTCGCGCACCGACGCTCCGGCCCAGGCCTGGCGCAGCCGTGACAGTCGCTGGCGGTTTTCGCGCTGGGGCACAAGCTCGGCCTCGACATCGGCGGCATCGAAGACCGCCACCAATCTGGCGTCCTCACCCGCGTCCTCGAATTGCAGCGCCATCTCGTAGGCCAGCACCCCTCCCGCGCAGAGGCCGCCCAGGAGATAGGGGCCCCGCGGCTGGCGCGCGCGTATCTCCGCCACGTAGTGAGCTGCCATGTCCTCGATACGCGTATGCGTGATGGGCATCCCCAACCGGCCGTGCGGCTGCACCCCGAACACCGGACGATCCCCCAGGCGCGCGGCCAGGTTGCTATAGAGCAGGATCTCGCCGTCGCCGTCGTGGATGAGGAACAGGGGAAGGCCGGAGCCTTCGTCGTGCAGAGCCACCAGCGAGGTGAAGCCGCGCGGGCGGTCGATGCGAAGGGCGAGCTTGGCCACCGTGGGCAACTCCAGCAGAGCGACGAGCGGCAGGCGCACCCCGAGGTCACGCTCGATACGCGCAAAAATCTCCACTGCCTGCAGCGATGACCCGCCCAGGTCGTCATGGTAGTCGTCGGCCACCCCGATCGGGTGGAGGCCCAGAACCTCCGACCAGATGTCACACAACCGCCGCTCGGTGGCGCTGCGGGGCGGCTGGGCCGGCCGGGCCAGGTCGCGGTTGCGTTCGCGCTGCCCGCGAGCCCGCAGGGCGGCCAAGATCTTTTCCGGCGTCTCCAGCATGCGCGCGAGGCGGTTCCAACGCTCCGATCGCGTGGGCTCCCGGGTCGCGCCCACCGCCGGGGCTCGACCGTCCGCCGCACGAGCGGCTCCGTCAGCGCCATCAGCGCCATCAGCGCCATCAGCGCCGTCCGCGCCGTCCGCGCCGGCACCGACAGGTGACTTGCCCAGCGCAGCTCCTTGGCCTGGCTCGCCCGGATTGACCTCGGCGGCGCCCCCTGGCACCGTCGCCGCGTCGCCAGCCAGCGCGGGCAGGCAAGACAGCGCCTTTTCCGCGGCAAGCGAGAACCACATGCCGCCGTCTTGCCCCTCATGCACCTCTGCCCCCAGGCTGTCCAAGAAGCGCCTGGCCGGCAGGTTCCGGGCGGTGGGGAAAAAGGACATCTCCAGACGAAGCTTGCGGCAGTCGCTGGCTATTTTCCCCAGCTCGCGCAAGACCGCGTGCTCGACCCCGCGCCCGAGCACGCGACAGCTCAGCAAGAAGGTGTCGAGCACCAGGGCGTCGGCGCTAACCGAGTAGATGACCACGCCAACCAGGCCATAGTCCCCGAAGCGATCGCCTACCTCGACCGCCAGACTGTGCCAGCCCTGCCCGCCAAGCTGCTCGAGCTCGGCTGGACTACGTCGCCTGGTGGTGAAGTTGAACTGGTTGGTCCGCCACGTGAGCTGCGCCACTCGCGCGAGCTGACTCGACTGCGCCGGCGCTATGGTGATGCGCAGCTCGAGGTTGGCCAGGAACTCGGCCATGCCGGTGGATGACTTGGCCAAGCGGCGGCGCGCCAGATCCACGCGCATCATCTCACTCCGCTGCCGATCCTCCGCGGTGACTGACGCGACGTCGAGCGGCCACACCTGGCCGAGCACGGCCGCCGGATCCTCGTGCTCGGAAAACCCTATGACCAGAACCTCTGGACAAGCCGCGCGTACCTCGGCGCATTCGAGGGGGCTATCATCCACGAAGGCGAAGCTGTCGAGACCGAGATTGAGCTCATCGGCGAGAGCACGGATGCTGGCCGACTTGGGCTGCCAGTGAATTTGCATGGCCACGATGTCGTCTAGGCGCAGGATCATGTCCTTGCGCTGCTCGAGCACCGCACACACGTCGGCGGAGTTGTTCTTGCTGGCCAGACACAGGAGAATACCCGAGCTCTTCTTCGCGAGGGCGAAGCGCTGCAAGTCACGTTCGCGCGGTCCGATGGTTAGCCCGGCCACACCGTCCTCCCCGACGACCCCGCGCCAAATGGTGTTGTCGCAGTCGAGCACCAGCACCTTGACCGGGGCGCTCCTCATGACGAAAATCAGGCGCGCAACCTGCCGGGCGAGAGCGGCAAAGAAGCGGGGCGTGTAGGGCACGTGACCCAGGCGATTCTGCACCCCGTCGTGCACCAGCTCGCTCGGCCAGCTCTCGTACTCGGCCATGGGCAGACAATGCAGGTTGGGCAGGCCCACCAGATCGTGCACCAGCCGCTCACCCTGCTCGCGCAGCAGCGCGTAGGCCACCGTCGGGCTGCCCTGGGGCACTGGGCAAATGGCAACGAGCAAAGGGCTCAAAGCCCGGGCGGCGGCCGAGCGCAGAGCCTCGACCAGATCGTCCACTTGGTGCGCAATGGCAGTAGAGTCGGTCTGCCCGCCTCTTCGCACCCAGTCAGCGAGGCGCACCAGCAACACATTGGCCCCGCCCCGGTTCTGCGCATAGAGGCTTTGCGGATCGAGAAGCTGCTGGAAGGGTTGGCCGTAGGGCGCCAGCTTCACCGGAAGGGCAAGGCCGGCCTCACCCAGGATGAATTGCAGCGGAGCCAGGATGGGATCGACGGTAAAGCTTCCCGCCAGCACTACCGCAGGTGGGGATGCGGGCTTGGGCGCGGCACGGGCCCGCCCCTGGTCGTCGTGGGCCGAGCGCAAGGTGTCGCCGGCGGTGATGCTGAGGCTAGGGAGGTCCATCATATTGAAACCAGTCATTAGGCAAACGTCCAGCTGTGCGACTCCAGTGGCAATCGACCAGCAAAGCAGGCTTACCTCTATGCTAGCAAATGCCGGGCCAGCAAGCGCGAGCGCTCGGCGTGCATGGCCCGATGAGTCTTTCCCCTCACCCGCCGCAGCGCCTCTGCCGCCATGGTGCGCAACCCACCACCGGCACCGTCCACTTCCATCATCTTCGCCATTCTGATCACCTTCATCATGGCCTGCGCCAGGGCCTCCGGGTCGCCGGGAGGAACGAGGAACCCGGTGGTGCCGTTCTCGATGTGTGGGCGGATGCCATCGGTATCAGACGCGAGCACCACCACCGCCCGGGCGGCAGCGTCGAAGACGATGCGCGGCTGCTCGTCGGTGAGGCTGGGGACAACGGCGACATGGTAGCCTTGGAGAAAGTCGAGGAAGGGCTTTCCCCCGTCGATGGGCGCGAAGTGGTCAATACTGAAGCACCCGTCTCCCACCGCCGCTGCGACCATGGCGCGCAGCGGGCCGTCCCCGATCAGGTGGAGCGAGCCCTGCGCTCCCGCTGCTGTCAGAATCTGCGCCGCCGCCAGCAGAGTCTTCACGCCCTTTTCCGCCACCAGCCGGCCGGCGAACAGGAAGCGCACCGGCTGCTTCATCTTCGCGTCCCAGGCCGCGCCCGCCTGGGCGTCGTCGAGGATGTCCTCGGCATTGATCCAGGTGGCGGGTGCCACAAACGCCGGACCCCGCCCGCGGTGGTGGAGCTGCGCTCGGTAGACCGCTTGGGTATAGAACGACAGATCGGCGGCCGCACAACCCCGGCGGGCCAGTCGCTCGTAAATGGCGGCCTCCAGGCGCTGGCGCACCGTCAGCTTGCCCCGCGCGGCACCGCGCCAGGGCGCGCTCTCGACCACCACGACGATCTTCTTCCGGCGCAAGCGCGCCATGGGAATGGCGAGCCAGCCCATGGGATACGGCCAACCCGCCACTCCCGTGTGTACGATCTCCGCTCGCCCCACCGCGCGCCACAGCCGGGCGGCCGTGATCGGCAGGGTGGCCAGCGCAGAAAACCGCGAGGCCGGCGCCGGCAAGGGGACGACCTCGAGCTTGCCTCGCAAGTCGTCGGCCAGGGGCAGCAAGTGGCAGCGCTCCGGCGGGGCAGAGCGACAGGGAGCTGCAAGCACGAAGCGGGGCAGGTACGCGAGATGCTGGACCAGGTCATGATGCCACGCATCGTCCAGCAGAATACTCCCCGCCCCGTCGACGAAACACGGGATACCTGTCACGCTCAGGTAGCGACGCTCGATAATCGCGAATCGTTCATCGGCCATGCCTCACCTCGCTTCGCCCCTTCTGGGTAAGCGAATTCCGTGCCAGCCCCAGGCGCAGACCGCGAGCGAGATGATCAGCGAGGTTGCCTTTGCCAGCCCGCACGCCAAAATGATGCACAACCATGTGCGGGATTGCCGGCGCCATCGGCGCCATCGATGACGATATGGAAGCGGCCGTGCGCGCGATGATGGCGGCCGAGGCCCATCGCGGTCCCGACGATGCCGGGCTCTACCGCAGCCCCACCGTCCCGGGGGTCATCCTGGGCTTCCGCCGTCTGGCCATCATCGACCTTTCGGCCGACGGGCACCAGCCCATGCTCGATGAGCAACGCCAGAACGCGGTGGTCTTCAACGGCGAGATCTACAACTACGCGGCCTTGCGCGGCGATCTGGAATCGGCGGGCGAGCGCTTTCGCTCCCGGGGTGATACCGAGGTGCTGCTACGCGGCTGCGGGGCATGGGGCGAAAGCGCCCTCGATCGGTTACGAGGCATGTATGCCTTCGCCTTCTATGACCATGGCCGTCGCCGCGTTCTGCTCGCGCGCGACCGCCTGGGCATCAAACCCCTGTATTACGCCCTGGTGCCCCGCCCGTCGGGCCAGGTGCTGCTCTTTGCTTCCGAGCTGCGCGCCCTGCTGGCGACCGGGCTTATCGAGCGTCACCTCGACCCCGTCGGCGTGAGCACCTATCTCTGGAACGGCTTCGTGGTCGGCCCCGGCACCGCCGTGCAGGGTATCGCCCTGCTGCCAGCGGGGGCATCGCTGACAGTCGATCTCCAGGATCCGGGCCGGCTAGCCCCGCGCCGCTATTGGTCGCTCAGCCCCAGCGCCGAGCCCGCCTCCGCCCGCGCGGTGCCCGAGCTCGAGCAGGAGCTGCTCACGGCAGCGCGCCAGCACCTGGTGAGCGACGTACCCCTCGGGGTCTTCCTTTCGGGGGGCGTCGACTCGAGCGCGGTGACGGCATTGGCCGCCCGGGTGGGAAGCGGCCGGATCAAGACCTTCCACATCGCCTTCGAAGAGGCGTCGTTCAACGAGGCAGCCTACGCCCGACGCGTGGCCAGCGCCCTCGGTACCGAGCACCAGGAATTCACCCTGACCCAGACCCGCTTTCGCGCCGACCTCGAGGGCGCCCTGGCCAGCCTCGACCAACCCACCTTCGACGGGATCAACACCTACTTCGTGAGCCGGGTCGTGCGCGACGCGGGCTTCACGGTTGCCCTGGCTGGCACCGGGGGCGACGAGCTGTTCGGCGGCTACCGCAGCTTCCGCGACCTGCCGGCCAGCCGGAGGATCACGCGCGCCCTGCGCCCCCTGCCGGACAAGATCGTGGACAGCCTGGCCTGGCTGCCCCTCAAGCTCATGGCGCTCCGGGGCGGCGAGCTGCCGCCCCAGACCCGCTGGGGCAAGCTGGCCGACCTCTTGCGTACACGCGGAGACCCGGTAGCGCTCTATCAGGTCGCCTACGGCCTATACACCCGCGAGCTCCTCGCCACCTTGGCCGCCAAGCTGCCCCTCGCCCAAGTGCCCGCGGGCTTGCCCGCCAGCCGCAAAGAGGAGCTCGGCGCCAGCATCGCGGCAGACAAGGCGCTCGCTGCCGTGAGCCGACTCGAGCTGGCGCTCTTTCTGGGCGAGCGCTTGCTGCGCGACACCGACGTGGCCAGCATGGCCGCTTCGCTCGAAGTGCGCGTGCCCTTGCTCGACCATCGCGTGGTGGAGGCCGCCCAGGCGGTGCCCGCCCCCCTGCGCTTCTTGCCCCTCGGGCAGAAGAGTCTGCTCAAATCGCTCGCCATGCCCGCCCTGGATCTGACCATGTTCGACCGGCCCAAGGCCGGTTTCGTGCTGCCCATCGAATTGTGGGCCAAAGACCAGTTGGCGGGACGGATCGAGGCCTTGTTCGGCGAGCGCGAGCTGGTGCGCAGGGTGGGGCTCGATGAGCAAGCCCTGGGCCGCTTGTGGCGGACCTTTCGCAGCGGCGCCCCCGGTATATACTGGTCGCGCGTCTGGGCTCCCTTCGTGCTGCTCGACTGGGCCAGCCGCCACAAGCTAGCGCTGGCATAGGTCCGCATCACCGATGACACCACCACCCTCAGCCTCCCTGGGCGTCGGCATCCTCGCTCACAACGAGGCGGCCCGCCTGCCGGCGTTGCTCGGCTCGCTTTTTCGGCAGAGCGTCTTCACCTCGGGCCGGCCGGTAACCGTCGCCTGCATCGCCAACGGCTGCACCGACGACACCGCCGGCGTGGCCCGGCGTCACCTCGCCGACGCTACCGCGCAACCCGAGCGAGCCCACGTCACCTGGATGGTCGAGGAGCTGGCCCGGCCGGGCAAGGCCAACGCCTGGAACCACTGCGTACACCAAGCCCTGCGCTCGAGCGACTATCTCTGCCTCATCGATGCCGACATCGTCTTCGCCAGCGACGCCACCATCGCCAACGCCCTGGCCGTGTTGCTCGAGGATCCCCTGGTGCAGGTGGTGACGGACCGACCCATGAAGCGCGTCCTGAGCGAGAGCGGCTGGCTAAGCGAGCTCTCGCGCCGCTTTTCCGCCGCCACCCCCCCGGGGCCCACCGAAATTTGCGGGCAGTTCTACTGCGCCCGCGCTGCCGCGCTGCGGACCATATGGCTGCCGCCCGGGTTGCCGGTCGAAGACGGTTTTCTGCGCGCCATGATCATCACCGACGAGTTTCGCGCACCGGAAGATGCGCGCCGGATCAGGCGGGCCGACAACGCAGCGCACTTCTTCGAGCCCAAGATCCGCATGGGCGAGGTGTGGCGCCACAAGAAGCGCTTGATGATCGGCACCACCCTCAACCACCTGCTCTTTCGCCACCTATGGCAGGAGGCGGGCAGCCGGGGCGCGGGCGAGCTACTACGCGACGAGTTGCAGCGGGATCCCGACTGGCTCGCGCAATATCTGGCCCGGCAGTGCGAGCGGCGAACCTGGGTCGTTCCCCTCGGACACGTATTTCGGCGCGTGCGCGATCTGCGCCATGTGCCGGCCGGCCAGGCGACCCGCCGCGCTCCCGCGGCGCTGGCCGCCACCGCCCTCGACCTGCTGGCGGCCGTGAGCGCCAACCGCGCCATCAAGCGCAATCTCGGCCTGGGCTACTGGTAAGGCCGTGACCAGCACCATCGCCGAAATCGTCCTCGCCCTCTCGATTCCTTGCTCCATCGCGGTGTTCTTCTTCATGCGTCCCGTGCCGGCCGCGCTGCTGGTGGCGATCGCATCGGAGATGTTCCTGCCCGAGGGAGCCCATTACAAGTGGCCCTACCTGCCCGCCTTCGACAAGCACAACCTGCCCTACCTCTGCATCTTCCTGGCCTGCCTCGTGCGCTGCCCGGGCCGGGTGACCAAACTGCCCAAGGAGAAGTGGATCCTCGCGCTTGCCCTGTGCTTGCTCGTGGGCAGCCTGCTCACCGCCACGACCAACGGCGACGCCATGGTCATCGGCACCTGGGTGCAAACCGTGATGCCCGGCCTAAATTTCAAGGACGGCGCCTTCATGGCCGCCACCAACTTCGTGGAAAGCTGTCTGCCCTTCTACCTTGGCTATGCCCTCATACGCGAGCAGGATGACCTCGAGACCTTGCTCTCCGCCTTGGCGCTGGGGGGGCTCGTCTACATCCCCTTCGCTCTGGTCGAGCTGCGCCTGAGCCCGCAGTGGCACCGCTGGATCTATGGCTATGCCCAGTCGAATTTCGACCAGACCATCCGCTGGGGCGGCTACCGCCCCATGATCTTCATGCCGCACGGACTGGCCCTGGCGCGCTTCTTCCTCGCCGCGACTTTCGCCCTGGTCGTGCTCGACCGGCTGCGCCGCCGCTTGGTCTCCCTGCCCACTCGCCTCTTGGCCTGGCTGCAGTTCCTGGTGCTGGTGGCTTGCAAGAGCACGGGAGCAATCATTTTTGCCCTGGCCGGGCTACCCCTCCTGATCTTCTCCCGGCCCAAGCGCCAGCTGCGGGTGGCAGTGGTGCTGGCCTGGATTGCCGCGCTCTACCCCGTGCTGCGCCTATCGGGAATCTTCCCCGTGGACCGGCTGCTGGAAGCTGCCGGCGGAGCCCTGCCCAGCGAGCGCACCGGATCGCTGGCCTTTCGCTTCCTCAACGAGGACGCTCTCCTCCAGCACACCCGTGCGCGCATCGCCTTCGGTTGGGGTGAATACGGCCGCAACCTGGTCTACGATGCGGACGGCCAGGGGCAGTCCGTGGTGGATGGATACTGGATCATCCGCCTGAGCGAAAACGGCATAGTGGGCTTCCTGGCAACCTTCGGGCCGCTCGTGATCCCGGTGCTGCTGGCCAACCGGCGCATCCTGCGCATGAGCAGCAAGCGCGACCAACTCGGCGTCGCCGGCCTGGCCTTCATACTCACCCTCGTCACCCTCGATCTCATCCCCAACGGGCTTTGGGCCTGCTATCCCTTCCTGCTGGCCGGGGCGCTCACCCGCCGCCTGCGCGAGATCCGCCGGGAAGAATACGATCTGGCGGCCGAGAGCTTGTCTTTGGCCTAGTCCGCAGCTCCAGCGCGAGCTTCGGCCTGGGCTCGCCCGGGATTTCCTTGCTAGAGCTCCTTGAGGTCTCTACCACTTCCGCAGCGGCACGGCGCTGCCCCGGCTTCCTGGTAACGGCGGTCGCCCATCACCAGCACCACCCGCTTGCAGCGCGGGCACTTGAGCTCGAGCACGGAGCGTAGGACCCTGGCCAGGAGCTTCCCGCAATCGCAGCGCAGCTCGCCCGCCGAGCTCCCATCGATCTGCAAATGCTTGAGCTCCGTGTGCACACTACCTCCTGAGCTTGACCAGGCCATTGACGTCGCCACCGGCATTGCGGGCGGCGCTCCCACCGGCGTGGCACCCGGCGCAGCCCCCGCTGGCGCACCCGCCGCCGCAACCACCCGCCCTGGCCCGACGCCAGCAGCGCGCACCCGCCCACAGGGCAGCCGCCCCCACCACCAGTCCCACCACGAGGTTCTCCATCACATCACCAGCTTGCCGATTTGAAAAGCCAGCAGCGCCAGCACATAGCCGAGCCCGGTCAACCCCCCGAGCTGGAGCAAGGCATAGCTCCACTTGCCCGACTCGCGCCGCGTGACCGCCACGGTGGCCATGCAGGGCGACGCCACCAGCATGAACAGCATCAGGGAGAGCCCCACCGCGGGACGGTACTCGCGCGCCAGCACCCGGCGCAGACCCTCGCTGCCCTTGTCGGCATCGGCAAGCGAGCACACGATGCCCATCTGGGCGACGAAGATCTCCTTGGCGGCAAAAGCGCCGATCATCGCGGTCACGATCTTCCAATCGAAACCGAGGGGACGAAACACGAACTCGAGCCTGTGGCCGATGCGCCCGGCGATGGAGTACTCCAGGCTCTCGGCCGCCCGGCGCGCGGTGAGGTCAGGAGCGAGGTGGGCTTCCTCGGCGTGAGGCAGCGCCAGCGGTGCGCGCGCGAGCTCAGCGGTGGGCGGAGCGGCGCCCGCGCCATCGACCCGGAAGTGAGAGGGGTGGGGAAACGAAGTCGCCGCCCACAGCAGAACCGACATGCCGAGAATGGTGGTGCCGGCCTTGCGCAGGTAGAGCCCCGAGCGCTCCATCATGCGAATAGGCACGCTACGCAAGGTGGGCAGCCGGTAGGGTGGCAACTCCATGACGAAGGGCGTGTCATCGCCGCGCATCAGGGTCTTGCGCAGGAGCAGAGCCAAGAGCAACGCCAAGCCGATACCGAAGGCGTAGATGAACCATAGCATCGGCGCCCGCCAGGCCGGCGGGAAGAACGCGGGAATGAGCAACATCCAGATGGTCAAACGCGCGCCGCAGGAGATGAGCGGCAAGACCAGCATGGTGATGAGTCGGTCGCGCTGGCTCTCCAGCGTGCGGGTAGCCATGATCCCCGGGATGGAGCAGCCGAAGCCCGACAGCATGGGCAGGAAGCTCTTGCCGTGCAGCCCAAAGCGATGCATGAGACGGTCGGTGAGGAACGCGGCCCGCGCCATGTAGCCGGTGTCTTCCAGAAAGGCGAGCCCCAAAAAGAGCAAGACGATGTTGGGCAAGAACACGATTACCCCGCCCACCCCGCCCAGCACCCCATCGATCAGAAGCGAGCGCAAGAGCGACGGCGATCCCACTGGCCATAGCCCGCCCAGGAGCCCGCCGAGCTTGCGTACCCCGCCGTCGATCCACTCCATGGGGATCTCCCCCACCTTGAAGGTGAGCCAAAAAATGGCGTACATCACCAGGGCGAAGATGGGCAGACCCAGCCAGCGATGCACCAGCACGGCATCGACTCGATCAGTTACCTGGCGCGCGTCGGCGCGACTCGGCTGGATACAAACCTCGCGCAAGAGCCCCTGGGCAAAGCCGTAGTAGCAACCGCTGGTGAACACCACGATGTCCTGCCCTGTCCTGGCCTCGATGCGCTCCCGCTGCCTGCGCGCCTGGGCGAGCGCGGCCGCTCCCCCGGGCATGGCCAGCACCCGGCTGGCATAGTGGCGATCACCGAGAAGGAGACGCGCCGCCATCCAGTCGCTGGCGAAAACTCGCCCGCCCGAGGCAGGTAGCAAGGGACGAATCGCCGCCAAAGCCTCGTCCATGGTACTGCCCAAGACCAGGCGGCTCGGCGCTGCTGGCCGGGCGCTCACCCGGGCGATGGCGGCCTTGAGCTCGGCGATGCCCTGCCCGCGATGGCCGACCGTTTCCACCACGGGCAAACCGAGCAGCCGCTCCATCAGCTCCAAATCGAGCTTCTGTCCGCTCGCCCGCGCCTCGTCCGCCATGTTGAGGCACAGGACGAGCCGCGAGCCCGTCTGCATGAGCTGCGCCAGCAACACCAGGTGGCGGTGCAACTGGGTGGAATCCACCACCACCACCACCACGTCGGGAGCCGCGGTGAGCTCGTCCTGGGCCACCCGTTCTTCGGGGGAGTAAGAGCTGAGGCTGTAGGTCCCGGGCAAATCGACAATCTCGAGCAGACCGTCGCCCAGGCTGCAGCTTCCCGAGCGCCGCTCCACCGTGACGCCCGCGTAGTTGGCCACGTGCTGGTGCGCCCCGGTCAGCGCGTTGAAGAGCGAGGTCTTGCCGCAGTTGGGATTGCCCGCCAAGGCCACCCGGATCTGACGATCCGCGGTCTGGGCGCTGGCATCTAGAGGGGCGAACATCGAGCGACTGCTTCCTGCTACTGCTTCGACTGCTTACTGCTATTTCTTCGACTGCTTACTGCTATTTCTTGCTGATCGGGCTAATCGGGTCCTCCGGGACACGCACCATGATGGAATGGGCTTCGCTGCGGCGCAGGGCCAAGCGGGCGCCCTGGCAACGTACCCAGAATGGATCACCGCCCAGTCCTACCCGCTCGACATCGATTCGAGTCTCCGGAAGGACTCCCATGTCGAGCAGCCGCTGGCGCAGCGCTCCTGCAGCATCGATTTTCGTAACCACGGCACCTTGCCCCGGCCGTAACTCCGCCAGGCTCATAGTGGATTGCTCTCCTTTCTTGGCGCAGACCGTACACCCGCCCTGTCCCGCCGCGAAGGCTTTTGCATCCTGCACCAGCGGGCAGTGATGAAAGCTCTCCACCACCGACGGACAAGCGCCGAGAAACTCAAAGAACCGCACCAGGCCATCCATGGCCTCGTCGGTCAAGCTATGCTCCATCGCGCAGGCCTGCTCGCTCGCCGCCTGGGGCTGCATGCTCAAGACCTGCTCGAAGAAGCGCGTGAGCAGGCGATGGCGCGAAAACACCCGCCGCCCCGCCTTTTCCCCGTCGGGCGTGAGCGCGATATACTCGCGCCGCTCGTAGCGCACTAACGCCAATTCCGCCAGCCGGCGCAAGGCGATCGAAACCGAAGCCGCCTTGACATCGCGCGCCCGGGCCACGTCCTTGACCCGGGCAAAACCCTGTTCCTGCACCAAGAGGTATATCGTCTCCAGGTAGTCCTCGAGCGAGGAGCTCATTTCCTGCTCGTCCAGGCTCTTAGAGGCAGGCACCATTATTAGGCGACGCTAACACCACCAGTTTAGTCTGTCAACCCTGCCGCCTCGGGTTGCCCGGCCAGGAGCAGGTCCTAAGCCCACGGCCGACATCGCGATCGCGGCCGGGGTCGTGGCCGCGTCGACCATGACCGTGGTAGCCATGACCACGGCCCGAGACTGCCCAAGCCTCACGGGTCTCGCAGCTGGGCGAGCAGCTAGTTGGTCAGCCCGCGCCTGGCCACCGCAACGCCCTCG
>Ga0187889_10002125_pt1 | contig 19960 bp, 21 predicted proteins | sample June2016WEW_7_10_2_FD_132992 | JGI IMG/M metagenome (GOLD analysis project Ga0187889, IMG submission 132992) | Peatland microbial communities from SPRUCE experiment site at the Marcell Experimental Forest, Minnesota, USA - June2016WEW_7_100 | ecosystem: Environmental > Terrestrial > Soil >... | reverse complement strand
CGCCACCTTGAGCATTGGCAGCCTCGCCTTCACGGGTACCAATGCCAGCGACTTTGCTCAGGCCGACACGTGCGGCAGCTCGCTGTCGGCCAGCGCCAACTGCACGATTGCCGTGATGTTCACGCCTTCCGTCACCGGGCCCGAGTCGGCCTCGCTAAGCATCGCGGACAATTCCAGCGGCAGCCCGCAGACGGTACCGCTGTCTGGCGCGGGAACGCACGACGTGATTCTATCCTGGACCGCCAGCACGACTTCCGGCGTGGTTGGATACAATGTTTACCGTGGCGCTACCTCGGGTGGGCCGTACCCGATGGAGCTGAATTCGTCGCCTATTAACGGAACCACGTATACCGACGAGGCTGTACAAGCTGGGCAGACGTACTACTACGTGGTTACAGCCGTGGGGTCGGATGATGTCACCCACAGTGCGAGCTCGAACGAGGTTTCAGCTACCGTGCCATCACCCTAATGCTAGAATGTGAACTGAATGACTTCAAGATCGGATACAAGGAGTTGTGCGAGGAGAATTAAAAGGAAGACACTGGTAAGCTAGGCTGACAGCGGTGCCGTGGGGTCGAGCGCGCCGGCGAATACGATCTCGTTCGCTTCCTCGCGAGCGGCTACTGGGACATCGCTGGAATAAATGGGAGCGTGACAGCATCATGACAAAACGCTTAATCCTCGCACTCCTGCTTTCCTGCTCGCCGCTCTGGGCAACCACCTACTACGTGGACAACTGTGTGACCGTGGGGAGCGACCGCAACAATGGCACCACTACGTCCACGCCGTGGCTGACCATCAACAAAGTGAACACCTCCAAGTTCAATCCTGGCGATTCCATCCTGTTTGAGAGCACCTGCACCTGGCGCGAGCAGTTGACGGTGCCATCTTCTGGCTCAGCGCGGAGTCCGATTACTTTTGGGGCGTACGGCACGGGAGCATTGCCGATCTTTGACGGTTCGGCTGTGGTTTCGACCTGGACGGCCGCTGGCGTTTCTTATCCAAATGTCTGGTCTGCTACTGTAGCCGCCACCCCTAACGCGGTGTTCAACAATAATGTTTTCGCCACTCAAGCGGCATCCGAGGCAGCCTTAACTGAAGGCCAATGGTTCGCCAACGGGACGACTTTGTACTACTACGAAAGCGCTGGGAATCCTAGCTCGCAAGGATACACTATAGCCGCCCCTGCTAGAAAGTGGGGGATCAATTCTAACAGCCAGTCGTATCTGACGATCCAAAACATTCAAATTCAAAAAGGCAACTCGAGTGGGATTCAGGTAGGAATTTCGAGCAATATTCTTATTAATGGCGTCAAGTCATACTACAATGCTCAAGGAGGAATCTACATCACCGGGCCGGTTGGCGGGCCTACCCAAACCGGATTCACCGTGACCAATTCGGACCTTGCTTATAACGGTCAAACGGGCTTCAGCGGTGCCACTTATCTATCCAACCTCGAAATCAGTTACAACAAGATTCATAATAATTGCCAGCTACCTGTTATGTCGGGCGCTCTCTATATGTACGACACGTCCGTTCAGAACGTAACCATTGAGTACAACGAGGTGTATTCCAACGGCCTGATAGCGGTCGTTGCTTCAAATGGTACTGGCATCTGGTCGGACACCCTGGGGAGCGGGGTCGTCATTCGCTACAATCAGGTTTATGGAAATGTCGGCAACGGAATCTACACCGAGAACAACAATGGCACAGAGATATACGGCAACCTCGTGTACTCCAACGCCAGCCAAGCGGGCAACGCTGGCATTACCGTCACTGCCGATGCCAGCGGCCTTGCCTCCAGCAATAATCTGGTCTACAGCAACACAGTGTATGGAAACGGCCTCGGGATACGGCTTTGGGGTTGTGTAGGCTCCTGTGCCGTCCCTGGCACGATGATTGGGAACCAAGTCGAGAACAACATCAGCGTCGGCAACACCGGGGCGCAGCTTGCGGTAACAGGGGCCGCCACCAACACCGGAGGCTATGGGAGCGGCAACGTCTACCTCTATAATGATTTCGGCCCGCAGGGAACGAATTTCATCGAATGGCTCTATGGGGTCCACTATTCCACCTACGCCGCGTGGGAAAGCGCAGCCGGTAATTGTGGCACGCCGGGGTGTTCCCATTCCGTGCAGGCCGACCCCCAATTCGCTAGCGCCGCAGCGTCGCAGTTCTGGCTTGGAAGCGGCTCCCCTGCCATCGACGCGGGGTTGAACCTCGGGAGCCCGTATAATATCGCCCTTATGCCGGGAAGCACTTGGCCGAATTCGGTCGTGACAGGCGACCAGAATGCTTATGGAAGCGGATGGGAGATCGGGGCCTTCATCTATGTTCCGCCTGTAGCGCCGGCCACAAGTCTCCAAGTCGTCAAAGTCAATTGAGTGACGCGTTAAAATGAGCCTTTACTCACGAAGTTAGCCAAAGAGAGAATGCGCAGGAGGCACCGGATCTACAGGTTGGTTTTCTCAATCGCCTGAAAATTGCCGATCTTGTGCGCCAAGCGTGTCCAGGCTGCCCAGAGGCGCTTCAACCCCTGCCAAACGCTTTTCAACATGCTTGGGTCCCTAGGAGGTTGACGAAAAACATGGTAGCGCCGACCTTTAGGTCGGCACGTGCTGAGCTAAAGCTCAGCGCTACAACACGCCATCCGCCCCCTAGAAGAGTGTGTAGATGAATGGCGCAATCACAGAACTCTGCGCGAGGACGACCAGCACGCCCATCAGTAGCAGTACGATGATGATAGGAACCATCCACCAGCGCTTGTTACCCCCAAAAAAAGCGAGCAGTTCGCCTGCGATCCCGAAACGCCGCCGGGCAACTCGCATAACGCCCATGACGTCCTCTTTTTTAACTCTCTACATTCAGCACCTACAATCGCCTTCTTCGTTCCGACAAGCCTGGTTCTCATTTGGCGGCCGGCCGTTGTTTGGGACTATCGTCCCTCTCTGGAAGTAAATGATGTTCCTCGAGCCTTTGGACGATAGCCTCGGCGAACACTTGGTGGCCCAGAGCTGAATAATGAGGATCGCAGGTGAAGGAAAAGTATGGCCACTGCAAGTGGTGGGCGTCGCGATAGGCCTGCATATACGGATATAGGAACTCCAAAGCGATGCGGTTTCGATCCGCGATTCCCTTCAGCCTCTCCTCCACTGAGAATGGCTTAAGGTCCGGGGGGAGTTTGCCCACCTCCTTGGTGAAGCGCCGTTGCCAGTCGGGATCAATCCTCGAAGACTCGGGCCACATCAGCACGATGAATTTGCCTCCGTCGTCTGAGACGGTTTCGTGCAGCAGAGCCATGACCTTCTCGGTTACAAGCCAAGCCCGCTCCCACTCAGCATCCAGGGGGTCTCCGTATAGTCCGTAGTTGATTGGCAACCCTTGCCAGGTGTAATTGAAGAGGGGCAACTTCACTCGCGACCACATCCGCTCGAAGTAATACACGACCTCGGAGTGTGCTTCGAGAAACGAGCGGACCTTGTTAAATGACCTCGGTTCGACGGGACGAAAGATCAGATTGCCGTCCGGCCCGAGGTCGTAGTACGGGGCGTACCAGGTATGGATTCCGTAGGCTTTAGGCTGGAGCGTCGAAGAATTGTCCATCACGTCGTTGCTGGAAAATACCAACACCACGAGATCCGGTCGAAATCGCCGTACTCGCTGTTTGTATATCAGGAACTCTTGAGTCGTGCCGATGCCCTCAACGCCGAAGTTCAGCACCTCCACGTTCTTGTAGCCCTTATCCGCGAGGAGCCCCTCCATTCTTATATTGACCACTTGGTGCGGCGCTACATGAACTCCTTCGACGACCGAGGCGCCGAGCAGGGCAATCCGAAACTCGCCTGGACTCTTCTCAAGTGACCGGTCTCGGTCTCGCATCCCCCACTGATTCACACTTACCTCGCCTTGAAAGCAGCCCCGACGGTGTGTCGCGTGCGTCTTGGGGATGAGCGCGAGTCCGATGTCGGGATCGTAGCGACGGAATGGCGCGCTTTTGAATGGCCAAACCGGCAGGACGCGCAAGGCCAGTTCAGCGACGCACAGCAGAGTGAAAACCATGAAGAATGCGTAGATGATTCCAAACGCAAGCTTCTTTGGGAGTGTCAGCCCTGCGCGGCTTCCAGGTACAGGCGTCACTTTGGCTGGCATCAAACCCACCTCCTACTTCCTCGGATGATTATAAGGCCCAGCAAAAGGGCTCACGAAACTTGTACAGAAGCCAGTGCATCGGTGTTGCGAGGGGTGCCGGATCAACTGGGGTGCGAAGAAGGAGCGAGTGGTCGCTGAGGCAAGCACGCCTACGGCCTTTGTGGCAAGTTGGCGATGCGGGCCTCGTCGCCACGAATTGCTGAATTCCCGAATTAGGAGGACGCAGGTGACCATTACGGCAGCAGTGAACAACATGAGCCCTCAAACCCCGTTCCCCAGCAGCGTCTGGGCCTACGTGCTCACAACGCTCGGCCGCGGGTCCACCCCTGGCGCTGGCCACGTGGCAATTATGATCCCCTAAGTTGACAAAGCGTCACTGGGGATTGAGTTGGTCCGTTAAGATCTGTAGCTCGCTTACCTTCCACGAAACGCCGTTGTGGAAACCACTCCGGTAGAGCGCCCCTGAGCTTGAAACGAGCGTCATGGGATGCAGTCGTTTGTTGCGGGGCCACGCCCGCATGGGGCGACCGGCCACTGCATCCGAGCGGATCCAGAGGCCTGAGCCGTCCGGGCCACGGTGGTCCATAACGTCACGCATGCGCGTGATATAGCTCGCGCTCACGCGGAACGTCGCAGAAGGGAATCTCACTGCGGCCACTGTGCCGCGCATTAAATAGCCCCCTTGAACTGGCTGACGGCAGGTCCTGCAACGGAGGTACGGGCCTTTTAGGATTGGGCTCATCGGTCATGACCGGGCCAGGCAGCGCTGTCGTTCGTCAACGGCCCAGCCGGTCCCGCAGCCAGTTTCTGCGTACCAAGTTCATTCATATGGACGCCGTCGATGAAGTACTTGGCGAGGTCCACGCCCTCGGGCTCAGCCCGGCGGAGAATATCGTCGCTCCGAAACACTGGAATCCCGTTCTTCTGAGCGAAGTCGGCAAACTTCCTTTGCAACGGGCCTTCCGTGTCGTAGCGGTGTGTCTGCCCATTGAAGCTACAGAAGAGCATGAATACTGGCTTTACGTCGTGACTGCGGAGGTCGCTGAGTATACGTTGCAGGTACATCTCATTGCGTTTATCCACCTCTTCTTTTGACATCACCGGGAAGTTAGTGCCCGGCGTGAGTCGGCCCTTCATGCGGTCGTAGTAGCTGCGTGCCCAATTCTCGACCACCAGATTGTAGAGGGCGAAACTCCTGAGGTAATTCTTGAACAAGACCCGTCGGGCAAATTCTCTCTTCGTTGCTGTCCACCAGATGCCCCAACGAGCCCTCATTCATGCTGTAACCCACAATGGCCACATTGGGGTGCAGGCCCCGATTCCACAAGTACAAGAATTTCTGGTCTTCAAACGCCATCGGATAAGCGTCGACGCCACCGTTGAGCACCGTGTAGCGGCGCGGGAACCTGCTCTCAAGCGCCAACTGAAGGAGACCGGGGTACGTGTGGGCGTCATCCACGCCGTAGCCGTAGGTGATCGAATCGCCCAGGCAGAGAATTACTTCCTTGCCCGAGCTGGTGTCGACCGGCCTCCCGCGGAGCCCGAGGCCGTTGATCCGGGAACGGGTTAGCGAGATTTTCTCAACGTACACCTGGTTGGGAACGGGGGTAAACAGGAGGTTCCCCTGCCGCTCGTATACCAGTGAGCGATGGTAACTGACACAGCGAAGGCCGAATTCGAGAGCAGCTGCGGCAACGACCAGCAGCAGCCAGGAACGGATCCAAGGCGAAAACAGAAAAGATAGCCGCGGCTTGGATGAGGAGGAATCCTGAGAAAGACAACGACGGACGTAATAGAGATGTCCACAAGTCTTCTCAAGCGCCACCGGGGAGTAACCGACATAAATCGCAGCAAAAAGGGGGACGATGTTGAGCCAGTCGAATTGAATACTCGGTATCAGGTACCGGTTAAGGCAGATGAACAGTAAACAAACGATCAACAAAGAGAACCGGATCCGTGTTCGGATCCCCGCTGCCGAGGGGACCGGCGTTCTAGCGGCAGGAGGCATCCAATCGTGCTCCCTTATGTATGTTCAATCCCCTCGCAGACTCTTGTGTGGAAGCCGGCCAACGCCGCCCCACTGAAAGGCAACATAGGCGAGCACTCCTCCGAGCGCTGCTAAGGCTGCCCTGTCCAACAAGCTCATTCCACCTCAAGGCTGCGCTGCCTTGGCGGGGGCAAGAAAAGATTTGGAACTCTACCCCGCCGGTAATATACGGAGCGACGTAGGTTTTTCCGCATTGCCCCGTAGCGGCGGTCTATGACCGCCGGTCGGCGCCTCTAGACCGCACAAAGCTCTCAATGGATCTGGTCCCGAGACGCGAACTTCCCACCGGATACCTGGTCTTCCTCGAGTTGTTCGTTCAGTACGCCGCACAAGTCCCCCAAGGACTTAGCGATCAGCACTTGGCGAAACGGAAGCAACGCCTTGATGAGCAGATTGATCAGCCTGGCGAGCGCGTTGATGAGCAGATTGGTCAGCCTGGCGAGCGCGTTGTTGAGCTTCTTGTGCTTGAACTTGGGCCTAAAACCGTAAGCACCCCCCCACAGGACGACCGTAGGGGTGCGGAAATGAAAGAACTCACGCCAGTTGGTGGCGACCCACCCCCGCCACCTCCCTCGCACAAAATCGAGCCTCAACTTTTCATTCCCGCCTTCCTCAGTCTGCCAAGCCGTATCTTCTGACGCGTAGAAGCGAAGATCTGCATTCGGAAAGGCCGACAGTAAAGACTCCCTGTTGGCTCTCCAGATCCCCAAATGGCTGGAGGGCAGTGCCATCACCGTCAGACGGCGACACTTCGTCCTTTCCGGGAGCAGGGCACGCATCCCTTTTCGGAGCGTTGCCAAACCGGCCCATTCCCGAGACAGACGGGACTCGACCGGCAGGCACACTTCCCCTTCCAAGCGGTGATAGGCCTCTGCAAGTTTTCCCCCTCCGCCACCCTCGCGCTCGGCGAGTCCGCGAACCGTAGGTTCCATGAATGGGAGCTTGAACTGCGAAGCGTACAGCGATACCACCCGCAGCTTCTCTTCGAAGACGTCCGTGATATCTTCGGTGGCACGAGCCAAGTGGGTACCACCGGCGGCGAGGGCGGAGCGGATCTGTGCAGCATGCCCGAAAAAGGTAGCGTAGGGGACGTCTTCGTACATGAACACGGGAAGACCCGAGAACCGGCCGCGAGCCTCGGCCAGCATTAGGAGGCAAGCGTTCCGGGTGGTGCGATGATCGACGTGATCTCCTAATCCCATGGGGATCCACAGCTCGTCCGGCGCAAGAACGTTCAGCTCCTGCGCCAATTGTTCGGCAAGCAGCGACACGTCTTTCGGATTCGGGAATAGCCCCGTGAAGGCTCGAGGAATCTCGTTATACTTTTCGACAGTTGCAACAGACCAACGCTCGGCCGGCCACAAACGAAGCGGAGCCTCGGTCCAAACCAGGCAACGGTGCTCAGCCCCTAGAAGCCTAGCCACCAGGGCTGACTCCTCGAGCCTCAAATCAGTAACCTCGCCAACGTTCAGGAAGTTCCGCTTCAAGCGCAAATAGGAAGTATGGTTACTCCACTTGACCGCCGACAGGATTGTGGTTCGGCATCGGCCCCGGCGGTGGAGGAGACAACCTCCGGCACTGAGCACCGCGTCGTCCATGTGCGGCTCGATGACCACGAGGTGTGGGCTGGTAGGCGATGTAATCGGGGGGATCAGCTCGATGATCGCAGCTTCACGCCACTTCAGCAGTCTATCACAGGCACCAGGGTGCATCCTCTCCAGTTCTGCCACGCTCCTGCGTCCGTCGATGCTCCCATAGAGGAGCGCCTCCTCAGGGGACAGCTCCACCAGGGGTCGCCTTGAGATCAAGAAGAAGATCTTTCGCTCTCGGCGTCGATTGTGTGGCCGAACTTGCGCGACGTAAGGGCTGAGGTCTGCTGGTCTCATCGCAACCCATCGGTTATCCGACCGCTGGGCTTGCCTCATAATGATAACTCCCTTCAGAGTTCAGCGTTTTGGTGGGTGGTGCCGTTGTTGAAAATACTGATGGATCGCGCTGGCGCTCCCAAATTCCCTCGGTAAGGCTTTCCACTGACATCCCGTGCGCAGGACATGCACGATCGCGGGAAAGACTCCGCGCGGCGGCATCGGCTTCCGCCCGCCTCCCCGTCGGCGTTGACGCCTGTGCCTGGCGGCACGCTGTCGAACTTATATCAGGGGCTCAACCTTCGCCCAAAACTCTCAATCGAATTTCCTGAGGCTCAAAAGCTCCAAAGAGACGTTCCACGCGAATTTTGATCCATTGACGAGGTAGCGTCGCCAGAGCCGGCGTGGCTCTTGCACGAGGCGGAAGAGCCACTCCAGGCCGCTCTCCTGCATCCAGGCCGGAGATTGCTTCGCGGCCCCGGCGATGAAATCGAAAGCCGCACCGACTCCGGCCATTAGCGGCACGGTCAGCCGAGGCCGGCCCTGGTACATCCAGCGTTCCTGTTTGGGAGTGCTCAAGCCTACCCAGACGACATCCGGCGCCGCCGCCTGGATTCGGCGGTCCACTTCCACCTTCTCTTCCTCGGTCAGCGGCCGAAAGGGTGGAGAGTAGGTTCCGACGGTGCGCACTCCGTACCGTTGCTTCAGAATGTCGGCCAGCCGATCCGCAACACCCGGCCCGCCGCCGTAGAAATAGTGTTGATAGAGGGGCCCTGTCTTACGGCAGAAGGTCTGCATGAGCTCCGGTCCATAAACGCGACGGCGCATTGCGTACCCGTGCCAGCGGCCCAGCCACACCAAGGGCATGCCATCCGCGACGACCAGATCGGCCGAGTTGAGTATCTGCTTGAACGACGGATCGTACTGAGTCTCGCTGATGCCGTGCATCCCAGTGAAAGCGATGAAGTGGCAGGCCGAGCGCGCCGCAATCCAGCCCTCCATCAGTTCGATGACGCCCGGGATCTGGACGGCGTCCACGCGCACACCTAAGACCCGGAATGATTTTGGATTTTGGATTTTTGATTCGCCATCGGCGCTCGGCGTTCCGCCATCAGCACTGCCCCCCCCTAGCCCCCAGTCCCCAGCGCGCAGCCCCTGGTCCCTAGCCCCCAGCACGTTCCTGTAGATCTCCGTCAGCATTTCGTAACTGCGCTCGGCGGTGTTCTTGGCTTCGAACTCGGCGCGGGCCGCGCGGTCCATCACGGCCATTTCGTCGGGGTGAGCCCAGGCCCACTCGACCTTGGCAGCCAACTCCTCAGGGTCACCGGGCGTAAAGTGCGAACCCGTGCGCCGCTTCCGGTCAGCTACCAGACGGCTTGGCCTTTCGGCGGTGAGCGATGGCGAGCTCGTAGGCCTTGATGTGGGTCTCAGCGCAACTCCTGACATCATATCTCTCCACAGCGCGACGTCTGGCGACCTCGCCCATTGCCGCACGGAGATCCCGTGCGCCGGCCAGCCCTAGGACGGCACGGGCGATTGCCTCAGGATCAAGGGGTGGCACGACATAACCCGTGACGCCATCCTCGACGACCTCCCTAACCGCGCCGACATCGGTAACTACCACAGGGAGGCCGCAGGACATCGCTTCCAGCACCGTTGTTGGCACGCCCTCCAGTCGCGAGGTAAGAACAAAAAGATCGAAAGCGGGAAGAAGTTCCGCCACTTGATCCCCCGGCTCGACGATGCGCAAACGATTCCCTTCGAGCAGCCCCAACTGGCGGGCTTCTTGCACTACACTTCGCTGGTAGTAAGCGGCATTTGAAGGGGTCTGTGCCCCGAGAATGCGAAAGACAATATCCGGGCGTTCCCGGCAGACAACGGCCGCGGCTCTTACCAAGAACTCATGCCCCTTCGTCCAATTCAGATTACCGACTGTTCCCACCAAGATGCTGCCGTCCCTTACGCCAAGTGCTTCGCGGGCCCTACGACGCAGGTTCTCGTTGGGGCGGAATTGATTCGTGTCCACAGGCGGGAAGTAAAGCACGAGGCGCTCGCCGAGTTCCGTAGCGCCTCGGTGCGAGCGCGCAACCTCAAGGCCCGTGCTCATGACGACGTCTGCAAGCCTGGTAACAAAAGGCATCATTATACATCGTATTAATTTAGGCGTGAATGTGCCCGCCAACTGCCAGACCACCGCGACCCCCTCCGCGCGCGCAGCGAGAGCTCCATGCACATTCATCGGATTGGACACTTGAACCACGTCGATGCGATGGTCCCGGATTACACGACTAAGACCATGAATCTCGGGTCCAAGACACAGTCCCAGGGCAACGTGCAGGAGTGGATTAAGAGACTTCCTGGGCCTGTGCAAAGGCATTTGGATGATTCTTATGCCAGCGGTACGTAATCTGGCGGCGGCATCACTCCCCTCTTCGGGAAGGACGGCAATAATTTCCCATCCACGTTGCGCCAGCGGGGCATGAAGACGAAGCACCTGGTTGTGCAGTCCCCCGAAAACCGGAAAGTGGATGACAGACAGAACCTTTCTCATACGGTGCTTGGCACCAAGCTACTGTTCAGGGAGGCGAAAATTTGGCGCACTGCGGTGGGGAATTCTCTGTAATCATCCGAACAGACGAGAACGGCCGGATACTGCGAACCTAGTTTCTGAAGCATCTCCAGCTCGCGCCTTCTCAGGGCCGTCAGATCGAAGCTGTCGTCCACGCTTGCGAAGGCCAAGAGCGCGGGATTCGAGTCATAGGTGAACTCGACTCGGTTGCATAGCTGCAAGAAGTGGAATGCCCGCTGGCCCGAGAGGCTCTCCATGCACAGCGAAGTCCCAGAGCGGCGAAGAAATACAACGCCTCCGATGCGTGACGAGCCCTGGACTAATCCCCCAGTAAGCGACCAAAGGCTTTGAATCGGCGGGCGAACCAATCGTGCCAGCGGAGGAAAGAGTTCAACAGCACTCGCGTATGCACGAGTCGTAAGACCGCGCCAGCCGCGCTGATTCGAATGAGAAATGAGATGGTAAAAAGTGCCAGTGAATGGGCAGCTCCACACGGTCTTCCCATCGGTAATCGCCATGTCCTCCGACAGTATCGAAAACCCTTGGTTACGGAGGGCGAGCGCGGTGAAGGTCTTGCCTGTGTCGGGTGGAGCGAATATAAGCAGGCACTGGCCTTCTCGTGAAACTGCGGCACAGTGGAGAGGTAGCAAACCTGCACGAAGCAACGCGACCGTGGCGACGTCAAGCAGGTGGCGACCTGGCGGCAAGAGCACGCCCAGTTGAGAACGAACCAAGCGGTAATACAGTTCGTTCGCGCGAATAGTGGGTTCTGTGTAAAGTTGACTGATCAAAAGCCGAACGGTGGCCCCAAAGCCGATGTTTCGCTCACAGTATATCGAGTCGTTTCCAACCCCGACATAGTAGTAATGGTGCTTGATTTCCAGCTCTTTGGGGCGTCCTGAAATGTGGGTAACCTCGAAGCTGAGCTGTACCTTTGCGGGCTTCGAAGGTGGCGCTACTACGCTCAGATGTTCTCCGAGCGAGAACCTAGGAATGTACGGCACAGAAGTCCGCACGGTTAGGATTTCAGGCGCGACACAGTAAGTCGGCATCTAGGAGTAGCCTCCGACAGTCGCAGCATCGCTCGGCTTTGCTTTTGCACAACAGAGTCTCGCAGGTCGCGAAGAAGCCGAATGCGTTGACGGGCAGTTGGCCGCCGAAGAACACCCTGGCGGATTCCTGGGTCTTTTTTCCAGAGCCCTCATTTCGAAGCGTTCCTCCAGTCAGCAGATTTCGAGCTACCTGCAAAGGCATTTTGCTCTCTCCGCATGCTGAGGTGGGAGAAGTACGTTTCTTGCGAAAAGAGCCCGGGCGAAACAAGATATAGCGACTCCCGGAGATAACCCCATGCCCTCAAGAGCAAGCACTTGCGTCCGATTACTTCCGCTCTGTTCCCTAAGATGTATGCCAATAACATCAGTGGAAAGTTGATCAAAGATGCTTGGCCGATCCTGGCTAAGCAGGCAATCACCGTTCTGGCTAATCCCCACTCCCTAAAGTCTCGGTAAGCAAAATTGTCACCGACCCGCAAGGAACGCCAAAAAAGGTAGCTCTCCGCCAGACGGTGGGCTGGCACATAGTGGCGCACGATTGCCTTGGGCGTGAACCACGCCTCAAGCCCTGCCCGGCGAAGTCGAGCAGTGAATTCTATATCTTCGCCTCCCCGTGTCAACGACTCGTCGAACTGACCGACTTGATCGAAAACGCTGCGTCTCAGGAGCATATTCCCTGTGCATGGGTATTGTGTCCGACCGCATTTCCTGGGTTCGTTTCCTTGCGCGATCTCGCCCAGGCCGACTTTACATATGAGGGAGAGCCGTGAGGGTTCTTGGCCCGTTATAAGCAGGGGCCTTGCGCCCCCCACGCACTGTGAACCTGTCTTCAAGGCGAGGGCGTGAAGTTCTTTCAGCCAATTGGGTTCCGCCACCTGATCATCGTCGAAGAAGGCTATCCATTCCCCGGAAGCCGCCGTCACTCCCGTGTTTCTGGCCGCAGCTATACCCCTGCCTTCTCCCCGGAGACACTGGATGGGCACCTGACAGTCTTTGGCTATCTTTTGGAGGGTAACCTGCGTGCCGTCCGTTGATCCATCGTCGACCACAACGATCTCAAATCTGAACTCGCCCTGTGTTTCTTGCCGGACTAAGCCCTCCAAAGCACGGCCGAGCATCTCGGCCCGATTGTATGTACAAAGCACAATACTAACGTCGGCCTTCACGCTCCGCCTCCGTTTCGAGGTGACCGTTTGCAATTACGGCAGAGACCTTACGGTTGCGTGTCATTGGCTCTCCTGTTTATGGGGAGTCAATTCGTTGCCGGGAACTTTGCGACAGCGCTTCGACCGGCACGTGGTCGGACGGTCGTTGTTCATTTTGGTTTGGTTCCCGGCGGGTTCTCCACTTCCAATCCGTCAGCACGCTCACGGTTCGGTTGGAGTTCATAATCATTAGCCATTTGGGCTGGTGCAGAGTTGGCGGAAAGATGCGGGAAAGAGACTGACGGCAGTAGAGGTGTAGAGAACCCAGTAGATGCTGTGCCCCTCCAGAAGCGAGCTCTCCGTAAGGTTGTAAAGCAGCATGAACACCAGGTATGTGCACAACCAGACCGGAAGAGGTCCTGGCACTCTCGACACAAATCCAAGTGCCCGCCGCCAAACCACAAGATAGCCCACGGCGAAAGTGGCAAGCCCCAAGGCTCCCAAATCCAGCATGAGGTCGACAAAACCATTGTGTCCCTGCGTTGCCCGCCATCCGGCTGTTAGCACAACGGAGGCCGATTCTCGGTCCTTGACTGGCCAGAACGCGTCGAACCCATAGCCCAGCCAGGGCCGCTTTGAGATCGAGGGCAGCGCAGCATTCCACAGCTCGACTCGGCCACTCAGGTCCGGTCTTCGACCCACAAGTCGGAGCGCTTGCCGAGCGCTGATGTCCTGGAGCAGCAGCAGCAGCAATCCGACAAGCAGCAGACCGGCACAGACGACCGGGATCGCAACCGTTAACCGGCTTCTAATCAACCTGTACAAGGGCAGCGTAGCGATTATCCCCGCACACACGATCATTCCTGTTACAGATCGCGAGAGGAAAACAAGGGCAAGCGACGCTGCGACTCCTAGCCAGCGGAGCGAGTGGAAGCGCTTTGGGCGCACGAAAAGGAATACGAATACAGCGAGCACCACGGGTCTTGCGAGCGTGTTGTTCCGAACAAATAGCCCCCGCCAAGCACCGTGCATGTCCGGATCGATCCCATATTCAGGAAGGAAGATCGCAAAGAAGAAGCTCAACGACACTACTAAGAAACACGTCCAAGCCAGCAAGCGCAGTTGTTGCGGGACCGTGTAGCGAGTCCCGAAGTAAACGCCGAATGCCGTTGTGGCAACAAGAGAGGCGCTTGCCCGGAGGGTGAGAGATGGATCCTGGGACCACGCCGTGGAAGCAATTGCGAACATTACCAGCGCGACCATCCATTTAATGTTCCATGCACTGTGAATGACACTCCGCCAACGAATGGCAATCAAGCAGAACAGGACCGGGTAGAGAATGGCTTTAACGGCGAGCTCGATCGGCTTTGATTGCGTAGGTGACCGCGGATCAACCTCGCCCGCAATGAAAGGCATTACTGCCTCCGTGGTGTAAAATAACATGACCACGCTGAAGATCTTTTCAGCCGATCCGAGCCTGAGAAACTCGTATTGCCTTTTGTTCATTGAGAGACAGCGCTTCCGATTACGGGCATCCTGACTGGCCTCCGGTTAAACCGGACCTTCCCCGCAGGAGGTCTCTTACAAAGGCTTTGGTAAACGCTCCCGCGACGTAAAAGAAGGAGGCCGGCGATCGATCTAAGACGCTATAGCGTGACCTGATTTCAGCCCGCACCGCACGAGCCTTTTCCGATTTGGCCGGCGTCAGCAGACAGAGGATCCGGCCGTACCGTTTCCACGCCACTCTCTTAAGGTGTGGATACCGCTTCTTGATCTCAAAGGCAATCTGTGCTCCAGCCAGAGCATGGAGGAGCTTTCCGGCTTCGCCAACCTGCTTGTCACCGGTGCCGGTGGACAGGTTCTCGCCATGAATGCGCTGCTTCGCCAATCGTGCGGGCGTCTGGAGCGCCGGGGTGAGTGACACGGCAACCACCTTCAGGTAGTTGTCCGCGGTCACGCGGATCTCCTCCGGCATCGGCAGGATTTCCCCGAGAACGTCCCGCCGAAAGCAGAGGCCGGACGTAGCGGGCATCCATGCGGTAGGCCTTCCGCGCAGAGATAGTCCCCGTTCATCCAGCAGCTTGCGCTCCGAAATCTGACGCGAAAGAAAGTCGATCGGCACGCCGCAGGCGTCGCAGTATTCGAGGTTGTGGGCAATCAGACCTGCTTGCGGACTCTGCTCCGCCAGGTCCAGGATTCTCTGGGTCTTGTCGGACAGAAACACGTCATCCGAATCCAGGAGGAAAACCCACTCACCGTGCGACGCGGCAAAACCCGCGTTGAACACCGAAGCCGGGCCCCCGTTGTCCTTGAGGATGGGAACGATGCGGTCACCGTAATTGGCAATGACCTCCCGGGAGCCGTCGGTCGAACCGTCGTCCACGACGATCACTTCGGTCTTGGGGTAGGTTTGATTCAGTGCACTGTCAATCGCGTCGCGTAGGAAGCGCCCGTAGTTGTAATTGCTGATGAGAATCGTGACCAGCGGTCCGGCAGTGCTCATGCGCCCACCGGCGAAAACAGGACCTGTGCACACGCGGCCAACGTCGATCTCGATTGAGTCATGTTTCCGCCTTTTTTCAGGTACTCGCGCTTTCGTACGCGGCTTCTTCGGGGGTCCGGGCGTAGACGATCGGGTCGAGCCTTCGGAATCGCAGGAGGGTGCAGATGCCTCCCGTGACGACCGCCTCCGCGATGACCGCTGCCACCGCCATGCCGAGGGCTGCGTAGGGGGGCGCAAGCGCCAAGGGAAGAAGAACGTTAATGAAGCCGGCACCTATTATGATGATGCTGAATCGCCGGTCCATACCGAGCGGCGGCGAGTTAGGTGGCTTCAACGTTTGCATAATGGGGCTCTCCGTCCCGACCCTCCTAGCGACTGACGAGGTCGTTCAGGCTCAATGACAAGGTTTTCTGCCCCGACTTCGTGTGTTGCGGTACTCCACCCACGTGAATCCGGGACGAGTGACCGCGATTCCTGGAAGCCCTGCCGAAGCGAGCTTCATTGAACAAGGTAATCGGCGTGCGCTTTGGCTGAGGCCCTCACAAAGAACCCCTCGCGGATAGAATCGGCAATGCCTTGGAACACCCAGCGGGCGTATCTCCCCACCATGTGAATGTCATGCTCGTCGAGCGCCTTTAAAGCCGCGGGGCGCCACTTGGATTCGGGCCAGGACCAAGTGTAGGCCACGTCGATCCAGGTCGGATCGAGAACTTCCACATCCTTGATGAACTCCCATCCCTGCAATTCTCTAACCGCAGCCTCAGAGTATACTGTAACCTCGTTCGGCGCGGGCTTTTGACCTCCCGGGTAGGCCCTTTCCACATAGATGCTGACCCGATTGTTCGACTTTCGGGAGGAGCTCGGCAGAAAGGACACGTCAACATTACTATAGAATCCCACGCGGTGGAAACGGGCTTGGCTGCGGGGAAGGTAAATCCAGTGGTCGGACGGGCACTTCGCTCCGCGGACGGCCCCAATGTTCAAAACCAGCACAGAAGTGTAAGGGTCGGGCTCTTCCGCGAGGTTGACTCCCGTCGTTTCGATCATCTTGTTGAGCGGGAGCGTGGAAAGGAGCGATTCGTACCCAACCGCCGTCCCGTCTTCGAAGAGTACTTCTTTGCTTCGGGCGTCAACGCGCGTGACTCGTTTCCTGTAGTGCACGTTGCATCGTTCCGCCATCCCTTGGGCCAAGGCGTTCAGCCCTTCCTGCGGGTAGATGTAAGAGGCATTGTAGCCAACGGGAGGAGTTGCCTCCGAGGCGCCGCGTACGACCAGGGGCGCATCGACAGGCGATTTGTAGGGATCCTGAGGCGCGATGCGTTTCCAAAGTCCCGCCGTGTAGAGCTCGTGAAAGGGTCCAAAAAATGCGTCTGTCAGGGTCCGTCCAAAACTCTGCACCAGCCACTCCTCCATCGTTCGGAATTGGCTTTTGGGCGCCGTTAGCATTTCCAAAAGAGCGGTGGTGCATACTTCCTTGCCCAAATAGCCCAAGTGATTTTGCAGAGGGTACGGAACGTACAGACCCTGATCAGGAAAGAAAACAGATGAGGTTCGCGGGTAAGTTTTTACGGGCGCCAAGCTGCGAATAAAGCGCAGCACAGCCGGGTCTCCGCCAAAGATCCAATGCCCGCCGCCGACCTCGAACCGGTAGGCCTCGCCGCCTTCCGGCGGCTGGTGGAGCCTCTCTTGGCTGCCAGGACCAACGTAATAAGACGAGCAGATTCCTCCCGGGGCCTCCTCTGCTTCGTAGACGGGGAATCCCGAGGCCCAGCCGGCCGCCAGCCCGGTCATTCCGCCACCGAGGATCAGTGCCTCGGCCCTTTTGGATGAACAGGATGTGTCTTGGGACATGGGCGCACGATCCTTGAATCTCATTCCTGCGTCGCGCGCATAGCTCGTCTAACGTCAAGCAAATCAGACACCCGCAACCTCAGGCTGGAGTGGGACGAGCGGCAACAGCCGGCGCCGCCCCAGGTACCAGAACATGGCGGCCGTTACCAATAGTTCCGAAAAGGCGACCGACACCGCCATGCCATTGCCTTGCCAGTGTGGGGCGAGGAGTGAGGCCATTCCCAAATTAAGCAAGCCGGCGGCCACGAGGATCAGGGCGAATGCCACATCGTGCTTGAATGGGATCATGATCTGAATTCCCAGAACGTTGCTGACAGCAATCAGGAAAGGTAGGGGTGAGAGGATTTGCATGATGGTGATGGAGGCGTGGAATTTTGCGCCCAGGAGAATGGGCACAACCCACGGGGCCATGACCAGGACTCCCGCGCTCAAGCCAAAGCCCGCGGTTCCCATGAAGACCATCATCTTGCGCGTCAACTGTAGGGCCGCGTCGCGCGAGGAAGCAGCTAGTTGACTGGCGCGGGGGTATACCGCCTGCATGACCGGCCCCAGCAGCCCCAGAACCATCTGCACGACCCTTTCTGCCGCGCTGTAATAACCCGCAACCGTCATATTAGTAAACATGCCGAGAATAAAGGTGTTTCCCGACGTGTAGGCCCTCACTGCAGCCTGAGAGACGAAGAGGCTGAACCCTTCGCGCAACTGTGTTTGCAGGTCGGCCCACCGCGGCCTCACCCAGCCGACGCCCAGCCGCAGCCAAGCGTTAAGCCATAGGATGCCTGCCGCCACGGCCGCCACAACCGCTTGCAGCAGCACCCACTTCCAGGTGTCAGCCGGGCGGCGGACGAAGAGAAACAGCGCGGGCACGTAAGCTACTCTGACCGCCAAGTTGACGCGGGCCGAAAAGCGGAGTTCCTCCAGCCCCTGATAAAGCCAGAAGGGACTGAGACTGCCCATCGCCACCTGGAGGAATCCCATCCACATCACGAGGTTGTTTCCGCGCAGCTTGGGAACTGCCCAAGTCAGAAGCCAGAAAACCCCAGCACAATGCCCGAGAATGACGGCCTTGGTAAACATCACTTGGGTGGCAATCCGCGAGACCTCGTGGTGACTGTCACGGTTGACTGAGACCGACCGAGTTGCCGTCAGATTGAAGCCGTAATCGGCCAATGTCCCGAAGAAGCCGGCAAACGATACCGCGAAGGCTCCCAAACCGTACCCGCTGGGGGTCAGGACGCGCACGGTGTAGGGAACGGTAATCAGCGGCAGCAAATAGTTGGCAAAAAGTACGACGTAAAGCGCCACAGCGTTTTCAACAATTCGGCTGTGACGGAGCCGGAACCATGTCACGGCGCAGCGCTCAATTAGTGGGGTCGGTTTTTGCTCAGCGTTCGACGGAATGCTTATGTTCAGCCTCTAACGGAAGTCTGACTTCCAGGCCCGAAGCTGGTAATCAGCAGAGTCCCCAACTCGAAAGCGTCCGAGAAGAGGCGTTTTTTCTGCAATTGTGTATTGGTGTCAGAGAGAGGCAATCAGCCCGAGCCATTGCCTATTGAACTGATCCACCGTGAAATGGCTTGCGAAGGCGTGCCCTTGGATACCCAGTTCCCGCCGGCGCGCGACTGCCTGTCGGATTATCTGCGGCAACTCGGCCACTTGCTGGCATATAAGTTGACCGCCGCCTTTCAGCAGCTCCCCCATTCCACCCGTTCCTGATCCGACGACGGGTGTTTTGCACAGCAGAGCTTCATGGGCCGTTCTACTCCAGCCCTCATTGAACTCCGACATGGTCACAGCTACATCGCTGGCGGCAAGCAGAAGGATGTACTGATCGTACGGAAGCAGGAACGCTCGGATCGGCAGGCTAACATCCGCCAATCCGCTCGTTACGAGATGATAGCCGTGATGCCGAAGTGCACGCCAGACAGCCGGTGCGCCCTTCCTCTGTCGGCAATTACCAACATAGATCACGGGTTTTCCATTGAGGCCGTGTCTTTCCCGAAAGGCGCGGACTTCATCTTCGGAGACCGCGAATCTCCGCACGTCGAAGGCGTTGTAGATCACTTCGGTATTCTCTATACCCAGCTCCGCAAGATAGTTTTGCCAGTACCTCGACACAACGACGACGCGGTCACAGCGCCGAGCATTTGGTAACAAACGCCGGTCCAGCAAGCGATTCCAGATGCGCATTGGCCGCAGCGGGTCGTCCAGGTGATGTATGATCGCCACGTGCCTGCTGCTGCGTTTGCTCATCATAAAAGTTAGGGCGGCCTCGTTTCGGATCCATAGATCGACGCTCGTGCGCCTCTCGGCTAGCGCGGTGCGCGCAAACATTTGCAGCATATATCCGTACGGTAGCCATGAGCGCGCATCACAAAGGGTTACAGTGTGCTCGCTTGTCAGAGCCTCTACAACCATTAACTCATAACGGCCGCCACCGTACAGTGGATTGTTCGTACGCAGAACACCTATTCGCATCTGTAATTCTCGCGCAATACCAGACCGCACCACTTTACGTTGAGGACGGCGGGAAGCGTTTTCATTAAGATTGCAACACAGTCGGCAGGGCAGAACCACCGATGCTCCACCCCGCATTGCCGATGTCAAGCCACATCGCAGAGCTTAGTTGGAGTGCACGAGGAGTCTTCACGCGGCTCCCGCGCCCCTCAGAACGGCGGGAATGGTCTTCGCCAAGATTTTGAAATCGAGCCCGAGCGACCAGTGATCGATGTATTCCATGTCGAGCTCCATCCATTTATCGAAGGGGATGGAGCTGCGG
>Ga0187889_10002124_pt1 | contig 19973 bp, 19 predicted proteins | sample June2016WEW_7_10_2_FD_132992 | JGI IMG/M metagenome (GOLD analysis project Ga0187889, IMG submission 132992) | Peatland microbial communities from SPRUCE experiment site at the Marcell Experimental Forest, Minnesota, USA - June2016WEW_7_100 | ecosystem: Environmental > Terrestrial > Soil >... | reverse complement strand
TTGAGCTAAAACTCCCCGATGCCCTCGCGTCGGTATCGCAGGGTGCTCTTGTCGCGATGAGTCAGCCGGAGACGCGGCAGCGTGGCTGTGCCGCCGCTCCTGAGCGTTGTTTCCGGGGGGCCGCGTTCCCAGCCCACACCGGTTTGCTTGTCGAGGAGAGTTATGGCCCCGCTCGAAAGGTCCAGTTCGGCGCGCAGAGCCCGGTTTTCGAGGAAGACGGTGGTTTCTTGTGCGAAGACGGACGTGGCGAGAAGGACGACCGCAAGTGCCCTCAAAAAGGCACGAGGTGATTTGATGGCGAGCGGTTTATGGGCAGGAATTGGTTTCTTCACAGCGAACTGGAGCCTAATCGGGCTGAGGCCTGGCGAGCAAGCACGACCTCGGTGCCAGCCCTCCACGCTGGGCAGAATCCGGGCCCAGCGTTCGTGATAGCTCGCAGGGCCCGGGCGCAGGACGCCGCTGCCATCCAGGTCCAGTGCCGCCGGCCCGGGGGGCGGCACTCTTCGCTGCGAGTCTGGCGCTACGCTGGCGTTGGGCTCGAACCCGGCGCGACGCTCCCCTTCCGCCGGGACGATCTCCAGTTGCAACTCTGATCTCGCGGCAGATTGGTGTTTGCCTCGCCGCCCGGATCGCGTAAACTACCCCTATGCCGCTTGAGCTGCAGCTTGATCGCATGACGCTGGAAGAAAAGCTCCGCGCCATGGAAGCCCTTTGGGATGACCTTTGTCGTCGAGAAGAAGATGTCCCGGTGCCTCAGTGGCACAAGGACCTGCTGGACGAGCGCGAGCGTTTGGTCCAGGAGGGCAAAGCTCAGTTCGTTGACTGGGAAACCGCCAAAAAGCGTATCGCCGATCGGACCACATGAGAGTAAAGGTCCTCGACCAGGCAGCCGAAGACCTGATTGAAGGCTTCCACTTTTACGAGGACCAACAAGCCGGCCTCGGCTCTTATTTCCTGGCCAATCTCCATGCCGACATCGAATCGCTTCACCTTTACGGCGGCGTGCATCGCAAGGTCTACCGGGGGTATCACCGCCTCTTATCGAGGCGATTCCCCTTTGCGGTGTTCTATAAAGTGCACGATGACACCGCGCTCATTTACGCAGTCATCGATTGTCGCCGCGATCCGGCGTGGCTCCGTCGCCGCCTGAAGTGACCGTGCCCAACCGTTCATCCCACCCACACCGCCCGATGCCTTCGGCCCGCGTCCTGCAACGGAATCCCGCGTACCGGGCATGATAAAGCCCGGCGCAGAGGAGCCGCTGCCATCGAGGTCGAGCGCCGCCGGCCCGGGGGGCGGCCCTCTCCGCTGCGAGTCTGCTGAACCAGCACAGGGTCTGAGATGGGGCTGGTCTGTTCATGAGACTGATGATCCGGCCTCAGAGGTCGAGGCAAAGCGAAATTCTTTCATGGAAGGGCTTGATTGACTATTATCTGCTGTCCCTGTGGAGGAGGACAGTGCGAGCTTCGCGCGTGGGCGAGCGGTTTTTGGGGGCACTGCCGGGATGTAGTCGAACGGCCGGTTAGCCGTCCGCCCGCTTGACCGGCAAATCGGCGGGGGTTATTCTTGCGGCATGAGTGTGGTTTCGACGGACCGGGCTCTGGTGGATCGGCTGCTTGAGCGGTTGAGCCGCTGCATCCGCGGGCAGGGCGAACAGGAGCTGCTGAGGCTGCGCGCCGACGCGACGCTTCAGGCGCGGATCGATGAACTGGCTGACAGGTGTGACGAAGGGACACTGACGGCCGAGGGGCGCGCGGAGTACGAGACTTACGTCCGCTTCGGGAACTTCGTGGCCGTCCTCCAGGCCAAAGCGCGGCTTCGGCGGAACCAGTCCCCGGCGGGATGATGAATGAGTCGGCCCGCCAGGAGGTTCGGCGGCAGGCGGGCTTCCGCTGCGAGTTCTGCCGCATTCAGGAACGCGATCTCCCGTTTTCGGCTTTCCATTTCGATCATGTCGTCGCCCGGCAGCATGGCGGAACGAATGCCGCCGAAAACCTGGCGTGGAGCTGTCAGGAGTGTAACCTGCTCAAAGGAACCAATCTGACTGGGATCGCTCCTCGCGAAGCAATTTGAGGCAGGGCGTGAACCGCCGACAGAGCGCGTCCAGGGTCCGGAGGCCGCCCGCGGGTGCCGCCACCAGCCTGTGGCTGGTTCGCTGGCCGTGGACGATATGGGCACCGCACAGTTGCGGCTTGCGCAAGCTGAACCCTCTCCAAGCCGGGCACCGCGTTATGCCCTGTCAGCGCAGGCGAAAAGTGGGCAGTGTCAATAGTTATGACGCACCCCTTAAGGAGAATCAAGAGCGGGAGGCGGCCTCCATGGCGGACTGGCGGGCGCGTAACGAGGGCAGGTTCGGGGCACTGGCCCCGATGGAGGCCACGGCTTCGAGGGCTATGATGGTACAGGCGGCAATAGGTCTCGTAGAGCGACTGGCGGCCAGCGTGCTCGGCAGCCTCGTAGAGGGAGAGCACGTGGGGTTCAAGCTTTTGGGTTGGGAAGCTGGCCTTGTACTGGTCCTCGAAGGCCCTGCAGGACTTCTCGTCCTCTGCATCGTAATCGATCCCAGCCCTGGCGGCGGAGGCGCGGCACAACCTCCTGTCCTCCATGCGGCCGGTGTAGGCAATCCTGTAGAGCAGTTCGCGCTTCTTCTGGACGGCCTCGATGTATATGGTCGCCTCGATCGCGGATCGAATCAGTATCTTTGAGGCATCCAGCTTCGCCGCTTGGCTGAGACAAACGTACCCGTCCGCTGTGATCTCAAGGTTCATCGCCATGTAGCCGAGAAAACTGTCGTAGTGGGGGTCAGCCTTTTTCTTTCCGGGGAGCGACCCGAGGGCATTCTGGAGCTCAGCATGGACGTCTTTGAGAAGCTGCAATGAGGGGGTCTCGTTGTCGTTTTGCATAGTTGGATCGGAAGTTTTCGTAATTTCGTGTCGGACTCGACGGATATTAGAGGCGCACAAGACAAAGATAGCACCTGCCTCCGGGACAGGAACACGAACGCAAGGTGAAGCGCGCAAAAAGAGGCGTAGCCTACCCCGAATGCGGCTATGAATGCTGGCTCGGCCAGCACGGCGGCGGTGGCGGCGTAGAGGATTTGTAGCATATCGTTGGCGAACGTGCTTCGCGGCCTATTTCTCTTCCCTCCCAAAGCCGACGACAATTCTTCGCTGGGCGGGCGTAGCCTTGACAGTTCGAAGCATAAAGGAGCATTGCCCGGCAGGTGCGAGGATCTCAAATTTCTGCCCCTCGCCATCGAAACCGACCACGCCGATCAGATTGCCTGTCTCTGCAAAGATGCGTCTGACCTCAAGCTGGCCAAACGGGCCTCCGTGATAGAGGACGAGGCGCTCGTCAGGTCCAAGGTGCTGCTCGGTGATCAAGTGGTAAGCGAATTTGACTTGGTCGATAAGCTCATCGGCTGGCGGTCTGGGGGCATCCGTGGTAGGAGTTGGTGTATTCATGGGCCGGAAGCTGGGCGGTGCGGGCACGACAGGCAAGACTTTTCATGAGAGAGGAGCCGTGGGGTGTATCGTGATGCGTAGCGCTTCCAAAACAGGTTTAGGGCAGAGGGTCAGCCATAGGGCAGAGGGTCAGCCATTAGGGCACTGATCAGCCATAACTTTTCCTCGGGCAGAAGGCCAAACCACGGCCTTTCTCCAGGGGTGTTCCCAGGCGCTGCCGGGATACGATTACACCGACCTTCCCCCTCCACGGAGCGAGTCTCCCATGTGGGCGGGCGCGAGGGGGTAAGAAACCTCCAGCTGCCGATTTTTTCTCCATCGGATTGACACGCCACCGCTCGAAACTCTGCTTCACAGCGCGCGGCTCGAACCTGTCATTTCTCCTCCGGCTTTCGGCCGGTGAGCTTCGGCACTGAAGCGTTGCCGACGCACGACGTAATACGGCTGCTCGTTCAGATTCGGCCCCAAGCCGGGATGCATCCAGGCTTTACCTTTCCCATCCCGGAACTCGAAGTAGTATTGGAGCGGGAAAGGCGAGTCGGTGTAGTCAGCGGGGATCACTCCCTCAAAAGCACCGGCCTGGGCAGACATCACTGCGGTTCGGAATTCCTCGGCCTGGTTGGCGTGCCGATAGACTAGGCGAACAGACAGCGAGCGAGCGTGGACTGAGCCGGGTGAAAACGTCAGACGGAGACTCAGGGGCCGGCCGTGCTGAAAGCTCCGCGGCGGCGCATGCTGTGCCGAAATGGCGGGCCGTTCTGGTTTGCTGAGGGCGACGCGGAGGGCCTTATCGAGGACTCCGGGGTCGTTAGTTTGGGGCGAGGAGGCGGAATTGGCCGCCAGCTCGATCCGCCGCTCCATGTCGGCGATGTCCTGGTCGATGGCCGGCAAGCGATCCTGCCAATGACCCCGAAGGTGCGCGTCGAGGCCGAAGGTGATGTCAGGGACGTAAACACTGGCCGCTTGTCTGCCCAGTTGGGCCCAGGCCACACGGGCGCGGCGGTAGGCCGACGCGGCCTCCTGCAGCGGCCTGCGGTCCTGGGTCCGCTCGTGCAGGGCAAAGAGCACGCCGGCCCGGAGCTTTTCGGCGAAGAAGCGTCCCAGGCCGATTTGGATGGCGACATCCGCGGCCAGACGCCGGAAGGCCGGTTCCTTGGGGTCGGCGGCCAGCTTCACGGCTTTTGCCATCGCACGCGTTGCGGTGTCCGCCAGGGCCAGCAGCCAGTCGGCCACTCCCAGCGGCGAATACCTGGCGCTGACGTTGCCTTCGAGTAACTCGCCTGCAAAGTCGTCTATGCGCGAAAAGAGCTGGGGATCCAGCGGGCTGACGGTGCCGAAGCGTTTCGGGCTCGGCGTATCGCCGTAGGGGTGCTTTCGGGTCGAGTCCACTATGGGCATGTTCGTGTAGATCTCGGGCCAGTAATTATTGTTGGCGGCGGAGGGCAGGTGCGCGGTTGTGATTAACGGGAGGATGCGGCTGGCGCTGGCCAGGGCCGCTTCCACCGGCCTGGCTGCCCGCCCATATTGGCTATCGAGCTGGCGCCGCCAGGTTTCCGGCGCGGCGTCCGGGTTATAGAGCAGCCGACCCCACAGCCGGTAGCCGTAAGCGTATTTTTCAAAGTCCTCCGGTGCTGGTTTGAGCGATGCGTCCGCGTAAGCATCGCGCCCGCCGGGAAGGCCCGAGCCTTTGCGGCCCTTGAACGAGAGCGGTTCGAAGAGCTCGACTCCCATGCTGCCGCAAAAGCTCGCGGCGCGTCCGTAGCCCGCCGCCAATGCGGTGTCGCCCCAGAGCAGGAGCCGCTGCGTGCCCGGCCAGATCCGATGGAGAACGCCGTAACGGCGCCCCTCGGCCAGCAGGTCGCCATAGCCATAGCGCAGGAAGCTGCGCGAGCCGGAGCTCTTGGCAAAGAAGCCCTCGTCCTGGCGCCCGCGCGGCGGCATCTCCGTGGGCCGAATCCCCGCCTGGTGGTATGGCAAACCCAGATGCTCGGCCCAGAATTTGGGTGAGATGTTCACCGGCAATCCCGTGGCCAGCGCCACCTCGATCATCTCGGCGTCCATGCCCTTGGCATGCATATCGATCTCGACGCGGCGCCCGCATTGGGTGAGCCCCTCGAACACCGTCCTCCAAAAGGCGTAGCTGCCCTCGGCCACCCCGCTCTCGCCGTGGATGCGAAAGGTGACGCCCTGGATCGCCGGGCAGGCGGTTAACACCGCGCGCAAGGCGTCCCGGCAGTACGGCGCATGGCTCTGGGGCGTCAGCCCTTCGATGACGTGATTGGCCTGCGGGCTGTTGGTCCATTTGTAGGCATGTGTCCAGAGGCCCAGTTGGAAGTGGAGGCCGCGGGCCGCCGTCTCGTCGCTGATGATGCGCAGCATCTCCAGGTTCCGCTCCCGCTCCGCCGCGGAAAACCCGCTGACCCGCACGTCGTATCCGGGAACCGCCACCAGGAAGGGATACGCGAAATGAAAGTACGCGTCGCGGATGCCGGAGGTGAAATCGTAGCCCAGCCCCAAGGCGAGGCTGAACCGGTTGAAGCGCTCGGCCGCCAGCATGGAGAGATACCGCTGCCAAAAGGCCCGGTCATAAAACCAGCTCTTGTCCTCAACCTCGCTGGCGAACACCCGCATAATGCTGCGGATTGGGCTGGCAGGCCGCTCCGACACGGGCCGGCTCAGCCTCAAAGCCTCCGAAGGCTTGTCGGCATAGCGGACACGATCCGCCAACTCCAGGAGGGCGTATGTCAGGCCGCGCGGGTCGTGGCCGCACGCCAGCAGCACTGAGCGTCCACCCGTGCGGCCTGATGCCATCGCCAGCGACTCCGGGACGCTGGGCAGGTCCACTGACGCGCGTGCCAGAATCTCACGAGCGAGCGGGTGCTCGTCTCCCGCGGCGAGCAGGCAATGACTGGCTGGCGGGATGTCCGCCATCCGGTCGGCCGTCTGGACGGCGATCTGCCGCTGGACCAACGCCTCCCTGAGTTGCTCTAACGCCCACCGAGCCGGTCCGACGTTGGCGACTGGATCGGCCGGATCGACGAGAATCGCCACAGCCGCTGATGCCAAGGCGCGGGCCTGAACACTGCCGGAACTGCTTGCCGGATGCAGCGCCGCGGCACCTGCGGTGGCGCCGGCGACCACCACACCTGCTTGCCTGAGGAATTCTCTTCGAGTCATATCGTCGCGAGTTTGAACAGCGAACAGGCGTCCACGAATTCAACGCTTAAGTCATCATAGCGATTGCATTCCAAGCGGGATTCCGTGCGAGCCTGCAGCTTGGGCAGCAGCCGGCATTTCGTGTAGGCGCGCATCGCATCGGCGAGTTTCCGGCCCTTGCGGGAGAACCTCAGCTCGCAACTGTTTACCCCTCGGGGATAAGCAAACTCCGTCGGGCGAACCACACGCTCGCGCTTTGTTCGTCCGACGCGCTGACGCGTCTTGCTGTCCTCTCTGGCGCTCAAGTCGTTTGGGTTCGGATTGGGTTCGTTCAAATCTGCTCCGAGTTTTCCACATGAGGACGAGGGTTGGCAATAATGAATGGCGCCGGTAAAAGGGCTTGCGTTTTCCCCGCACGTCGGGACCATTTGCGAGAATGAGCCGGAAGAAGAAAGGGCCGTCGGGAGGAGTGGGAGCAACAATGACGACACAACCTCGAAGCAAGATCGTGGTCGGAGTGGGCGAACTGCTTTGGGACTTGCTGCCCGACGGCAAACAACTCGGCGGGGCGCCAACCAACTTTGCCTATCACGCCCATGCCCTCGGCGCCAACACCTGGGTGGTGAGCCAGGTCGGCAACGACCGGCTCGGGAAGTCATCCGCAGCTCGTTGGAACTGGTGACGGTGCTGAAAACCAACGACCAGGAACTGCCGGTTTTGGCGGACATGTTCCATCTGCGCGGGGACACGTCCGAGCAACTGAGGGAGTTGGCACTCCGCTTTCAGTTATCGTTGGCTGCGCTCACGCGTGGCGCCCGAGGCAGCCTCCTCTACTCTCAAGCCCGGTTTTCCGATTACCCCGGCACGCCGGTGAAGGTCGTGGATTGCGTGGGCGCAGGAGACGCCTTCACGGCCGCTATGACGCTGGGCCTGCTGGCGGGCTGGGATCTGGACGAAATCAACCGGCGTGCGAATGAACTGGCGGCCTATGTCTGTTCGCAGGACGGCAGCGTTCTTCTTGTCGGCGGCCAACCCGGCACACGCGGCGATGCCCTGTCCCATCGGCCCATCACAGGCCACCCGGTCCGAGAGCGCAGCCAATTGGTTAAAGGCCTTGAAGGCGTAGAATACTTTGGTGGGAATCCCGAACTGCCCGAACATGCTCCAGGCTGAAGTGTCCGCCGTATAAAAACAGACCACGTCGACCGGGCTGTCCTGGAGCCGCAGGAGGACGGTGGCGCAGAACGCCGCCCCCTCGGCCCGGCAGGAACGCCCAAACCACTCCGGCACCGTGGCATACTCCTTGGGTTCGCTCGGTCTGAGCCCGGACCAGGTGGTCAAATAGCGCCACTCGTTGGGGTGGCTTTCAGCGCTTTGAAAGCCGTGTTCGTCCAGGAGCTTGCGGGCAGTGGCGGCATCGCGGGCGAGGTATTCAGGAACTCCATAGTAGGCGTGCCAGGAGAGAAAATCCAAGGGCAGCCGCCGATCCCGGCACCAGGCCAGAAATGGCCGGACCAACTCACTGTTGATGTGCGTGGCCGCCGGACCGCCGACCTTGAGCGAGGCATCATGGGCCTTGATGGCCCTGGCGGCAGTCTCATAGAGCTCGAAATACTGCTCCCGCGTGCCCGTCCACATGCCGCTGCCTTCCGGCTCGTTCCAAATCTCCCAGTACTGGATGTCGTGGTGGAAGCCGCCAGCCCACCCCTCGTTGCAATGCCGGATGATGTTGACGCAGATCCCGGCCCATTTCTGGAAGTCCATGGGCGGGTGATTGTGGTAGTGGGTCCAAGGCTCGATGCTCTCGCCCAGACGGCAGATAATCCGCGGCTTGCTTCGCAAGATAGCGGCGAGATAGTCGTCGGTCTTGGCAAAGGTGTAGTTCTTGGGATCATCCGGGTCGGCCTCGAACTCGTGCCCCACCACGAGCCCATCGAAATGCTCGTCGTCGGAAAGGTGAAATAGTTTGTCCAGCATCAAGGCTCAGTTCGCCATCATTTTTCGGTCGCGGCAGGGACCGGCATTACCGCCGGTGGAACGTCGGAAACGGCGTCCGCATTATTGGCCAAGACCAGCGGAGTTGCCTTTACTGAGGACGCGCAGCGGTGCCGGGCGGGCGATGTTTCCACTGAAGACGCAGGACGCCCAGGTCGAGCGGTTCATCGCTGCGGCCGCCGGGCATGGCCAGCACCACCACCTCGCGCGTCAACGAGCCCAGTTCCGGGGTGGCGATATACCCGGATTGGTCCGGCTTGAGCGGTTCGGTTACCCGAATACGCAACTCGTAAGTTCCCGCAGGCACGTCATCGATCTTGAACGAACCGTCGGGATCGAACTGCAATTGATAGACCCGCTGGGCAGCGTGCTGGCGGGAATAATCCCTGGTGTGGTCAGCGTCGCGGGCCTTGACGAAGGCGGCCCACGTGGCGAAATCCTCAGTCTGCGGGGCCGCCGGCCCGAGGGGTTGCTTGAGCACCAGCACGTGGTCATCGTTGCTCCAATCGGCCCGGCCCTCGACCTTGCCGATGATGCGCCGGCCGGCGCCTCCGTAGCTGACCTCCATGGTTTGGCCCGGAGAAACCCGCACGGGCATCTGGTAGCATTCAGTAATGGCGCGCCCGCTGCGCCAACTGAACGAGCGCCAGAGGTAGTGTTCACCCGGCGGCACTTTGTCGAAGGCGAATCGGCCATCCGCATCGGTTTTGCCCGTATACAAACAGAACGACCCGAAGGACCCAACGAAGCCGCCACCGGTCAGGCAGACCGTGGCCTTGGGCGCCAGATTGGTGCCCGCGCGCAGCACGCCTTCCACTCGTCCCCAAGGCAGCAGCGTGAGCCTAGGCTGGTCTCGGAGGCTCTTGATGGTGGTTTGGAGGAACCCTTGCTCGTGCGTGACCAGCACGACCCCGTCAAAGCCCGACTCGGCAAACTCAAAATGCCCCGTCGCGTCGGATTCGGTCCGGATGTCTTTCTCACTCGGATTAACCCGGCCGGGGAGATTCATGGCCAAAGAGCCGACGTCCCCGCCCGCCGCGCTGATCTCCGCGCCTTCGGCCGGCTGCCCGTCGGCCAGGAGAAGGACGCCTCCAGGCTTGCCGGCGGGCACCATCGTCAATTGGGCATCCCAGTCGCCGTCGGCGAAATCGCGCCATGGAGTGACGAGCGTCCGGTAGCCTTCGGCCTGCAACCGGAGCTGAAAGTCCGGCGAGATCCCCGAACGAAAACGCGTGGCGGGAAGGGCCAGCCGAAACCCTGAACCGTTCACCTCGCCGGGAAAGGTGAACCCTTCCCGGTCGCCCGTTTGAAACGCGACCGCTGCCAGCTTCACGGGCAGGCCGGTCTTCGCGTCTCTCGCTTTTCCCGTCACAGTGATTTCCTGGTCCATGCCGGCCCGCAATTTGAAGGTGACCGCGCGCTGCCGTGCCTGGAGTTGAACCTGCTGTCGCAGGTGCGAGCCGGGCGCAAAGGCTACCAGGGTCATCGGCGCAACGGGGGCATTAGTCCAGATAAAGGAGCCGGCCGCGTCGGTGACAGCCTCGAAATCCAGGCATTGGCCCTCGGTTTGATAGCCCACCACCGCCAAGTCAACGCCGGCCAGCGGAAGATTCCGGCCATCTACGGCCCGTAGCGCCAGCGGACTCAATGGATCGGCCTGCAGACGCACTTCCGGGAGGTTCGGTCCGACGTCCACAACCGTGCTGGTGATGGCAAAACCAGGAGGCTCCGAGGTAAGAATGAGTTGGCGGCGCGGGCGGTTGTGCAGGGCAAACCGGCCGGCGGCATCCGTGCGAAATTCGCCGACGCGCACCAGGTTCCCAACCCCGTGTCCCTCCTTGACCAGCACGTTTGGCAAGGGATGGCCGGCCGGGTCGGTCACCACGCCTCGCACCTCGAAGCCCGGCTTCAAGACAAAGTCGGCCTTGCCTTGCCGCAGCCGGGCCAGGTCCAAAGGCTCGCCATGCTTATCGCTGATCCAGTTGGACTCCGCGCCGCTATGCACGAACACTTGCGTGGAACCATCCTGGCGATGAAACTCGATTGCCACGTTTTCCAGGTCCGCGGGAAAATCTTGCACCTGCCAGCGGCCGGCACTGTCGGTCACCGCAGCCGGCGGTTCCTTCGGGCCGCTCCAAAACTCCGGATATTCCTGCGGCTCGCGAAAACGGCCATAACCGTAGCCGCTGCCGAAGACGCGCACGCGCACGCCGGCCAGAGGGGCGCCACCCTGTTCCCGCACCACGCCGCCTATAGTCAGGCCGCGGGACAGACGGACGGTGGTCTCGCCGGGCATGGTGGTGCGGACATCGTTGGTTTCAGCGGTCCAACTTCGCCCGCGCGGCGCGAAGCCGGTCCGGCGCGCAGAGAGTGTGAACCAGGTTCCGTAATTGTTCCGCTCCCTGGCGGGTTCCCCCAGGCGAATCGTGGCCACTCCGGCGGCATCGGTCAGCCAGCGCGGACCGGCGCCGGGCCCGCCGAAGAACACGGTCTGGTTCGGGGCAAAGACCTCCGCGTCCGCGATCGGCGCGCCGGTTTCGGCCTCGACCACGATGACCTTCATCACGGGACCGTTGGTCACCACCGGCTGGGACCGAGCTTGTTCGACCGGAGCCGGAGGCTGGTTTGAGGCTGTGGCCTGTTGCGTGCGCGAAGCGGTCTGGCTGTGGAGCCCGGGTAGCAAGAGGGATCCCATGCCCAAAACGACGACGAAACCCACGACCGAAAGCCGATAGGCGCGCGGCAGTCCCGTGTCCATAATGCGCGCAAGCCGCCGGCCCAGGGGGTGCAGTCGCTCGCCAAAGCCCAGCGCCCCGGCCAGCGGCTGGGGGCGGCCAAATTCAACCGCCGCACGCAGGAGCGTGTCGCAATAGAGATCGCTGGAGGTCAGTTTGCGCGCCAATAACAAGTCGTCGCAGCAGTCTTCCCGGACCTTACGCAGGGCCGGGTTCAACATCCACAGCAAGGGATTAAACCACCAGATCGCTTGCAGAAGGATCTGCGCCCAGTTCACCCAGAGATCGCCTCGGCGGAAATGGGCCAACTCATGGGCCAGGATGACCTTCAGTTCCTGTTCCGAAAGCTGGGAGAGGTTCGTCGCCGGCAGGAGAATGGTTGGGTGAAGGACTCCAAACGCAACCGGGGCCGTGACACGGTCCGAGATTCTTAGCGCGGGAGTTCGCTTCATCCTCAGAGCGGCTGCCAGCGTGTTCAAGATCAGGGGCAGCGGCCCCTCGGTAACTGCACGGCTGCCGCGAACCGCTTGGCGAAGACGGCTCAGTTGGCGCGCAATCCAGAGGAACATGGCGGCACAACCGGCAAAGTGCAGGAGCATAAGCCAAGCCGTCCAATGGAGCCCGGCGCCTTTGGCGAAGCCGGTCGATGAATGAGCAGAGGCCGCCTGAGCGGCGAACCTGCCCGAATCAGGCTGGCTGGTCATTCCCGCCTCCGCCTCCGCGTCCGGTCTGCCGGAAGCGGCACGGGCTTGCACAGGACCGGGCGCCGCAGCCAATGAGGATTGACTCTGCGGCCGCGCCAGGGTGCCGGCCATTTTCGCCCCAGGGCAGCCAGGCCCAACAGGATCGCGGTCGTGAGGGCAGCCTGCCAGGTGGCGTGCAGGGTGTATTCCCACCAACTTGGCGAAAGCTGATTCAACAGGTCGGCGAGCGTATTCATTTTCGGTGCTGCTTTCCTGGGCGGCTCTGACGGCGTAACTCATCCAACATGGTCCGGAGCTTCTCCACCTCTTGGCCCGTGGGGGGCCGGGTTTCGAAGAGCGAAGCCACCAATGAAACGGGGTCCCCCTGGAATACCCGATGCACGAGGTCAGCGAGCAAGTGGGTGAACGTGGATTTCCGGGGTCGAGTGGCGTGATAGACAAAGGCCTTGCCCACCGGGCCCTTCTTCCTCGCGAGCAACCGCTTGGCCTCCAGGCGCTTTAACAAGGTGAGCACCGAGCCATGGGCCATGGGCCGATAGCTGTGGAGGCTCTCCCGGATCTGACGCGCCGTGGCCTCAGGCAGCCGATAAACGCAGGCCAGCACGTCTCGCTCCGCCGGCGGCAAACGAAATGTTCTCATAAAAATGCTCCTGCAGGGGGACGGGAAATTCCGCACCCGTCCCCAGACTGAGCCCCATTATCTAGACTTTTGTCTTTTTTGTCAATGGAGAAAAAATAAAAAAAAAGACAGGCGTCTCAATTCTGGCTCAGAATCCCTTCCACGACCAGCTTGGCGCTTCCTGGTAGGTGAAACGGACTTTGTCTCCCGGATTGAGGATAAAGGTTTGGCCCGGGGTGAGGCCGCTCCGGAGGGCGCAGCTTTGTCCTTTCGAATCAGTCTGGGCCCATTCCAGGACCTTGCCCGAGGTGAGGATTTGCACCTGGACCGGCCCGAGGTTGCGGTTGGCCACTTCCTGGCCGGAAGCCGGAACCGCGGGCGTGGCGACGGTCTCCGGGGCAGAGGGAGCAATAAGGCGGTTGGTGGGGCGCTTGGCTTTATTGGTGAATCCGCCGGCCAGGCCGGTGGTGAAAATGAGGTTGTCGTGGGCCGGTTCTTCGAGCACCAGGCCGCGCTCTGGGTCGGCGCTCAGCACGTCGAGCCGAAGCGAATTGCGATTGCCGAAAACCCGCACGCCGGTGGTGTGAGGGATGTCCCCGCTGATCCCGGCGATGATTCGATTGCCCGACACTTCCGGCGCATTGGCATCGCCGAGCTGGATCCCCAGGTTGGTCAGGTGAATCCACTGGGCTTCCACCAAATTGTTGTGCGCGCCTTGCATCAGCCAAGCCCCGATCCGGCAAGCGTTCACCTCGAGGATAAAAACCCGGTTCCCGCTGATGCCGGCATGAGCGGTGTCGAAGAGCAACCCGGTGCTCTTCTGCTGGGAGGATTTGCCCCATACGTCGCCGGCCCCAACCAGACCGTTAAACTCGAAGGTGCTGGCGACACAGCAGGCGAAATTGTCAGGCCCTTTGGTCGTGGGGGCAAGGCGGACGACCGCGCCATCGGATCTCTGCATGACAATGAGGCCGAACTTGAGCCGGCAGTTCATCTGGCTGTCGATGACCACGGCATCGCCCTCCTCCCCGGTATAAGTCAGGGCATACTCGCCCCCGTCCAGGCGCCAATCCTGCATCCAGGGGATGCGCAATGTTTGATCGAGCCGGTAGCTGACGCCCTTCTGGAGCATAGAGTTGTTGCCACCCCCCACGATATAGACGTCTCTGACCTCCTCGTGCGCGCGATTGAAGGCCTCCTGGAGGCCGGAGGTTTTGGTGCCGGGAGTGCCGGGCCCGAAATCTCCGCCGTCGGTCGGGCCATTGGGGGTCACGACGATATAATTGAGGCTGCGCCATTGGGTTGTCGCCGCCTTCGGCTCCACCGTGTTCGTGGTCTGGGCGAGAGCGGCGCCGGCCAGCAGCGTGGTAATGGTCCAACTCACGAGCGTCATCCCCGGGGGAGAAAGAGCATCGTTCATGGCCGGCAGGCTATCACTATCGAGAAGCCGCGGGGAAGCAAAACCAACGGCGTCGGAATTGACGGATACCTTGCTCCATGAATGCGCCCGCGAAGAGTTCTTGCTTTTCGAACGCTTGGGCTCAACATGCGGAGGAATGGTCGGTGAACGACTTAGCGAGGGACCTACTGTATGAAACACCTCTTTCCTTTCTTGGCTGTGGGCTTGGCGGCAGCATTTTGGGGAGCCACAGAACCATCGGATTCCGCAGAGGAGCGGAAGGCGGCTACTCCGGTTCCTGGTGAGAATGGCACCAATACCGTTAGTCCCAAAGAGGCTGCGGCAGCTTCAGGCGTGGCGGGTGCCTTGGCGGAAAGGCAGTCCAAAGCCAGGGCGCTGATGAGAGAGGCTGATTCCCTGTCGCGTGAAGGAAAGGTCCAGGAGGCGTCGGATAGGCTCGATGCGGCTCTCGCTCTCCACCCTGAGGCCCCGGGTGAGCAGGCATTTGACTGGTGCCGGTCAGTGGATGGGGAAATCAACCCAGTGCCCATCATTCAACTTCCGGACCTGCCACGCGCCGAGCAGCGGCGCCGTTTCGAGGATGCAGTCCAGATCGTGGCCGAGGAGCACGGCTTCACCTGGCCACAATTCATCGAGAAAACAGGCTCTACGTGGGTTGCCGTTTGCGCGCGGCCGAGATTGAGACCGCTGTCGCAGGAGAGGGAACCCACCTCATCCTGGGAGGTGTTGCAGGCGGTTTCCGAGACCACGCCGGATCATCGCGTGACGCTGAAGTTGATCCCTTTTTCCTATGGTCCCAGCAGTTGGGCAACATTGGGGCCATTCTTCTGCATCCCGCTTGGGATTAGGCGAGAACGCGCCGAAATGGCCAAGCAGTTCCAGGCAGAATTGCGCCGCTGAGTCGAAGGACTGGTTCGGCATTCTCGGTTTACGCCGATGCTGGAAAGCCTCGATTGGCAGTTGGCAATTGGCCGGGGGCCTCCATATTGGTGCGGGTGTCAGTTGAACTTACAGAGGCGCTGCTGAGCAAGGCGGGCGGCTGGGACGTGATGAAACGCGCGCGCCTTTACTTGGCGCAGGGGCAGGTGCTCAGTTCGTATTGGGCCGCGCCGTTGCTGCGCGGGGTGGTCCAGGCCGACGGCGTGTCTTTCCGCGCCTCGATTGTGATCCACAGCGACATTGACCTCGAGAACCTCTGCACCTGCCGCGAGGCGCGCGAATGGGGAAAGATTTGCGCGCACGTCGTGGGGGTCGGCTTGCATTGGCTCAAGGCCCAGCAGCCTCAAGCAGCCCCTGCCCCGCCGCGCTCCTCGGCGAGCGCCGGGGCCTCGACACCCGCCCCCAGGCGCGCCTCGGCATTGCAACGGGATGCCGCGGGCCAACCGGCTGAGCTCTTCATCATTCTCCCGCCCAACCTCGACCAGGCCTTGGCGCGCGGCAAAGTGATGCTCGTGCTCGAAGCCAAATGGAGCGGCGGACGCTGCCCGCTGAGCGCGCTGCCGAAAGGACGGGCCTATGCCTTCTCCCCCCGGGACACCGTGGTGCTCGAGCGGCTCGAAACCCTGGCCGGCGGCGAAACGCCCGCTGTGCTCCAGCTTCCGGTCAAGGACCTCGCCTCGCTGCTCCCGGCGCTGGCAGGTCATCCAAACGTGACGCTCGGCAAAGCCACCGAGGTCTCCATCACCCGGACGCCGCTCCACCTGCCCATACGCGCGACCCTCGAAGGAAACGGCGAGATCGTCCTTGCCCTCAAGTCCAAACCGGCATCCCTGGCAATACTCGAAGACTGGGCCTGGCAACATCCCACTTTCCAGCCGCTCGGCCTGCTGACTTGCAGTGGGGCTGGCATCACGTCTAGCCCGCCGTCTTCGATGCTGCGCAACCTGCTCCAGGCCCCGGCTCGGGTGCCCCGCTCCCAGGTCCCGCTCCTCCTCAGCCAGGATTGGCCCCGACTGCTGGCCGCCGGCGAAGTGGAAGCCAATTTCAAACTCGAGGACTTCACGCTCGAACCACAGGCGCCCCGCTTCCTCCTGGAACTCAGGGGCGGCCTGGCGCAACTCACCGGCCTGCTGCAGTGCGGCTATGGTCCGCGCATCATGACCCTGGGCGTGACGGCCCCTGGCGAGACCGTCTGGCTGCCCGACCCGGACGCGCCGACGCGCTATTCCACGCGCGACCTCGACGCCGAGCGCGCGGCGCTGGCCCGTTTGCAACGCAGCGGCTTCTCCGGCCCGGACGCACAGGGGAGACTGCAACTGCTGGGGCAGAATGCCGTGCTCAATTTCTTCGCCCGCGAGTTCCCCAAGCTCCAGCGCGAGTGGAGTGTGACGCTCGAGGAACGGCTCGAACGCAGCGCCACCCACAACCTCGAACGCATCGAGCCGCAGTTCCAAGTCACGCCCTCGGGCGTGCAGTGGTTCGATTTGGGCGTGGTGTTTGCCTCCAGCGGCGGTCAAACGTTTTCGGCCGCGGACATCCAACGCCTGCTCCTCTCCGGCCAGAGCCACACCCGGCTCAAAAACGGCAGGATGGCGCTCATCGATACGGGGGCGGTCGAGGAATTGCAGGAGGTGCTGCGCGATTGCGCCCCCGAGCAGCATGGCCAGGGCTACCGCCTGAGCAGCGCCCAGGCCGGTTTTCTGGACGCCACCCTGCGGCAGCAGGCCGGTTGGCGGGTGGCAGCCCCGGCGGCCTGGCGCGAGCGCGCCGCGCGCCAACGCGGCGAGACAAAGCTCGAATGCCCGCCGCTCGAGGACCTCGACCCGGTGCTCCGGCCCTATCAAAAGCAGGGCGTGGCTTGGCTGCGGTTCCTGCGCGACAACGGCTTCGGCGGCATCCTCGCCGACGAAATGGGCCTGGGCAAAACGGTCCAAACCCTGGCCTTCGTCCGGCACGTCCGCCGCCAGGAACCGGGCGGCGCCCCGATGCTGGTGATTTGTCCCACCAGCCTCGTCTTCAACTGGGTCGCCGAGGCGAAAAAGTTCACCCCCTCCCTCAAGGTCCTGGCCCTGCACGGACCCGAGCGTCGTGCCGCCTTCGCCCAAATCCCGCAGAGCGACCTGGTGGTCACCAGCTATGCCCTCATCCGCCGGGACGCCGAACGCTACCGGGAGTTGGAATTCGACATCGCGGTGCTCGATGAAGCCCAGCACATCAAGAACCGCCAGACCCAAAACGCGCAGGCGGTCAAATCCGTGCGGGCGCGACAGCGACTGGTGCTGACCGGGACCCCGCTCGAAAACTCCGTGCTCGACCTGTGGTCTATCTTCGACTTCCTCATGCCCGGCTACCTCGGCACGGCGCAGGACTTCCGCGAGCGTTACGAACTGCCCATCACGCGCGAGAAGGACGGCCCCGCCCAGGCCCGGCTCGCGCGCCGGCTGCGTCCGTTCCTGCTGCGCCGGCTCAAAAAGGAAGTCGCCGCCGACCTGCCCGCAAAGCTCGAGCAGGTGTCATTCTGCGAACTCACTCCCGACCAGCGCAGCGCCTATCAGCAGGTCATCGAGGCCGGCCGCAAGAAGATTCTCGACGCGGCGGCGGACGCTTCCGGACAAGCCCGCAGCCGGATGATGGTCCTCAAGGCGTTACTGCGGCTGCGGCAGGTCTGCTGCGACTTGCGCCTGCTCAAACTCGAAGGCGTGGCCCCGGCCAACGCCTCCGGCAAGCTCGAGGTCTTCGACGAACTGCTCGAGGAAATCGTCGACGGCGGCCATCGCGCGCTGGTCTTCAGCCAGTTCGTCTCCCTGCTGGCGCTCCTCAAGGAGAAGCTCACCGCCGAGGGCCTCGAGTTCTGCTACCTCGACGGCTCGACGTTGGATCGCGCCGCCGTCGTGGACCGGTTCCAGAACAACAGCGCCATCCCCATCTTCCTCATCAGCCTCAAAGCCGGCGGCACCGGCCTGAACCTGACCGGCGCCGACACCGTCATCCACTTCGATCCCTGGTGGAACCCCGCCGTGGAAGATCAGGCCACCGACCGCGCCCATCGCATTGGGCAGGCCCGGGTCGTCACCAGCTACAAACTCATTACCCGCGACACCGTGGAAGAGAAGATCCTGGCCTTGCAAAACCGCAAACGCGAAGTCATCCAGGCCACCCTCGGCGGTGAAGAGGCCTTCGTCGGCTCCTTGAGCTGGGAAGAGATCCAGGAACTGCTGGCATAGAGCTTATCATAGCCGGCGTGGTCATAAGTGAATCGGACGCGGCGCGTTCAAAGGGAAAAGCTCGTGCATGAAGGTGATCCCAAGCTGCCCGTCCTGAGGGGGCGAACCGGTGCGCACGTACAGGAATCGAAGTGTATAGTCGGTGTGCCGATACAAAGCACAACCCCAAGCAAGCATGCTCAGCATGGCCAGCAAAACAAGGAGTGAGAACCTGGAACTCACGGTGATCCTGCGCCGCGTTAACTGGGTTGCGTGTCGGACCGGCCCAAGGCAGTATCCACAGGGTCGTCGCTGTTTATCGTATGCAGACCTCAAATGAGCCTTCAGGAAGCAGCTATCAGACGTCAGCCTACCAAGTCCCCAATGAGCAGGAAAAGCCGGCTGAGATCGTAGTGCGCCTTGCATCTCAGGCCGCCGTTGCCTGCTGCCTCCTCCAGCGCCAGGACTTTGCGGCAGCAGGCTTCGGCTCCCGCCCAGTCTCCATGGGCCTCGCACTCCGCGGCCTCCTGTTTCAACTCCAACTCCGGTGTCGGGTTCTTCTCGGCCTCCTCGGCGGCAGCCGCCAGCGCGTTCAAGGCGGCGGCCTCGACTTGTTCGGAATTGTTGGCCGACACGCCTTGCTGAAATGCCTCCAGAGCGCGCAGAAGCGCGTCCATCGAAGCGGACTTCCGTTCGTTCTCGGCGGGTGTGGGAGGATTGTCGGAATTTCCGCTCGAATGTTCGGGACCAGCCATAATCTTCAGATTAGTCTTCAGTGGTGCTTCGCCGTCACGTATATCGCTCTCCGGGTCAAACGTCAAGGCCGGAAATCCCTCAGCCTCCCGTACTGCCTGGGCTGGATTGTCTTCTGCCCAGGACACCGCGCCAAGTCGAGGCGATGTCGTCTAGCCGTTCTCAGGCCACTATCAGTGGCGTCCTCCGGCAACCCCGGGCACAGCACGATTAACGCCCCATGACGAAGCCCTGCGCGTAATGACTCCGGCCGATTCGATAGGGCAGGGATTTGTCGCTAACGAATGCACCAGCGGCGACCTCCAGGGCAATTACTCCCAGCGCACCTCGGCAGGCGTGAGATCGCCGATACTACATCTCCTTCCCGCACCCTTATTCCGAAGAACAGGGGCGGGAACGTATCATCAAATCCAGATATTTGACTTTAAGATATGGGCACCCCTAAAAATATAAGTGGACAAGATTAGGAGGCGTAGGGTATATATTACGCACGTTTGATGAAAACCTGTATGCACATATCAGTCTCGATTTGGCCGACGACCTCGGTCGCGAAAGCGACACGTCGCAGCGAGCCGAGCCAAGGCTCTATGTTCAGCCTCGGCCTATCCCGGGCATATTGTGGCCAAAAGCCCGAAGCCAATTGGGATAGGCTCAAGGTGAGCAGGTAAACGAAACATCATAGGATTTCTAGACCCTGCTTGCCGGAATGGAAGCAGGGTTTTTTGTTTTACAATCAAAGGGCTTCGCAGGAGGTGTGCCCCAAAACACCGAAAACACCACCGTGAAACCGTGGGTTGGTATCGCAAGATAGCAAGAGGTGTTTGTTCTTTGTTGAAATGGCGCGGGCCGGGAGGACTAAATGCAGAGTGCATCATGCAGAATACCTCCCGGCCCACATTCTTTCCTGCGATTGCGATCATTGTTCCGCTCCCGAGTTTCGCTTCGCGGTATTGATAGACGAAATGGAAATGGCGGCCAACTCGTT
>Ga0187889_10002115_pt1 | contig 20035 bp, 35 predicted proteins | sample June2016WEW_7_10_2_FD_132992 | JGI IMG/M metagenome (GOLD analysis project Ga0187889, IMG submission 132992) | Peatland microbial communities from SPRUCE experiment site at the Marcell Experimental Forest, Minnesota, USA - June2016WEW_7_100 | ecosystem: Environmental > Terrestrial > Soil >... | reverse complement strand
GTAACAGGTCGGCACGGCGACTACGACGGAAGAATCTCGATAGATTAGTCCTATTAAGCCCTGCCCTGTCCGGCGCACGTCGGCAGGGTGGGGAATTTTTGAAATGGAGATTTTATGGCAAAAGACGGTGAATCGCTCAATCTAACGAACAGGAAGGCGCAGGACGTAAAATCAATCGCGCTTATCAATGAGGTGGCGAACAAGCGGAAAATGAAATTCCACGATGCAGCACGGCTGATAATCGAAGCGGGCGCGAAGGCATTGTCAGATAAGTAATCCGGCTGGGTTTTTGAAATCGAAAGGATGAAATTATGGACACGCCGACAGAGACAATAAGGTACGCGAGGCATATCAGGATTAAACGCTTCGACGGTTTATATTTTGGCGGATTCAGCAATGGCCGGGCGAAGTGGACGGATAAGGGGCACGCTCAGGGGTTTATATCACAGAACCTTGCCAAGAATATGATTGCGGCGGGGCTTCCGAAATGCGAGGTCGAGGACATAATGGAGAAGATAAAATGATTAAGATGATAGAGCAGGTCGCCTATGTAAGTATCGCAATTAGCTCAATCGCTTTGCTAATTATCGGTATCGCCTGCATCATAACTGGCAGACCATGTTTCGAGCCAATTGTAATCGGGTTACTGAGCGCTATTCTATTTAAGGTCTCCGTTATTTTGAAAATTCAATAATCGAGCTTTGCGGTATGTTCCGCAGAGGAGTCAGGCGCGTCTTGTTAATCAGCGCGCCTGCAATCATACGCTCTTTCTCATAAAAATATATTGACACGGTGTGCGCTCCGAGCTGGATTCATTCATCGGCGCGGCGGGCTTTCCATCCCGCGAAATCCTTTCACAGGGGCTGGCTTTGACCAGTTGGCTGGCCCCTTATATAGTTTTCATCACCCTCCTCTAAAGGCGGCTCTACGGAGTCGCTTTTGCAAGGGTGTGGTATGCTGGCAATGGCAGGACATATATTTTTATGGTATGCCCGAACCGTAGGTGGAAGGCGCCGAGGCAACCTATTTGCCAGCATTGCAATTATACTTTTTTTAGGAGGCATACAATGTCTGAAGATGCGTGGGTATTTGTGGCTGCGTTGGCCGGAGCAGTATTTGTTTGGCGATTCGTAAAGTGGATAAAGGATTAAAATTATGCCAGTAGAACCAAAGGACATGCTCAAATTGATTGCGATAGCCCTGACAACGGGGCAGGATGCCCATGTCGATATGAATACCAAGCTGGCGGTGATGGCGGTAGTCCACGACAAGTGCGCAAAGAGCAAGCCGATGGGTAATCTGGTGCAGGGGATAAACGCGACGGCTGCTCGTCTGATTTACAAGACGGTTGACGCCTCGCTGATAACGCAGCCGGTCATTGCAAAGAACGTGTTGGAGCGTTGGATGAAACAGGTTAAGGTGCATATAGAAACGACGTATAAGAAACCGGAGGCGAAATGAGATTTCACAAACATTTTTACAAAAAGAGTTTTTGGCGAATAGGCGTTTTTGAAATCAAAGATGGTATTGTCGCCCACAGACAAACTCTCGATATTCCTTTGTGGCAATTCCTGTTTTTCTTTGAGATATGGGGACGATTGCCAAAGGCATTGAGGGCCATTGAAAAGCATCGGCGATTTGAATTTTATCTCGGCAACGTCAAAGACGAGGTAGCGGCAATAAAGGCGGTTGAGGATGCTTACAATCTCAATACTCCGTTTCCTGTTATGTTCGATGTTGTGGTCTTAGAGCCACAAGAAAGTGTACCCATAACTATAACGGTGGTGAAATGATTGTTATTGACGAACCTTACATAGAACCGACGAAGGCACAAAAACGTTGGTTCAATAGAGTCCTAAAACCACTATTCAAGAAACTCGCAAAAAAGAATGGCATAGAAATATCTATATCCAGTATTACTTTTAAAATGTCGCCTTTGCACAGCATAATCACAAAAGATGACAAAGACGTTAAGCGGATGGCAATAAAACAAATGAAGAAAATGCTTTATGGCGAGAGCAGGTCGAAGGGGGAAAATGGCTAATAAAAAATACAATCCGAAACAAGTGAAGGTGCTTGTCGGAGGCGTAGAAATTAAACCGATGCTGGAAGAGAAAATATCCATAGAAGATGACGGAGTAATAATCGGCATACCATCTGTATATATTGGCAGGACATCCACAATCGTAAGGGTGGGCACTTTCGAGGTTATGCTCAAAAATACCTGCCTGCAATTGGATATATTTAAGGACGCAGAGGGTAAAGGGATGCCCGTAACAATAAAAACGAAACCATAATCAATTCAAGGAGAGATTCAAAATGAAAATTGATAAAAATTACAAAGGGCTGAGATTTGAGAATGGAAATTATTACCTATCGGGGGGAATCAGCACAAAGGAATCATTGATTATCGATTTGGACGCTTGGCTTATCGTCGAATTGGGTATCAAAGCGGGCAGGGGTATCGAAGCGGGCAGGAGTATCGAAGTGGGCGAGGGTATCGAAGTGGGCGAGGGTATCGAAGCGGGCGAGGGTATCAAAGCGGGCAGGGGTATCGAAGTGGGCGACGGTATCGAAGCGGGCGAGGGTATCAAAGCGGGCGACGGTATCAAAGCGGGCTGGGGTATCAAAGCGGGCAGGGGTATCGAAGCGGGCTTGTCGATTAAATGCAAAAAAATTATCAGTTTTTCATTTCAGCTTTTCGCAGGTATATGCACTTGGCGGAAAGTCGCAGACGATGATAAAGTTATCGAGTGCCAATACGTAAAGGGTGGAACGGTAGAATATGGTATCGTGAAGAAAATCTAACCAGTTTATATTATAGGAGAGATTCAAATGGCAAAAATTATCAAGCTATCGGCTTCAAATATCAAGAAATTGGTCGCGGTCGAAATTGTCCCCGTCGGCAACGTAGTCAAGATTACAGGCAAGAACGGGGCGGGCAAGTCAAGTGTTCTCGATAGCATCGTTATGGCGTTCGCCGGCGGGAAGAATCTGCCGAAGCGACCTATACGCGACGGCGAGACCGAGGCGCAGGTGGTCGTCGAAACGGAGGAATTCACAATCACCCGGACGTTTACTGAGAAGGGCAGTTATCTTGAGGTCCGCAACAAGGATGGCGCGAAGATTCCAAGTCCGCAGGCATTGCTCGATAAGATGCTGGACCAGATTTCATTCGATCCCCTGGAGTTTTTCGACGAGCGGAGATACGACGCAAAGGCCCGCAAGAAACTATTGCTCGATATGCTCGGCCTGGACTTCTCAAAAACCGACGAGCAGATTTCCGCGCTTTACGATAAGCGGACGGACGTAAACCGCGAGGCGGCGAGATTTAAGGCGGCGGCGGCGCAGATAAATGTCCCTGCCGACACACCGAATGAGCCGGTGGACTTGGCAGAATTGCAAAAGGCGCTCGATGAGGCGAACACTGCGAACGCCAAAGCCGCGGCGCTCGAGAGTAATCTCAAAACAATGAAATCAAATCTGACTGGCTGCGATTCGCGGGTGCGGTACGCTCAGGCGGAAGTTACACGGCTCGAAGAATCGCTCGAAGAGGCAAAAAAGTCGCTCGATAAGGCAACAAAGGAACGCGAGAAGCTACAGGGACAGATTGACAAATTCAAGGCCCCGGAACATATCGACACAGCGGCAATCGTCGAGCAAATGACTTCAATAGGTGAAATAAACGCGTCGGTAGCAAAGAAACAGGACAAGGCCGCTGACCTTGCGTTGATGAAAGCAGCAGAAAATACGTCCGACGAAATCAGCAAGCAAATGAAGGCGCTCGAATCAAATAAGACAGCTGCCCTCGCCAAGTCCAAAATGCCGATACCTGGACTGACAATCGGTGCGGACGGATTAGCGTATAATAATATCCCCATCGAGCAGATTTCCGATTCTGAAAAGTTGCGGGTGGGCATCGCTATCGGTATGGCGATGAATCCGACGCTGAAAGTCTTGCGGATAATCGACGGCTCGCTGCTCGATAAAAACTCGATGCAGATAATTTCCGATATGGTCAAGGCCGAGGACTATCAGGTTTTCGTAGAGGTTGTGGATGAGAGCGGCAAAGTGGGCATATATATCGAGGACGGCTTAGTAAAGAAGGTGAATAAATGACCCAACACGACGAATTGATATTAAAAACCTGTCCACCTGAAAGTATATTCAAGAAAGTGGAAAAATCCGAAGAAGATAAACAATACGACGAGCTTATAGATTGCATGGAAAAGGGAATATCGCCCTGTTGCAAAGCGCCAATTGACGAATCCCGTGTTATTAAAACAGGCAGGCACAAAAACCACGGCCCGCGCTTTTGCTCGAAATGCAAACGATGTGTATTTATGGTTTAAGGATTTTCGATATGAACGAAAAGGATATATTCCCGATTGTCTTCGATGAATGCAAAGAGCATAGTTTTACAGACCTTTGCCGGATTTTCAATGGCCGCTCTTGTTACGGGACAAAGATATGCCAGAAATGCGGAATCTAATACAACTGGCAATATGATATACCCGGCCAAATGGATATAACCGAGATAAAACCTTATTAAGGGAAAATAATATGCCAAAAGAGAAAATTAATAAACAGCTTGGCGTCCGGGTTAAGGGCAGCGAGTATCTGGAAATCGAAGACGCGATGTCCCGATTCTCCCGCGTCGAATATAAGCACAAAAACGACTTTTTGCGAGAGGCCCTTTTGCTGGGTTGCAGGCAAATCGTCAGAGCAAAATTAACCGCGAAATTGTCAAAATAAAGCTTGACATTTTGGCCGGGGATTATAGGATTGTAACTATGCTTGCGATGGTAATAAATCATAATCCGAAACTTAGGACTAAGAGGCCCCCAGTGCATCCCCTCTCGATGCTTACCGTCGCAAGCGGCTGGTGGCCTCTTACTTTTTTAGGAGAGATAAAATGGCATTAACTATGGTACAACACGCACAAAGAATGAAACACATCGGCGCGTCTGATATGCCCGCAATCCTCGGCTTGTCGCCCTGGATGACGGCTATGGATGTCTGGTTGCTCAAAACAGGCAAAGTCAAGCCGGAGGATACGGAGAACGAGGCGGCAGATATTGGCAGTGCCTTAGAGCCGTATATCTTAAACGAGCTTGCCGCTAATGACCTCGGCCCGATTGAGACGCGGGACGAAAAGGGTAATCCGTTTTTCATCGTGGACCCGCGCGACGGCGTATTAGCGGCAACGCTTGACGGTCGGGTAAAAGAGACCGGCCTATGTGTCGAAGCGAAGTGTCGCGGCATATTTAGGCCGATGGAGCAGGGCTGGGGTGAGCCGGGGACGGACGATGTTCCGAAAGATATTTTAGTCCAGGCGTCGGTTCAAATGATTTGCACCGTGACGTTATCCTGTCACATAGCGGCGATACTTGGCGGGCGGGGCTATCAGCTTTATCACGCGGAGCTTGACCCCGACGTTGCGGCGATGCTTATGGAAAAGGCGTATGACTTCTGGCAGTGTGTCAAAAAAGATATTCCCCCTGCCGATTCAATTGCCTCACTTGACGTAATCAAACGCATATCCCGCGAGCCGAAATCGATTAAGCCGGCACAGATAGATGGGCCGGACGGTGACGAGATATTTACCGACATTGACCCATTAGTCGTTGCTTATGAGGAGGCGAAGGCGAAATCAAAAGAGGCGGACGCTACGAAAGAAGCGGCACAGGCAAAGCTCTTGACGTATCTGGGTAATTACGAGGCGGCGAGATATTCGCAGGGGTTGGTCACTTACCCGCAGCAGGTCTGCCGCAAAGAAACGCATTGCCCGGCCTGTAATCACAAATTGTCGGATACGAGCTATTGTCACAAACTGTATCTGAAAACGGATAAGAAAAAATAAACTTTTCAAGGAGAGATTCAATGGCATTCAAAAAAGGACAGGGGCAGCGAGCGGCAGGCCCACAACAGCCGCCCTCACCAGTAGAGCAAACAGGTGAGCCGGTAAACGAAATCGAACACGTCGAGACGGAGGCGGTCGAGCAGAACGCTTTGGCGGTGATGGAAGAATCTGAAATTATGATGCAGATTAAGACCGCAAGGCAATTCCCGCGGAGTCTGGCTCAGTTCAAAAAAGAGGCCAGCGAAATGATTATGATGGACGAGGGGACGGCCAAAAGCTGTATTTACTCGCGGCCTGTCGGGGACGGTAAGGTGGCCGAGGGCAAGAGTATCCGCATGGCCGAGATTGTCGCGTCCTGTTACGGTAATATCCGGGCCAAGACGATCATAACCGAAATGAAGCCCCGGCACGTCAAAGCGGTTGGCTTTGTTATGGACCTGGAAAAGAATATCGGCTTCAGTGCGGAGTGTGTCGAATCAACCGTTAAACGCGACGGGACTCCGATGTCTGAGCGTATGCGGGTTGTTGTCGCAAAGGCGGCGGCGGCCAAAGCGTTCCGCGATGCGATATTCAAGATTGTGCCGGTCGGTATTTGTAAGCCTTTAGAGGACTTGGCAAAGAAGGTCATAATGGGCGACGGCAACGTGCAGACGATGGATAAACGCAAGGCAGAGCTACAGGCGTGGCTCAAAGGCATCGAGGTATCGAACGAGCGAATGTTCGCGGTCCTGAATGTCAAAGGTTATGCGGATATGGGCATTGACCACCTGCTGCAAATGGCCGGGCTGAAAACGGCTATCGAGAGCGGCGATATAACAATCGACGAAGCTTTCCCGCCTATCGAGAGCGAGAAAAAAGCCGATGCAAAAAAGGGCGGCGTCGCGGGCCTCAAAGATGATTTGAAGGGCAAGACCGAAGCCCCGAAGAATCAGCCGGCAAAGACCGAGCCAGTAAAGACAGCAGCGCCCGAGAAGCCGAAAACGTACTGCCCGAATTGCAAAAAGAAAATCAACTTGGCGGACAAAAACGCATTTAGTATAAACAAGTCGGGCGAGGCTGAGTGTGGTGATTGTGGTTATATTCTCGTCGAGGAGCCGTAGTCACGGATTGACAGAAAACTGGGGGCGGTAACGGATTGCCGCTCCCCTTTTTGGAGAGATAAAATGTATTTCTTAAAGCTAATCCTTGGCGCCCTGGGTATCGCCTGTGCCTGCTTTGTTATTAGAGCGGCGATACTGTGGGCGCAAAATTTAGAGATTAAATTCTGGAAAGATACTGGGACTCCTCGATTTAGGATTTGGTTTTGTCGTTGCGACTCGACGTATAAATGGATATTCAAGGTTATGTCGTTTTATACGCTTTGGGTGGCTTACCGCCGCCCGTAAAAATATTTAAAAATACATTTGACTTTTCACAGATGAAAGCCGATAATGCTGAGTAATGGATAAGTTGAAGGCAAAATCACGTTTGAACTTTATGGGTCCTCGTAGCGGTTCTCCGCTTTCACCTTATCCAGGACGAGGACTCATCTTTTTCACGCACGGAGGCGTTTATGCTGGCGTTGACTTTTGACGAATACGACGAAATCTCAATAACACACCGCGGCGAAAAAATCACAATGAATTTCCGTAAACAGGAGTGCTACGGGAAGGAACGATTAAAGATATTCTTTGAGGCCCCCCGCTCGTTTGATATTCAAAGAGGGAAGGCGGGGACCAAGTTTAATCAGGGAAGGCAGGGACGCTAAAAATGGCACAAAGACGGATGCTATCCCGCAGAATATCACAATCAGAGAAGGTAAATAAGCTCTCAAAAAACGGCCAAATTATATGGACATGGACGATACCGTGGCTTGATGATTATGGTTGCTACACCGGCAACCCGGAAGACATAAAATCCGAAGTATTCCCACGGAATCCAAAAATTTCCAAGAACGACATCAAAGCGGCACTGCTCGAAGAGGCCAGCATCGGGTTGATAATTTTATACAAAGTAGAGGAAAAGACTTATCAGCAGTACCAAAACTTTGAAAAAACAGTGGGTGGAGACATATTTCAGACATTTAAGAGTGACCGGGGGCGAGTAAGTGCATATCCCCAGTATCAACAAGGGCTTGAGTTAATTGGAAAAAGTTGGAATCCAATGGAATCCAATGGGCGCTTTAATTTAAGTAAAGTTAAGTTAATTAAGAGTGAAGTTGAAGGTGAAGTTGAAGTAAACGGCAACAACAACAAAATCGCTGATTTTACTGAAAAGCTAATAAACCACTGGAATAAGAAGTGCCTCATAAAATGCGAGTCGATACCGGAGCAGTTGGCCGTCCAGCGACAATTCGCAACGACAAAATTAACCTTACCACAAGAGGAGCTATTGACGGCGATTGATTATTACGCCGAGGCCTGCGCCCTGCCAGATTCTCAGGCGTTCAAAAAACATTCACTGTTCCACTGGTTACAGCGGGAGCATTTTAAGAAATTCCTGCCCGGCCAATTCAACATCGAGAATTATCGCAAGTCGAATTTTGAGGAGCAGGATAAAAACAGAAAGCCCCCGCCGGCAAAACGAGGTGTGGATGGGTTGACAGCACAGGAACGGGCCTTGAAATTACAGGAAAAGGAGACGCAGGATGCAAAACAAAAAAGAGAACGCACAGAGGCAGCAGAGCACTTCGGGGCAGCCGGACCTGTTGCCACAAGCGGCTGAAGCAGAGAGGGCCGTTGTCGGCAGCATGGTTCTTGACAACGAGGTTATCCCGGAGGTGATGGATATTCTATCGGCAGCGGATTTTGTGGACCTTCAGTGCGCCCTGCTTTATGAGACAATAATTTCTTTATGGGCCGAGATGCATAACAGCGGAACAGTAATCGGCGTTCTTGTGGTTCAGGGCCGGTTAACGGATAAGGGAAAATGGGATGATGACTTGGCGTCCTTTTTTATTAAAATTGTTTCATCACTGCCCACCGCCGTCAATGCTGTATATTATGCCAAGCGTGTGAAGCTGAAAGCACAGGAGAGAAAAATACTATCAGCAATCGATACCGTGTCGCAGGAGGTCCGCAGTGTGATGCTCGACGTCGAGGAAAAGAGGCAGGTTTTCGAATCGGCGGCATTCCAATTGGCGCTCGATGACAAACCGGCGTCGCTAAATCATATAAACGAGATTGTAATATCAACAATCGGTATGCTCCAGGACCGCAAGCTTGGGATACAGACGGGATTTTCCGCGCTTGATGTGAAACTCCGCGGGCTGAAAGGGGGCCAGGCAATAATCATCGCAGCCCGGCCCTCAATGGGCAAGTCGTCATTTATGTTAGACCTCGTTTTGAATATCGCCGGCGAAGGTGCGGGCGTGGCTATTTATTCTTTGGAGATGTCCCCGCAATCGCTGGTTGAACGTATAATCGCCAGCAGGTCCAGAGTGAGTTTGTATCGGATGGGCGACGGCAATCTTACGAAGGAAAATTGGGATGCCATATTCGAGGTTGGTAATGAAATCGCAAAATTACACTTGTGGATTGACGGCAGCCCGATGCTGACGCCGAATTCGTTGACGGCCAAAATAACAAAATTGAAATATCAACACAAGGTTTCCTGCATCTTTATTGATTACCTCCAACTTATGTTCGCCGACCACAAGGACCGAAACGAAAATCGCCAGCAGGAGATTACAAAAATTATGGCGACGATTAAAGGGCTGGCAAAGCGGCTCGATATGCCGATAGTCGTCCTGTGCCAGTTAAACAGGGCGTGTGAAATGCGGGCGGACCACAGACCGATATTGTCTGACCTGCGTGAATCCGGTTCTATTGAACAGGACGCTGATGTTGTGATGTTCCTGCATCGGGACGATTATTACCGGCGAGGCAATGAAGATAAGGACGGGGAAGCAGTCTGCATCATTGCGAAGAACAGGCAGGGAGCAACCGGCGACGTGCCGCTTGTATGGCTGCCGGAACAGTTCAGCTTTAAAGCGCACCCGGGCGCGTCCGCGATAGAACAGGGTGAATTTGCGAATAGCGGGGCGATGTGTCCCCTTAACCGAAATTGTAATTTTTAGCAGGAGAGCAAAAATGGCAAGGAAAAAGAAAATCAGAGGGCCAGAGGCAGAACAGCAGCCACCAGGGGATTTAACAAATGAATCGATAAGCGATGCGCCGCCGGATGATGTACCGCCGGAAGAGTCAACATCGGGCGAGCAGCTCGACTTAATTGACGTAACACCGGAGCACGGCGCGGCAATCCTCGCTATCGCCAAAGATTACAAAAAGGCAGTAGCGGCACGGATGCGGATGGGCGAGAAGGAAGTTGACTTGAAGGGCAAACTCCTTGAGCTTATCAAAAAGGAAAATCTTGCCCAGCTGGAAAACGGCAGTATTCGTTTCCGGCTTGACGGTATAATTATCACCGTGACCCCCCGCGACGAGCTTATCAGAGTGAAGGAAGAGGGCGAAGAGGGCGGCGAGTAGGTTCTTTGGAATTTGAGTTTATGCCGGGGTAGCCGAAAATGAGTAACCGGACGCGGCCAAAAGAATTAGGCGTAAATCCCCGGCACTTTGAAAGGTGAATATGAAAAAGAAGCACGGCATATTGTGGTGGCGCGGGAAGGCGTGGGACGCATTCTCGATTTTTATAAGGTTACGAGATTCTATTGGTCAGCCGATAGTTGGGCCAAGAATCGGGCGTTGCTGTACCTGCGGTAAGTTATATCCGGCGTTTGGCAAGGGCTGTATGCAAGCCGGGCATTACGTTCCGGGCCGAAGTAATGCGGTTTTATTCGAGGAGCATAATACCCACGCGCAGTGCTATAACTGCAATGTGAACCTGAAGGGCAACCCGATAAAATATCGCAAATTCATCGAGCGGAACTACGGCATACCTGAAAGAGACCGGCTCGAAGCGTTGCAGGATAAGCGGTTGATGTTCGATGTTGAAGATTACGCCGAAATAAAAGCCCGTTACGAAAAGATGGATGCGGCGATGGGGATTACAATATGAGAATTTGGCTTTTGGTTTTAATTTTCACTTGCCCTTGCTTTGCGAAACCTGCGGTTGAAGCGAACAGGTTGGCCGATGCGATTTTCGGAGCGGAGGGTGTAAACAGTAAGCATCCTTATGGGATATTAAAGCATTACAAGCATACCGGCCCCCGTCAAGTGTGCCTGAACACCATAGCCAGCAATTACCGACGGTGGGACGGACAGGGGGATTTCATAGAATATCTGTCCCGCGTTTATTGTCCTGTTGGCGCGAGCAATGACCCACACGGGCTGAATGTGAATTGGAGCAGAAACGTCAAGCATTATTATGGGGGGTAAGCAATATCCAGCGAGATAATCCACGTCGAGGTTCAAAGGGTAGAGGTGATTGACAGGTCGAAAATTGTTGTCCTGCCTATTTGCGCAGAGGGTTATGGTTATTGTCCCGATGCTATTTCTTTTTGTGTTGATTTTAAGCGGCGATTAGAAATACTTTACGAAATTAAGGTGGATATAAAATGATTTCCACGGCACAGCAAAATCTTGAGGACGGTCTTTACGACGTTTTGAATAAGCCGGATATTCGTGAGGCGGTAGAGCAATATCGGGGACAGACGGCGGAGGAGCTTGCGGAAGTTTTTACTCGCGGGCTTATGCTGTCGGAAATAGGAAATCATATTCGGCTGCTCGAAGTATTGATGCCGCGCTCTACGTTGTGCGCAGAGGTAGCTTTCAAATGCGCGCTGCTCCGGCTGATAAGGGAATGGAGGGCAGAATGATTGAATCGCCCATAATTTTAATGCTCGAATACGATTTGCATATTATCGAGAACAAAACACCGCATCGATGGGCATTGATTGTCCGGTATATAAAATCTTTGGCGGCGATAAGACAGATTGTGAAGGGGCTGAAAAATGGCAGAGATTGAAGCGGCGAGAGAGGAATTAAAGGCGATGGTCAAGCGGCTACTCGTTAACGACGGGGACTTCATAGGCAATTACAAACTGCATCCGGATGATTTAAGGTTCTTGCGGAATATGCAGACGTGGCAGGGCGAGTATAAGGTGTCGCAGATGCGGGAAATAGAAGATATTTATTACAGGCATTTTTAAGGGTGCGATATGATTAAAACAAGCGGCAATCTTTTCGAGCAGCAAAGAATAGTCAAAACGAGAGACCCCGTTTCATCTTATGCGGCGGCTGAGCGGGTGACAAAATCTAATCTTCAATCCTCAATGCACGCGAAAATTGTAGCCGTCCTGGGCAGCCGCGAGGATTACTCCGAAGACACTTACGGGTGGACTGCAAAGGAAATCGCCGAAGCAATCAGCTTCAAGGAGGGCAGGCATTATATGTTGATTTACCACGCTGTCGCCCGCCGATTAAATGAACTGATAGCGTCCGGCGATATTGAAGTGGCTTTTACGCGGCGGTCTAAAGTTGGCGATAACGGCTCAGAGGTGCAGGCATACAGAAAGGCGAAGAAATGAGCAATCCCGATTATTATGTTATTGTAAAAGTGATGGAACACGACGAAAATACGGGCCGATGGGAGTCGATGTCCGAAAAGTGCCGCAGGTATAAAAACAAAAAGCGGGCGTATGCTTTGTATGATAAATTGAAAATGCCACGCTCAATTGAGAGGCCCAAAGAAAAGAGGTTATTCTAATGGGTAATATGAGGCGAATCAAAAAAACGATGATGGCGCATAAGCCGGTGAAAAGCTTCCGCAGAACATTATCGCCGGGTGAATGCGAAATCAAAGCGGTTGTGACAGCAAAGAGTAAATAGGTTCAGGCAGAGGACATGGAGGTCTTTTGAGATTCACCGTTGGCGCAAAGCGTCGATATGGCTACAAAACAGAGTATCAGCTCAGGCGGGAATTACTGAGGACGCCGTATCCCTTGCTCTGCCGGATTCAAAGAAGGCATTATTGCTGGCTTGTCGATTCGAGATTATATATGCCGAAAAGCAGAACAAAATATATGCAGCACAGGTGCATCCAAATTTTAGCCCGGTCGCAGGCAGGTAGCAAAATCTGGAATGTGGTTTATCAGACGAGCGATACTGAGGATGCGGCAGACAAATTGACAAAATTATGGGAGTATTGAAATATGACTTTGGCGTGGATGGTATTGTGGCTTATATCTTTATGCTCGGCGTTCTGGCTGGGAATGGTGGTACGGGCCGGGACATTCAGGTGGCCGAGGTGACGATTGACAAACTTACTATTGCGATGATGCGTAGCACAATCCCTTACGAGCTATATGAGGCGGCGCGACCGTCCGATGCTGTGATTAACCCTGACGCCGGCGGCGAATGGCTCTGCGATACTTGTGGTATGGGATATAAGAGCAAGCCCCCTCTTTGTGTTAAATGCGGCAGTAGCAGGATTTCACGCGCAATGAAGTTTCCCTGACATATCAGACGATATAATCTCCATGTGTGATTACGATTTTTTACATTAGGAGAATTGACAATGCGCTACTTATCAGCATTACTGATTGTTTTATTGACCGCGAGCATTTCTTTCGGCTTTATTACCGTGCCGACACCTGCCGGCGGCGCCTCCCCTGATTTTCGATATGTCCAGATTGCCAAAGTCGATGTCAACGGCGACGCGGCGGTCGATGCGAATTTCGGAACTTGGGCAGATTCAAACGTTACGAATGCCAGTCGCGTTTTCGTCAAGCCCGATAGCTGGACATGGCTGAAATTCCAGCTTTATTTTCACGGGGCAGTCGGCTCGGCGGGCGACGGCAACGATGCTAATGTCGGGCAAGCTGATTTCAATTGCTACTCCGGCAATACTTACGGCGGTCTAAGGCGTCAATTCGGCTCTACCGTTTTCGCGGGCAATGAGGCACTGAGTAACGACCCGAATACCGGGGCGTGGTTACGCACGAATCATCTCCCGGACCCGAATAGTAAGTGGGCTAATGCTGATGCCAATTTTATCGACAAAACCGACTGCAATATGTTTCGGGCAGATACAGCGGGCACATCGTCAACTTACGGCGTTCTCACTTATACCGTTATCGCAATCGACAAATTCTGGCGGGTGAGGATTAGTAATATCTCCCCTGCCGCGAAGCTCGATTACGTTTACTGCGTTGTTACGGGGGGCAAATAATGCGTAAGCTATTTACAATCCTGTTGGTTCTGCTGGTTACAATGCCGTGTTTCGCGGCTTCGCCTTACTATATGTATATGGCTCCCGTGGCAACGGGAAACGGCACGGGTGTAGATTCGACTGACGAGGCCAACGATTTCAATATGATTATGACTGCAAGCTGGAAATTGTCGAACACTAACAGTCCCATTGATGTCTGTATGGCTACCGGCACTTACAATATGAATGTCAATCAGAATTTCGACCCCTGTGCCATCTCGCCTTTAATATCCGGTAAAACTTGGGTTTTCAATTACCTTAACATTTCCGGTGTGAATGTAATTGCTTCAAGATATATGTATTTTCATAATTATAGCAGTCCTACTGCACCTAATTACGGAATTTTCACGCCTTCTCTTTGTGCCGCAGCAAATTATATATTTAACGACATAAACTTCGTGTCATCAAAATCAGATTCTATGTTTCAGTTTGACGCCAACGCGGGAACATCCGGCCACTATGCAGATTCGCTCAGAACATTCAACGGCTGTCAGTTTTCCGTTCCTGTTGGTGCGGGTATATTCCCGCCTGTCTCAATATGCGGCGAAATCGACCTGAATCAATGCACATTAACAACTAATGGCTCGCCGATTTTTTGGGGACAGGGCAATGTCGATGCTAATGTTACAAACAGCACATTCACCAATTACGGCACTTCGCCCTGCGTCGAATTGGGCTATGGCGACGCGGGAGATACCCTTGTCTTTACTGCAACCGGCTCGACCTTCAATGAGCCGAATACAACGGCTTTGACATACGCCATATTGGAATCATCCAGTAGTTTTCCGGTTTTGAGTTTAACGAATTGCACGATAGAGGCCAACTCTTTAGGATATGGAACTGGAATATATATTGTATCTCCCGTCTGGACGTATATCAAACATTGTAATTTCAACACCCCATCGAGCGCGATACTGCAATATTCACTGGCCGCCAATGTTTTGATTGACGATTGCAATTTAGATGTCAACGCCCCGACAAGATTGATGGTAGCGGGAACGTGGGTATCCGGCGATACGATTCAAATCTGGATTCAGAAGGGTTTGAACACCTCATCTCATACGTTTACGGTAGGTGCTGGCAGGACAACTTCTGCACAGGTAATCGCTGATTTCATAACCGACTGGAACGCCAACGCCGATGCCTTCTGCAAGACCATAGTAGCGTCAAATATTGGCGACTCCAATATAATTTTAAACGGGACTTCTGCGTGGCAGACAATGACACCGGTAATCAATGGCGTTTCCGGTGCGGCTTCTTCCGGTGGCGGGACTATTGTAAATATGGCCGACTTTGAGTATGGCCCGACAGTAAAACTTCCTTACGACCCAATTGTACTTGATGGCAATAACGTCCTGCTGAAAAACTGCGTTGTTGATGCCTGCAATGGTATGCCGTGGGAAGGAATAAACGTCAATGGTATAACCTACGGCGGCGGTGTAACTGTCCAGAATTGCAGGGTTAAAGATTGTTTCTTCGGGATTGTGTGCCGAGCATTAAACGCCCTTGTGGATAGCTGTATATCACAAGCCAACTGGCCGTATCTTGTCGAATCAGGTGCAACTAAAAACACTATTAAGAACTGCACTTTGTACGGCATTGAGTATCCAGATTTCGCTATCGGCGTTCTGAATACTGGAAGCGGAAACAAGGCCGTGAACAATCTGGCCTACAATAATATCTGCGTTGCCAATTCCTCTCTTGTCAATATGGGGACAGGCAGTTTGCCAACAACGCCTATTTACTGTATTTTTGATTACCAGAAATATATCGGCGGCAACTTCTTCGATCGCAACGACTACTGGACTATCGGCTCTTATGCCAAAGATGCGAATATGCAAAACTACGCAAATATGGTCAATAATTACACCACAGAATATACTACTCTGGCCTCAATGCTGACCGCGTGGCCGACTATCGGGGCAAACTCAATGTCCGCTTTGAACGACCTGCACAGCATAAATGCCGACCCGCAATTCAAGGATGTGAACGGCGGAGATTTCAGCTTGCTGCCGTCCTCGCCTTGTATAAATGCTGGTGTGCTTATCCCTGCTGGCGGCAAAACAACTATTGGGGCATATCAGCCCCCGTACGCCCCGGCTACTATACAGCAAAATAATGTTAATCCCGCTCTGTATTGGCTTATGAGGAAAAGATGACCCGACTTGCTCTAAAATATACGTTGTTTGGGCAGATTTCAAAATCCCTAAGATTAATCACATAGTAAGAGCTAATCACTGGTAAGGAGACATGGTAATGATTAAGAGCGTAATCACATTGACTGTATTTTATATGGCAGTTTTTATCGGCGGGTGCGTTGACGTATGCTTTGGTGAAACCGAGTTACGCCAGAATACAGCGACAACCGTAAAGCTGGGCTCGATGGTAAACAAGAATGATACCGATGGGACAGTGCCTCTTGTTTTGCCCTCGCTCCCCTCTTTTGAGATATATCTCGCAAAGGAAAATCAGGGTGCTTTTGCGGTCAAGCATAGTGCCGGGGCTGTTACGTTTGATTATGACGGCTGGTATGATTGCCCGCTTGACGCATGCGATACCAATACGCTCGGCTGGCTGTATATCGACGTGAATGATAATAATGCTACTATTGTTTCAAGGGACTTCCGCAATTTCAAAGTAATCGACGCGAACTCTTACGACGCTTCGCATGGCGGTTACGCCCGCGACATAAATACTTCGCAGATTGCTGCAGCTCTCGCCGGCGTTGAGGTCAAACTTGCAGCCCAGGCATTCGCCGACGTTAATTTCAATGACCCGAATACCGACCCGAATTCCTGGACGGGCGTTGACTGGCTTGTCTATTCGATGAAGTGCAACTGGGGCAATCAGACCGTGCTCAATAAAACTACGCCGCAGATCTTTACGATATTCAAAGTCGATGGCGCAACACCGCTTGTGATGCGGGATGTTAGCCAGGCGGACAACAACGATTCGATAAGCAGAGTGCGGACGCCATAAACCAAAATCGCCCGTATCGCCGATTAGTATTATTGTTGAATGAACCTGAATGAATTTTAGGAGATTGACAAAATGAGAAACTTACTCGTAACGTTGGCAATAGTGGCCCTGTCGATGTTCTTCACCTGCCAGTTGGCGAATGCGGCGAATGAGCTTATAGGATTTGATGCCAACTCGGCGGCTGTTCTTAGGGTAATCGTCGTTAATGCGATGGACGGCACCTCCCTCAATATCAACACGCTTGTATTTGAGGACTATAACGGGACGACTGCAAATTACTACATCACGCCTCATACGTTATCCAATGATGCGGCGATGGGTATTTGGAAGGCGGATATGCCGGCGAGCACCCCTGCGTGTAGTTACCATACTCTTTGGGAAGACCAGGTATTAGTCAATAAGCTCGTTTATCAGTCCCCACGGGAGCGATGGTCTGGAACGGCTAAGATATTCGACACCAATAGTATTCCGGTGATTCTCGCGCAGACGAATCTGATACCGGCCTCACCCGCGGCAGTTGGCAGCGCAATGACGCTCGATGGGACTACGCATACCCTCATTCAGACAGACGTTAATACAGCATTAAACACGACCGCCAATGCCGCTGTAATACAAACCGATATTAACGTGGCTATGGGCACCTCCGCAAACAAGACGCTACGACAGGCCGATGTAAATACCGCGTTAATCGCCCAGCACGTTACAAATTCTGGCGATGCTAATGGCGTGAATGTCGGAAAGATATACGACGTGAACGCTATGCAGCAAATAGAGTCCGCGGCGAGAAAAGGCAGTCACGTCAAAGGTAATCCGCTTGGCACGGCATATAGTTACTCTGTTGCCAACGATTCGAATACCTGACGATATAGCCCTCCTCCTTAAAAAGGCGTTAATACGAAAGAGCCGTCTGGTGCACAGGCGGCTTTTTTATTGTCTGATATGCGCCAGAATAGGCCAAATTCAATCTATGCGGCGAAATTTAGGGGGGTTAACCGCTAACCCGTCCCGTAGCAGGGGGGTAAACAACGTGGGGCATTTTACGCGGTTTTGCCGATAAGCGGTATATGGCAGAGAAAAACAAGCTCAAAATCGAATATGTTGCTATTGGCTCAATAAAGCTCAATCCGAAGAATCCCCGCAAGAACGATGAGGCAGTCGATAAGATTTCCGGCAGCATAGAGCAATTCGATTTTACAAACCCCATATTAGTCCGCAAGGCCAACAAGGTTATTATCGCAGGCCACACGCGTTTTAAGGCGGCAAAGAAGCTGGGCATAAAAGAAGTGCCCGTCGTTTTCCTTGATATGACCGAGAAGCAGGCCGACGCCTATATGCTGGCCGACAACAAATTGAACGAGCTTGCGACGTGGGATGACGCGGCTTTGGCTAAGATTATAGCGGACCTGCAATCGCAGGAGATTGACGTTACGACGCTGGGCTTCCCGCAGGATGAAATTGACGCCCTGCTTTCGGAGTTTATGCCGAATCAGGCAGGATTGACTGACGAAGACGCGATACCAGAAGTGCCGAAGCCGATAAGCAAAGCAGGTGATTTGTGGCTCCTCGGTAATCATCGCTTACTTTGTGGAGATTCTACGAAGCCGGAGGACGTCGCGCGGCTGATGGACGGACAAAAGGCGGATATGGTATTCACTGACCCGCCCTATGGAGTAGATTATGGAGAAAAGAATCGCTTCCTAAATTCCTTCCAGCCTTCTGGAAGGAATTTGAAGGACATAGCCAACGATGTTTTGGGAAAAGATAAACTATTCACCTTATTGCAAAAAGCGTTTACGCTGGCTTATGAACATGGAAAAGACCATTGTAGTTATTATGTAACCGCGCCACAAAACGGCGAACTTGGCCTGATGATGATGATGATGATGATGATGATGAGCGGACTGCCGACCCGCCACGTTCTAATATGGAACAAAAATCGCCAGAATTTTTCTTTAGGCCGTTTGGATTATGAATACAAGCACGAGCCAATTTTATACACGTGGAAGAAAAAACATGTGTTTTATGGCAAGGGGGAATTCAAAAACAGCGTATGGGATATTGATAAAGAATTAAAATGTGATAAGCATCCCACAATGAAGCCCATTGCCTTAATAGAAAACGCCCTGCTCAATTCGTCGCTCGTCAATAACAACGTCCTCGATTTATTCCTCGGCTCCGGCTCTACGCTAATCGCCTGCGAGAAGCTGAATCGGCGGTGTTTCGGTTGCGAGATTGACCCGCATTACGTCGATGTGATTGTCAAACGCTGCGAGGATTTCACAGGCAAGAAAGCCGTCCTCGCAAAGTAATTCCTGTGTAGTAGTATAATGTAATATATATAATATATATACTGTGCCAGTAAGAAGCATCCCCTCTTCAAACGCAATTCACTCTCAAAAGCCGATAGTATTATCTATGGCAGACGAGAAGAAAAAACAGTCGAAAAAAGCACAATCTATTTCAGTGGTTAAGCCCGTCAAGCGTAAAGCCGAAGACGGACGCCCGCGACTCGAATTCAATCTCAAAGAAGTGGAAGCCCTCGGAGCGATTCAATGCACGTATGAGGAAATGGCCGCCGCCCTATGTTGCTCCGAAAGAACTGTTACTGACAGGATGAAGAGTGATGAGCTTTTTGCGGAAGCTTATAAAAGAGGAGTCGAAAACGGAAAGATGTCGGTTAAGCGCAAGCAATACACCATGGCTGTGGCTGGCGACCGTGTAATGCTTATCTGGTGGGGCAAGCAGCATTTGGGCCAGACGGACAAGGTTGTGCAGAAGAATATCAATGCCGGCTCGTTGGCTTTGTTGACGCATTTATCGCCGAAGGAACGATTAGAGGCATTAAAGAAGGGGCTGGGGGACAATGCAGCAACAGGCAATAGTAATGCCAATACAACCGCAGACGCCGCAAGCGTCAAGTGATATAATCGAGTATCCTTCGCTTGAGGATTTCTTCCTGATACACGGGCTTATGGTCAGGCAGCCGCGGGTTGTTTTGGATTTCCACAGGCAAATTATCGAGGCGTTGACGCAGGTTGTATTAGG